>Ga0126342_10019522_pt1 | contig 11502 bp, 5 predicted proteins | sample Cyp1metagenome_FD_92528 | JGI IMG/M metagenome (GOLD analysis project Ga0126342, IMG submission 92528) | Coral microbial communities from Lord Howe Island, Old Settlement Bay, Australia - Cyphastrea 1 metagenome | ecosystem: Host-associated > Invertebrates > Cnidaria > Coral ... | reverse complement strand
TGGTTTAATGGTGGTTTAATGGTGGTTTAATGGTGGTTTAATGGTGGTTTAATGGTGATTTAATGGTGATTTAATGGTGATTTAATGGTGATTTAATGGTGATTTAATGGTGATTTAATGGTGATTTAATGGCGATTTAATGGCGATTTAATGGTGGTTTAATGGTGGTTTAATTGTGATTTAATGGTGATTTAATGGTGATTTAATGGTGATTTCATGGTGATTTCATGGTGATTTAATGGTGATTTAATGGTGATTTAATGGTGATTTAATGGTGATTTAATGGTGCTTTAATGGTGGTTTAATGGTGGTTTAATGGTGATTTAATGGTGATTTAATGGTGATTTAATGGTGATTTAATGGTGATTTCATGGTGATTTAATGGTGATTTAATGGTGATTTAATGGTGATTTAATGGTGATTTAATGGTGATTCAATGGGATTTACCATCTGGTTGTGACTAACATAGCCATGGAAAATCCCAACCATAAATGGAGGTTTTAACATGTGTTAACGGGAAAATCATCTATAAATGGGCTATGTTCCATGGCTATGTTAAATAACCAGAGGGTAGATGGTATTAGTATTTAGAAATGTAGATGGTATCCCAGTGTTAGATGGCATCCCAGATTTCAAAATGTATAAATGGTATCCCAGTGACTAACGGCCATAAATAAATATAAATAACACTGGGGATATTTGAAATAACACTGGGGATAGTCACTGGGGATAACGCATAAATCATATTTGAAGCTAACATCCTGTGTTATCTGCTGATATTTAGATTGGGTGCTCTGTGCACTATGGATAAACAAATCCTGATGTTATTGCTGATATTCTTATTCTGATATCCTGACTAGGGACGTCTGATATGATCGTTCAGAAAACATCTAATGATTTATTTCCTACATTAGGGATGTTGGAACATCAAGAATAATGTAGGACAATTCTATTTATTAGGTAATACGTGTATTCCCTTTATCAAAAAACCTAGTGGTTCCCTTCTATTAGAGTTTTCCCTATAAGATGTATCTGGTAATCTACTGTTAATTATAGGGAATCTGAATCAACATAAATTAAATTGATCATGAACATTACATTTTACAGGGATATAGAATAACCATTTTAGGAGCATCAAGTCCCCTCCCTCCCATGTCGCTGTAAATCTTGAAGGAGCCATGGACTTTACCAGGAATATCTAGGGAAATTCTACGGCACAATTTTGGGAACTATATGAATTTTGTATTGCAATTTTGAGACTTAAGACGACTTAAGCCAATTTCTATGATTTGTGCAGGAATAATGGATGAACATATTAAGGAACACATATATAGGAATATCTGGGAATATCAAGTAACAACCATCAGTAAACACTTGGTCATATCACGTACATCCAACTAATGATCTACCTACAGTAAGTTCAACAGGATAAAAAAAAAACGTCGCAACCAATGATCAATAGGGATCATCACATATATACCCTCTGGTAAACTAACATGGCTATTGAAAATGGCCATAGAAATAGTGAGTTTTCCCATTAAAAATGGTGATGTTCCATAGTTATTTCTACGTTTACCAGAGGGTAATGTGTGTAAAGCCATAGGATTCACCCCAGATTCACCATGAACGGGCCATGAAGCAAAAAGCTGGGCTCCAAACTGCGGTGGCATCCAGAGCTGTCAGAGCCTCCTTGAGCCTCGGGATCAACGAACTGCCTGGATTGGTTCAAGGGAAAAATTTAACCGGAAACCATGGTTTTTACCATCAAATTTGATGGGCTTTCCGGTTAATTTTTTCACATAATCCAATTCTATGATATTTGATATTTGTATTATTATATAGTATTATATAAAATATTATAAATGATTTATAATGTTATATATATATAAATTATATATATAATGTACTAAAATAATCCAAAATATGTGATCCTGAACGGTGGACTGTCATAATGGGATTCTTACTGACCGATGGTGACTACAATATCAATATACCCTGTTCTGTCACTGAAAAACTGTAATCAATATATCACAGGTTTCACTCGAGTGCTGCAAACCAGACACATTTGTGCTTGTAGTTTGAAACTTAATTGCGTACTGTACATGAGTTCTGTTTCCTTCAGTTCGACGCATGCATTCAACCAGAAGAGCCCCACAAATAGCTGCATAGTCTGCATGGTGCATGATTCTTCTTGGGCGTGCACCCAGCAATCTCTTGCTGCTTTTTGGCCTGGCGATTTGTTCATCCAGATCTGTACTTGGTTCGGGAACAATCTGATTGCTGGTTGTATCGCAAATCGAACATACAATTGATGCTGGTAGAATCATTCGTAGATTGAATAGCTAATTGGCTAATTGATGCTAATTGGGTATACTATGGTATACTGGGAAATCCCATAACAAACCAACCACAGAAATGTCACCACCACTCAGGGCAACCGATCACGTTTTGTTTCTTTTCCCACTACTCAAATTCTCTTATATCGCGAGCAGCCTCATCATGCTCGCGATGCTGGATACTGTGAATCTACTGCACCCTTGGCAGTGGACATTCCAACTGGCAATCCAATTCTAGATACCTGTCACAGTTTGCAACATACACATCCGTCATCCAGCATCATCCACAAAAATAACAAGTAAATAAGTAGGTCCCCCTCACGGGTTGATTTCTATTTTGTTGCTGCTACAGTAATCGTATTCACATTCATGCCCGGTTCTCAACCTCCTCATCAAGAAACTTCTAAAGAACCAACCTCCACCCTTCTGTGTCTGTTTTTTTTGGACATTTGATTGGTTAAATGCCCACGTGCTTGGTAGATCTCCCAATCTCTTGCTTCAGTCAGAATATGTCAGATTGAATGGCTATTGGTCGAGCCATGGGTCATAAGTCATAATCCCACAAAAAAAAAGTAACACATCACCATATATCACCATTATATTAACAAAATCCCCAAGTTTGTCGCTTAAATAATCCCCATGTTTGTCTGGTCAATTAAATCCCGATGGATACATTGGATACATCTACATTGACATGTTTGATACTTAAATCCCCAAAAAAAATCGTCCCTACTTTGTTGGTTCAAAAAACATATTTTTTTTTCTGGTGAAATCCCAATTCTTGATAGTTACCATCTGGTTGTGTGTGACTAACATAGCCATGGAAAATCACCATTTTTTAATATTTTTCATAGGTAAACCATCTATTTCTATGGGCCATTTTCCGCGGCAAACTGTTAGTCATAACCAGATGGTAAACTCCAAATTTTTGTAAATTTCTCCCTCCACATCCATCACCGTCACCCCAAAAAAGAGTCCACGGAGGTTGACCTGCTTCTCAGCGAAGGATTCGGGGGTCACCAGGCACTCAGCTTCCCTGGGATTTTTCATCGTCCAACCCTGGGTGTCATTGCATATGTGCAATATATTTCTATATGAATGTGTTTTGCACATGTAAAAATTTACAATATGATTTTCTATGTTTTTCTATGATTTTATATGATTACACTGAGTATATTTGTATATGTACGTGTGTGCATGTGTATAGGACAAAAAATGGAGTTCTGGGGGGCGTACAAATGCTCCTCCAAGTCAAAGTCAAATTAAAATCATCAAACCTTCAATCATGTGGCTGGGAAACTCCTAAATAGTTCTTTGGCTCCCCATTTAATCAGGATTATGGATACCCATCGCTCGTTTAGCTCCCTCCGAACCGATCTTCATGGACTCCAAATGCATCCAAATCTAAATGTTTGATTATTAAATCCTTATTTTTAAATGGTTGTATCCACATGTCCAGCCAATCCCCCCCAAAAAAAGGTTCAATCATGTTATTTCTTAAATCCCCATCTTTGACGCTTAAATTACAATTTATTATGGTGAAATCCCAATGTTTGACGGTTCAACCCCCCATTTGTGCTCGTTCAAACCACCATGAAATTCGTTCCAAGTCACAAGCTCTTGACAAAGTCCAGCAGAGTGAAGTGACAGCAACTGCGCAATGCCCAGCCTTTTTGACTCGACAGTTTCTCCCCTAGTGTCGAATCGGGCCTTTTCGAATCTGCATGGATCTGCATTGGAACTAGGCTCCCAAGAGTGCACACCAGCGCTGAAACACTGGCTCGACTGACTGAACATGAACATGGCACTCGGGCCGACTGGGATCAAACGCATCAAACAATTTGTTCACATAGGCCACAACGGAATGCTCCTCAAAACACTCTGGCGTCAGCTGGAAATCCTTCCAAGAGACGTATTGCTTCTTGGTGCTCAGTACCCTCAGAGGTACGAAATGCTCGTATTTTTTGGCAAACTCCTCCATGAGATCAAAATCGGGCCTCCGAAACAATTTGGTTGCCATTTCTTCCACAACTGCCGGTGCCAAAAACCCTGTGATGCTGCCATGTGGATCCGTCAATTCTCCCTTTACAGCCGTGGTTGCTTTCTCAACAAAATCTCGCAGATTCAAAGCCCCCCAAGCCCTCGGGCATGGATCATCAGCATGGATGTAGTTGACAGCGCGTTCCCTCGCAAAGTCCTTGAACTGGCTGGCTTTCTTGGAGCTGCCCCCAAAAACCATGGGAGCGCCGAAAGTGATACATTGTATATCAAAAGGAGATAGAAGTGCGTTTCCCTGTTGAATTTGTTTGAAAACCCACAGCAAGCATAGCTGGGCATGCATGCCACCAACCGAGTGTCCTGCAAAAGCAACTCTTTGCACACCTTGTTCCCTCGCAGCGACCAAATATCGTCTCAAGAAGCGCCATTTCCAGCCTATGATGTCCAGCATGGCCCTGCTTGCCGTCCTGTGGACAACAAATTCTTCATCCTCTGCTGAAATGCAGTCACAATCCAAGTTCCAACTCCCAAAATCAAGCATGCCACTAGTGACCCTGAACACAAGGAACAAAACCTTGCCCACAGGCAAATCTGCAGTGACAATTCCGATCTTCATTGGCTTTCCCAGGTCCGCAGGCTGGAGGATATCATGGACGCGAAATGAGGCATTCGCCATCTTGGGGGGTGTTTTGTCACCTGTGTAGACCCAGAAACTGAGCATGGCTGCCACCAGTTCTACAAACTGTGGGCTGGTGTGGACATCACTCGTGTGCAATTCGAGGTCCAAAGTGGGCGTTTTGCCATCCAACAGGAAGATCCTCCAGTCTTCTTCAGGTATCGACAACAGCTGGCCATTCACGGAGCAACTGGACAGAAAATCATCGGAATCAAAGTATGCCTTTCGTGTTTCGGGTCGAACATATGAAAAGCGCCTTGTCAACGCTTTAAGTGATGCTTCATCATCTTCATCCACCATCAAAGTCTGGCCCCTGCCATCGAGCTGTGCCAACTTAATGATGGTTGTCTTCTGGTGAAAACCTGGCGAGATGCAGGATCAACCACCAGGATCTTCTCGAAATCAAAGGGCAATGCCACCTGGCTTTTGACTAAACTACTGGACCTATACAAATCGAAATCATTGAAATCAACGTCAACATCCCATCTGCTGTCTTCAGGCAGGTCGATGGCAAAAGCTTTCCTCGATGCAGGATCTACCACCAGAATCTTCTCTGCTTTCTTGGGTACTGCCACAACCTGGCCATTCACGGAGCAACTCTTGCAGAACTTTTCAGGTCCATCTGGGCTGATGCCTGGTGGCAAATCAATGGCGAAAGCTTGGTGAGATGCGGGATCGACCACAAGAATCTTGTCAGCATTATATGGCACTACGACCACGTGGCCATTCACCACGCAACTGGAACCGAACTTCTCCTCTTCTGTTGGACAGATGCCTTCTGGCAAGTCGATGGCGGAAGCCTGCCGAGATGAAGGATCCACCACCAGGATCTTCTCAGCATCATAGGGGACTGCAACAATTTGACCGTTCACCACACAACTTGATTTGAATTTCTTGAAACTGTCTTCACCAACGCCTGAAGGCAGGTCAATGGTGACTGTCTGCCCTGGTGCCACTGGCAGATCCGGCAGACCACTCGTCCCAAAAGCCTTTTTTGCCGTTCTTTTTTGCCGCGTCTTCATGGCTTCAGCTCTACCTATCACGATACTTTCCTTTGAAGCCAACTGCAATGCCACTAACACATGTTTCATTTTTCCACGCAAGAAAAAGCAACCGAGCCACTCTGAACGACGAAATGGATTCAGATTTCGTCTCTCTAAAGCTTCAATTCTGATCAGAATTTCCATGATGCTAGGATCGTTGGTCATGCTTGCAAACGTCGGCAAATCGCCCAGGAAAACCTTCTCCTGCCCGAATCTTTCTGCATTTTTGTTGAGCACGCCAAACCCAACAGACTTGTCCCAGTTGGACTTGGAGATGGGTTTCAACACACATTCACTTTTGCTTCCAGTCTTCATTCAATGGTGCCGATCTGGTTATCAAACGGCTGGAATTGAATAATTCGGAGATAGTCTGCAATTCAGGCGACATCTTGCGAGTTCCCTTCTTTAAATCCATCTTGTACATTTGAACATGGGTTCAAGCTGACATGACACCATCTCATGACTTAGATCAAAGGATCCAGATTCTTTTTGCGAGACATTAACAATCATTATGTTCATCAATAGCAAGAACAACTTGCAGATCTGGGTTTCCAACTCTCTTGATCAGAATTGAGGCTGTTCAGCTCTGAATCCAACCTACCAGCACGCCCGCCAAGGGCAAGTCTGGACAGAATTGAGTCCGTTGATCTCCATAGCTACCAAAAAATCAGAAGTTCAAGGGATTTCAAGGGTCAAACTGACATTTATTGATGTGGAAACACGGAGATGATACCTCAAACTCTAGCAATGGTGATGAGATGTGATGAAACAAAATTCAAAAACAAAACAGCTGAGATGGATATTGGTCATTTGATTTGTCTTAGACTATGACTATCACTGACTATCATCTAGCATACTACCACACCCTATTCCAAAGTAGCCAAGTTTAACCTGCATGTCTTTTCCAAATTTGATGGCCTCTGGGCTTCCGAAGTCTTGTAGCTGACGTCCTTCTCCTTCGGCAAAGCACAGGGCACGCCAAGAATGAGGATGGCTTAATCATCAACATTGGGCTGATCTTGGATTCTATCGGGTTAAATGGGCTCCTTAGCTTCCCCCAGATCCATAGCCAGGTAGGCAGGTTTCGCCAGCATTTTGTGTGCGCACTTTACCTAATATAGGGAAATTGACACACACCAAACATGGATTTTTTCACGACTAAAAGTGACAAGTGTCGTCCATGCTTGTTCGCTTGACAAAGTTTCACCTGTAAAGGACGAAGGGGGGTTTGGTACCCTTCATTGCCTATCACAAATAGCAGTAGCGGTCTTGAAAATTCATCAAGAAGTGGCGCAAAAGGACATTTATGGTCCCAGACCCAGAAAATGTTCAATGAGTCATGCAACGAGTCGCAATTGGTTCCCCTTGTCCATGACAAGTTAGCTCATGATTTTACATTCAAATCTATATCTCTCTCTGCCTATCTGTCTATCTGTCTGTCCGTCTATCTGTCGATCTGTCTGTCTTTCTGTCTATCTATCTCTCTATCTATCTGTCTATCCATCGAATATCATATTATCTGAAGCCATATCTATCCAATTATGTATGTAATATATTGATCTATCTCGCTAAACCTCATCCAATTCAATCCATGCAAATCAATTCCAAACCTGTAGATATATATATATATATATGTATAGTATATTTATACGTATATACATGTGGTATGTATATATATATATATACATATCCATGCATTTATGTTTAAAATCTTTCTAAAAGACTAGCAATCATGAGCAATCCATTATCCATCAGTTTAGTAATCATCCTGTACAGATATATTCATTTACACTTGACAAATTTCCTCCATGGATCAACTCGGTTTGATTGGCCAACTCCCCAATGAATGGCTTGCTAAGCAAGCCATTCATCCACCAACCAAGCGCTTAATGGCACTTCTTCCCATGTTCCATCGTGTTCCATCATTCACATGTGTGAACTCGCCATGTTTAATGATTAATTTCCAGTTTTTAATGGTTAATAAACTCGAATGTTTCATGATTAACACCCTAATGCTTGCAGTATTTATTACTGTCCCATGTTGAATAGTGAAATTACATGAAATTACTATGTTCAATGGTTAAATCACAATGTGTAACGGTCAAATCCCAATATTCAATGATCATGTTTTTTTCATAATCACAATGTTTATGTTTGATGGGTAAATCCAATCTTTTCAACTTAAATTGATAAAGTCCACACTTTTGAAAATCATGGATGGTTGACTCGCCCATGGGAAACTTCACCACTCCTTCTGCGCTTTCTCCAGCTTCATATCCTGCAAGTCCCTGTCGAAGTTGGTCTCTGCCTCCAGGATTTGATGCATGGATTTTTCTGTGGATTTTGATGGATCCATGATCTGACTATGTCTGAGAAGAGATATGGATGCAGCTGCACATTGCGTCCTGAAAAACGCATCATGCAAACACGGTTACTGGAGTCTAAAAGAGAATCAAGGTGATATACGGTGTATAGATTTCGTCAAAATTGGTTTCTTCAGCAAATGAATTTCAAAGAACGACAAAGCTCTCAGCACCAGGCAGATTTCTCGGCTGATCGCCTTACAACATGTGTGCATCCAGGAGTGTGAGATTGCAGCCATCGCCCAAGTGTTTTTCTTGGGTCAAAACATCACATGTATCGCATCTGAGCGACTCTGAGCTTCAATTGGATTGTTTGAGCTCGGGAACCCCAAATCCAGTGGCAGGTTCTTACTTCCCCGACTACAATTGCAATCATCACATGTACCCAGTCCTGGACCCACTTGTTGCATTCTCGGTAGTTACTGTGACTTCTGGGGAGTGTGGTTTATGTTTGGACACATAGCCTCAGAAAGCAAGAATGATCAGTGACTGACCGAAACAAGCAACTGCAATCAGCTTTCTGTTCAGTCAAAACCCACAACGACGTACTTAAAAGCAAGCAAAGTATCTCTTGTAAACCTGGGGTATACCGCAAAATACCTACCAGAATCCATACACATAGTGAAGCATAGTTGATCCATGTACTTTTACTGAGGATCATAAATGGGAGGATACCAAATGAAACTTCCCCACTGGGTTCCCCAACATCTGGGACAAGCTCATAGCCATGTCAGCCTCCACATCCTGGAACGGAGGCCATGGGGAACACCTTTCAAACACTTGGTGTCCTTCTGGTAGTGAACACACTTAGAGTCATCTTCTTTTCCGGACACATTTAAGTCTCTAGCAGGAACCCCAGTGAAAATAGGCGACCTATCGGCAAACGTGTCAGTCTGTTCTGAAACTTACATTAAAACATGCATCAATAACAAATATAACAAGGAAATCGAGTCATTCAGATTATTCACTGCCCCATAGTCATGCAAAAATGTTGCAACATGACCACGTTGCCATTGGGTCAATCCATTGAGTGCCCAGGAAGTCTTGACCCAGCTATATATAATTATATAATTGTTTGCTGGTTGCATTCCACATGCTGGTCCAATTCATTCTCACGATATTGAACCATTTCGGCTGCCTGATAGTTCGCAACACATTCCTACTTGAAGTAATTGCATCATCATAGTATATATAGATATATCTATCATTGTCTATCTACAGTTGTCAAAACCATTCTCCAGATATTGAAATACCCTATACCCTCTGGTAAACTAACATAGCTATGGAAAATCACAATTTTTAATGGGAAAACCCACTATAAATGGCCATTTTCAATAGCTATGTAACAAATTACCAGAGGGTATATTTATGTGCCACCTACTATCACCATTCCCACATGACCCACTTCCCTTACTGTGGAGCTGGCCTCGAGCCGGCCAATCACACCTGCGGCAAGTGATAAACTCCGGCTGGGTTTGGCTGAACATCTTGGGGAAACTACATCCCATCCATTGGTTAATCATCCTGATCATTATCCTCTCCAAAATGGCCATGGAGCATTCTAGCCCATTTTCAGGCATGACATAGATTTTGATGTTGGTCAGTGACAAACATTGATAGATCATTGATAGATGGCATCACAAAACGTGAGAAGATGAGAACAAACATAGGGATGTCCCGAATGAAACATTGGACATTATGATTACTTTTTGAACGAGATGCCTGGATTCAAATTGAATAAACCTATCCCTCCGACAGACCAACATTGAACCTCCGAACAACCATCCAAAAGGAAGCTGGTTCCTCAACATACAACATGATTGTTGGAACAGAAATGCATGCTGCTATCATTTTTGTAATGGTTGGATCTACATTGCCAAAAGAAACTCTTTCAAGCCAATGATGCCAAAGTTGATGTATGTTGACTCAAAAGAACACAGTGTCCGATGTCATACGTACTATATGAAATCTATATGATAGATGTTGATATTTGGTGCGTCAACCATTTGGGTCCATTTTGTCATTCTGCATATTCTTGCTGTTTACGAGTTACCAATATATCGAGTCTCCAAGATTTGTGCTTCCGAGATCATCATTCAAGCACACCAAACTACATGCCATCGCCTCCAGCAGCACCCTTGCGCTCGCCGCTGGTCACCTGTTCATGGTGTCGCTGGGAGGATGTTTGCGCCTTCAAGGCGTGGGCGCCATCGGGTCCAAATGGTCTCGTTTCTTTAGCCTTCATACCCTCTGGTAAACTAACATAACTATGGAGAATCACCATGTTTAATGGGAAAATCCACTATAAATGGTCATTTTCAATAGCTATGTTAAATTAATAGAGGGTATCCCCGGCCGGCTGTTTGATTGAAATTTTGGGAAATTTTGGGCCCAACTGCCTGCACACCAGAGCCCTTGTAGAAGTCTCTCAGCGTCCTGTCGCCATGATTCCGGTGATGGACCCCCCAGATTCATCCCATTTTTTTTGAGGTCTTGCAGCATGAAACATCGACCCAAACCTATGTGGAAAAACCATGAGACAGGACCAGGGGCTCCTCAACGCGGACTTCACGCCCTCCATGCCCTTCTCGGTCTCGGGCTCCTTCTTTTCGAACCTGGCAATCGATCACCCCATGGATTCCCAAGAGCTGCTGTGGTTCAATGGATTAGGAAACTCTTGGGTGGATTAGGTGGATTGGGTCGTCAAAATTTAGATGGTGATATATGATCACGATTGTAGCAGCCCACCCATGCTAAACCATCTAAATCACCATAATTCCCAGCACTTTACGATATGTCCACCCATATTATCCCATATTAATATATGATAATATATGGATATATCTTGGGATAATATGGGTGAATATATGGTGAATAAATATATATATGGATATATCTTGGGATAATATGGGTGAATATATGATATATATATATATGGATATATCATGGGATAATATGGGTGAATATATGATATATATATATATGGATATATCTTGGGATAATATGGGTGAATATATGATATATATATATATATGGATATATCTTGGGATAATATGGGTGAATATATGATATATATATATATATAT
>Ga0126342_10019521_pt1 | contig 11502 bp, 10 predicted proteins | sample Cyp1metagenome_FD_92528 | JGI IMG/M metagenome (GOLD analysis project Ga0126342, IMG submission 92528) | Coral microbial communities from Lord Howe Island, Old Settlement Bay, Australia - Cyphastrea 1 metagenome | ecosystem: Host-associated > Invertebrates > Cnidaria > Coral ... | reverse complement strand
TGCCGATTTACAGCTCAGGGATCGGGTGCCTTGGCGTGAAAAGGGCTGAGCCATGCGAGTGTTGTGCCTTGTGTAAGTGACATTTGAATCCAGGCTCCACTTGTTAAGACTACGTTTATTGCACCCTTGAGTTCTTGGTTAAATCATGTTAAATCCTCATCCCTTCCAAGATGGGCCACGGAGTTAATTATATAACTACTTAGTAAATGGATTATTTCATTGGGATTGTTTGGGGGTAACATATCCCCAGTTACTAACCAATGAGCTAATCCCATGGCCCATCTAAGTAGGCTTTCCCGGTAATTTCTCTGGAAAAACGATCTACAAATGGTGGGCAAAATCCCATGAAATCCCATGAGAAATCCCATTGCTTGACGATTAAACCACCATGGAATTCCATTAACCAGCGTGAAATCCCATTTTTTTAAATCCACATGATTTGGGGAAACTCCAATCCATGGGGGTACCCCCAAATAATCCATTTTAATAGGATGTTCCATTATATATAGATATTATAAACAATCCATTGTTGGGTATTCCGGTATTCCCATTTAATGAAAGCTCCCATTTATGGTAAATGAAGATCTCCAGATGCAATTTCTGTGTGACTCCCCTAACCTGACCAGGCTGCCAGATGGCAGCAACACTCCAGAGTCGTCGCCTGAGTTTTCTTAGGGGTGGAGCTGAGATCGTTTTTGTTGGCCTTTTGTGATGCTGAACAAATTGCGATGTAGTATTTTATGGGGATTTACAGGGATTTATTAAGAGATTTACAGGGTAATCCCCAGGAATAACCGTGCTTCTGTAGTAATTCAATCGATGTTTTTGTGTGCTTTATATCATCCTGGAATTGGGATTTCATGCTTATTCAACCAACAATCATGGGAATATTTCATGGGGATATGTTATGGGCTGTTATGGGATATAACATGATATAACTAGCAGCAGTTCGGGAGAAACCAGCTGGTAAACAGAGGTAAAAAAAAACAAAAAACAAACAAGATCCTATCAAGATATTTTTTCTGAGAATATGATGACATTTTCAGCAGGAATCAATGGATTTCATGATTCAGAATGATTCAGAATTCCCGCTTGTCCCGCTTGTTTTTTATCGTTATGGTGTCACTCAAAAAATTGGTCAGACCCGCAACCTGAGATGATCTACAGGATCTTCCTACATCGATTCAACCGCATGAATGTCCAGTTATCCTGAGTTTGCTTCAGGTGATGGTGTGTTTTTCCAATGGAAATTCCACCGTGTGGGGATTTTTTTCACCATGCAAGTCAGAATCCCTTCCTCCGTTCATATTGAATACCACCCCCAAAAAAAATATGGTTTCCTACTGAGTCTATTCATGTAGGGTCTACCGAGGTACTTCATATTATGGGGATTGGAGTCTTGGGAAATTGATCCCGCAACCAATTTCGATACCGCATTCCAAATTGCCATTTGGTGTGTATTCCTCCTTTTCAAACAAAGCCAAGATCCCAAGTATGTGTGAAATATATCATCTATGTTGTTGTTGAATATCATCTATGATATCTATGTTGTTGTTTAGTTATATCATATGTCCCATGATATTCCTTCAAAACAGTTGCTTTCTCCGTGAAGCATCACTAATAATCACCCATTAACCCATCATGTTTCATGATATTAAACCACATTTGTTCACCATTTTTGACGCAAAAACCTTCCATATACCCTCTGGTAAACTAACATAACTATTGAAAATCACCATTTTTAATGGGACAATCCACTATAAATGGCTATTTTCAATAGCTATGTTAGTCATTACCAGAGGGTAGAGATACCACCTATAACGTTTGTTGATCTGGCGCAAGGCAAGAATCTCCCATGAAGGCGCCTTTGGGGTGTTGATTCCTAGGCCGCATTTTCTGGGAAAATGTCACGAAAAACCATCGGGGCCATATGGGGGACTCTTCCAGTGTTTTGTTGTCACTGATATACCCTCTGGTAATTTAACATAGCTATTGAAAATGGCATTTTTTAATGGAAAAATCAACTATAAATGGTCATTTTCAATAGCTATGTTAAATTACCAGAGGGTAATGATAGAAGTATAAATATATGTCCCTAAGGTCATTGTGCAGTTCGGAAAATATCCGGAGCATCGAAAATTGGTAAGCAAGTCTTGAAAATGCTGACTGGCATGGGGGAAACTGTTACATTGATTTGATGGTTTGACCTCAAGGTTTTTTATTTTTGTATATGTTTCTTACACATTGTGTCGATGAGTATGGCACGAAAATGCTGGACTTTGCAATGAAAATTATTCATGTTCGATGTTCATTTAACTCCCCCACTGCGGGTGCACAGGATTGGTCCCATGAAAATATCATGAAAACTATTCATCCATTTTCTTGGTCCCTTCTACCGGTATCATCTACTACCATCAAGTGATTCTGTTCTTACCGGCCGCTTTTGCAACCTATCGCCACCTTACGAAACACTATGTTCCACAACTGATGAACTGTAGAATGAAGTGTCTCGATCCCACCGATTGTTTGAATCTTATTAGCCAAGCAAGATGTAGACGTTATCTAAACAAGTCAGATGTCATTGTGTAAACAATAAATCTATAGATCATTTAGACAAGTCAGATATGTTTAATAGGCCCTTATTAGTGATTCTTGGTGGTGAGTAAATCTTCGACTCAATAAACCCTCATCGCTGGAATGGACCGCTTTAGAAGGTGTCGGTTTAATCCTCATGAAGAATTGCATTGGTTTTTCTCTCTGTGTGCGTGTCTACCCGGTTTACCAATTTTCAGACAAACCGGGATGTCATCTATTGTTGGTTAGACACATCCATGATATTCACATATATTCAACCACAGGAAAGCACCATTTGCCATGGTGCAATCCAGATTTTTCACCATCTTTGAGTGCGAAATCACCATGAAATCCATCCGATCAGCGCCAGGCAGGTGCTACTCCCAAGCCCAGCACGCGAGAAGTGCCGGAGCCCTGGGTTTGGGAGCCCAGGCCAGACGGTGGTTCTTCGACGTGTTTGAAACCAGAACCAGTTGGAATAGGAGGATAGGAGGCTTAAGGCAGGAAACACATATTTTTATGAAGGCAAAACAAATCTCAAAACCTGCTGTTAATCAGAAAAGGGGAATTGTTCAGCAGCAACACAATCAGGATTGCGATTTATGGAGACCCCGGTGGTAGGTAGGTGGCTAATTTCACAACTACAATAGCTGGGTAGCCATTAGTTTTTGAGTGGATACATCTACAGTTGGATGGATAAAACGGTGAAACCAACTGATAAGTCGGGGCTGGTTTGTGATTGGGTGATCTTAATGGACCCTTTTGACCTATTTTTGTTTGAGTAAATCATGGCACAGATATACACAGTGTATACAAGTAGAGCCCGGGCAATCTTGGTGGCGAAAGTGTGGAAGAGGTGGGAACGAAGTTGGTATATGGTAGGTAATGGGAGTACATTTACCTGCAAATTTGAATAATTATCAATGATAAGTACCTGGGTGTTTTCATTTTGTAGTTCATGTTGTTTAAATTTTAAATGATTGTGGCTGGGCTATAACTGATAGTAACTGGGTAGCTACTGGCTGATTTCACCCCAAGAGTACATGGTGCACAATGGGTTATAAGCTAGCAGCTAGTGACTAACAAGTTGCAAGTTTCCCAGAATTATCCTGGCATGTTGTGTATCACACAAGACAAGCAGAGTTTGCCAAGGAAACTTGAACAATGAGCATTAATGATGTTTCTTCAAAAGAGGAGGATTTCTATAGCGGCAATGATATAAGTGGCACAATGTCAGAGGATGTAGTTTTGTTTGCCACAATCGAGTAGACTTGCCAAAAAGAATCATATTACACCAGACCCAAGAAATGTGTGTTTACATAGCTTGCAGTTTGTCCAAAAAGGATGCAAAAGCAGGATGGTATTCTCCGGTTCCAAAAGAGTGACAATGAAACCAAACTACCGTCGGATAATTGGAACAATATTGACATAGCCATGGAAACTGCCCGTTGTGAATAGGTAAATGAGAGGGCAGACCCCAAATAGATACTGATTTATACTGATGATTGAAGCCTTAAAGAGCGTTAGAGATCCAGACAAAAGGATCCTGATCCAATTTGTCAATATTTGTCATACTCGTATCTTAGATTTCGCCCGAAAGATAGCGGAGCCAAAGGTGGTGCTTCCCAAGAAGGCTTGGTGTTGTGTCACCTGTACCTGATGTATAGTTGTGGATATTCCATATTAGTAACTGTGCCAACTAAGATGGTTACCACACTAGCCATGGCCAACTTATTGGGATGCATCGACCAGTATAAGTCACCAGCTGGATTGGTATTTTAAAGACTATTTGTTTTTGCAATTTTGGAGACACATTAACCTAAGCAGCCAATATCTTGATGTGTTGCAGGGTAATTACCCAAGACTGGCAATGATCTTTTTGATCGCGGCAAGAGCCTTTCCCAACAAAGAATCTCCGTCTCCAACATGTATAAGTCCCAGAGACATTTCCTGCTAATGCTGCAATCAGAACACAGACTTAGCCAAGAGTTTTTTCCGAAAATATGTTTGATGTGAGGCAACCTATATTATAGCCTTTCGCCCACTCCTTTTTAAACTGCATCAGTGGCATGACCTATACCACCTCTAGAAACTGGCCTGCAGATTGACGAAGTGGTCGCTGGTCTGGAGCACTGCTTTGAACCTCTCGGGTTTGGGGGCACGAAACAGAAACCCACTCCAAGCGCCAGCCAAACTCTCAGGTAAAGGTGCCGTTTGAGGACCCTGCAGTTGGTTGACACGGGTGTGAAGAGAGCGTAGGGGCGAAGTTTGGCCAAAGTTCGGAAAAGGTTTTTGTAAAAGAGAACACCAACCCGAAGCATGGCTAAAGGTTTACAGATTAGGCACACGTGGAGCTTCAAGCTCAGAGAGCCGGTGGCATGCCACTAGGGGGCTACGCAACTCCAAGTTGCAGTTGTTTTATACGCATGATGTTGGAACATTCTGAAGGTTGCCCATCGGGCAGTTTCTGTTCACCTGTTGTACATGTCTGCATGGGTGGCAACGTTTACGTTCAGTGAGCCAGTTCTGCCCGAACCAGTGATCAATTTTTTACTTGTGACCAGCTCAGCCAGCGTGGTGTCCTCTGTGCCTTTGCAGGATGATTTCTACTTTTGGAACACACAAACAGATGAAACCACCTGGGATATTGAAGCGCGGGGCCCAGTCTTGGCTTGCCTAGACTCCGCTCGGATTATTGCACTGGATGGGCCAATGTTTCTGGATCTTTCCAGCCAATCTGAACCCATTTTATTGCTAGGATTCAAAACAACCACTTTGGTGTAAGGGGAGTCTCCACAACAATGATGCGGAGAGAAAAGCAAATCGGAAACGCTAGTTTGCTTTGTTGCCATGGCCGACGTATTTTCTGGGTCATCGGCTACTTTCTAAATTTCAGACGTTCAGTTGATTGAAAAAAAATGTGTCTAGCCCTGTATGTTTTTTTGCTGGGCAATGAAACCGAACATTTATTCGTAACAGGTACCGTACTCACAGCAATGTGAATGCGGACTTTGTTTGAGGCACTTAAGTAGTTGACACTACTTTATCCGCACAGGCATGCTTTGCACCCCACCCTCAACACTAAACAACAGAACCCTCCAGCAAAATACTGCACACATGGTAATTCACTTCCCCTAATCCATGTTGTGAACATGCCTGCAACCTATGCCCAACACAAATTCCCACATCATTTTGAGAAGCACCTCTGGAATCCCCTCAACGAAATGGTTCTGTAGCATTTGAAGTGAACAAAAAATATTCGTAGCCACAAACTTCCAGCAACTTGTAGATATCCACACAAATACGATCAAATATTTGTCAATATTTGTCATAGGTTCCATACTTTGCTGTTGAAAGTTGAATGTACATGTATCGTCACTTGCTGAACATATAAATTGTGTCGTTTGATGCTGAAATCCATGAATAAACCCCAAAAATTGCAATTTTACATTAAAAATTAGTAACTTTGGATAGTGATTAATTGTAATTGCCCCAAATCATCCCACGTGATGACATGTCCGTTAGGATTGCTTCGCCTCCATCACCCCGCGTGAAGACGAGGTGGGGGCGGGACAGACAAAATCCAGGGACGTTTGTTGAGATTTGGGGTGAAAATTTGCAGGAATGACAAAAGAAAATGAAATGTTGGTTTTTGGCCCCTTCTGATTTTTTGTTTTTGATCTAAACATTGAGCTTCGAAATTCAACCATTCATTTTGTTACATAGATTTCGCATGATTTCACTGACAGGTATGTATAGTGATGATGATCCTTCAAAGAGGTCTGGATGTTTTAAACATATTAGTAGAAACATGTAGAAACTGGGTATACCCGCAGTATATGGCAATGTTTTTTTTGAAATGATAAACCATGCGATTTTGGTCAACCAATGGTTATACCTAGTGGTGAAACTGTTGGTTCGGAATCCAGGAATCGGTTTCTCCCAAGATTGCTACATATTTGTCAACGATTGGTTTGATTTTTGCTCATATCCTGGGGTTGCCTCTGCAGGGTTTCGTCCTGTAGAGCGTGCGGATTGACTCGCACCCCCTTCTGTATATACTTTAGACATGCACGCTACATATTTGACAATGAGGTACCCGCACAATTCCAAACCACGGGCCCAAACCATCAGTTGAGTATTGGTTGAAACTTCTCATACATAGATTTGTTTAAACGGAGTCCCCCTAACCCAAATAGATTATGATCAACCATTGGTTGAAATACCTTCTGCTAATCAAACATGGCTAGCAAATCAAGGAAAATCCTATGTATTTCCCACAGAGATTGTTGCATACATTTCCCATATATTTCCCATGTATTTCCAATGTATTTCCCAGATATTCCCATGTATTTCCAATGTATTTCCCATATATTTCCATGTATGTCCAATGTATTTCCAATGTATTTCCCATATATTTCCATGTATGTCCAATGTATTTCCATGTGTTTCCCATGTATGTTTATATGTATCCCATATATTTCCAATGTATTTCCATATAGTTCCCATATATGTCCAATGTATTTCCATATATTTCCCATATATTTCCAATGTATTTCCATATATTTTCTAGATATTTCCAATGTATTTCCATATACTTCCAATGTATTTCCATATATTTCCCATATATTTCCCATGTATTTCTGTATGTTATCCACTTAGTTGACTTAGTTCAGGGCTTTTCCCGGCCAAAAATTCGGTCCAGGCCATTGCCCCTGCAGCGCACTGGGCGGCGGCTTTGGGGTTGGACTCTGGATCTTCGGAGGTGTCGGACACGGAACCCATGGGTGGTCCCCAAGAGCTGCATGGTTTTATAGCTGCTTGGTGGTTAGTTTGGAACATGTTTTATTTTCCATGAAATTTTCGGGATGTGATCCTTCCAAAATTGATGAACTCCATCATTTTTCAAGATGGTTAAAACCACCAATCAGATTTGCTGTTTCATATGTTATTTTGTTATTTGTTTAATTTTACGACATTCAGTGGGAATTTCATCATCCCAACTAACGAACTTATATTTTTCAGAGGGATTGAAACCACCAACCAGATAATGTTAATGGAAACTGCGAACATATTACCTGTATGATTTGAGAGGCAGTGGAAGAACCAACTAAGCCCTTTCCCGTTCATATTAAGAACCGCCCAGAAACCATCATCATGGTTCAGTGATTTACAATGATTTACATATACTTGGAACCATTCAGAGTGGAAGAACCAACTATAACAAAAAACAAAATCCCTCGGAATGCCTTGACATATGTTTTTCTGGGGATGGGTTCCCAACAGGGACTGGGACCATTTTAGTGGTGCAAACGATTGCGCTAGCCTGCAGGTTCAAGATAACCCAAATAACATGTTCCAAAAACAAGAAGAATTTGGATGCATTCATAACTGTTCATATTCAGTGTCATTTCAATCAATGATCATGATCGGAGCACTGTTCCATTCGCTCACTTTGCTTCTCCCCGCAGGAAGAACTAGGGCAAGTGGCCAGTGAAATGCGCGAGGCGAAGGCATTTAACTGGGGCAGGTCACGTAGGGGCGCAGCAACTTTTATGTATAATGAGATGCTCACATAGATATCATAGATGGTAATCTTATGTAATCTTCGCATCCAGATTGAAATTACTCAGTCTGGTGGAAATATCTGGAAATCATGTTCTTGTAAACGACAAAAGAATACAAAATTTGTCATTCTCCGGAAGGGATCGTCTCAGATCTCTTGTTGGTCAAGTATGTTTTTTTGGCATCATGATTATTTGGCTGGTGGTTTCAAACTTTGTTTATTTTCCATAATATATGGGATAATCCTTCCCATTGACGAACTCATAGTTTTCAAGATGGTGAAAACCACCAACCAGTCATGATGTTCAAGTTACATTAATTTGCATACATGGTCACGAGGCCGAGTTGGTCATTTAAGTTCCATTTAAGCCGTTAGACATTTACAAACGTTCCGTTTGTTGTTTTCATTTACTTTGAATTCTCATGTTTCACATGTATGTTGTTTATAGTTGTTTTGTGATACGTAAATATCGGTAGTGAAAAGCCCAATCTCATCCCAATATTGTTCTCAATATACCATTGAAGTGGAGGAAATCCGATGTTCTTCAAGAAATTGGTCAAAAGCCTACGACATCCATTGACATTGCAGTTATGGCCCTTTACCAGTGATACTTATAACCCCATTTGTAGAATGTATAATTCCATCAAAATAGCCAGTTATAATAACATATAATAACTAATAAATGGCCATAACTGTGGAAGGATTCACATCCATGAAACCCCTGCGATTCTCGATTCCAGGCGTGGCCTTCTGGTGGGACGGCTCCTTTGCCGGAGGTGGAGTCGAAACCCGAGGCCGGGGAGATGCAGGGCCCCAGGGCGGTTTGCTAAGGACAGCTATGATGGATTTATCCAACTGATGCAGACTTCACAGATTTCACCCGGGAAAAAAAAACGGATTTCTCATAGGTCTGTTGGTTTACAAGTAGATTTTTCGGTATTTTTGGGCGTTTAAAAAGTGACTTTTTTGTGAATTGGGTGATTTTGACCAAGTTGCAACTGGGGGTCATGACCTTGGATTGAATTTCATGGGAATATCATGGGACTATGGCGCGAATATGGTGTGGATATTAAGGGTATATGATAGGATTATACAATATTATATATGTATCAGGGAAATGGATACGGGTAATGGTAATGGAATATAGTTGGGATATGTACTGATATGATATATACGTGTATATATATATACATTCACATTACATATATTATATTGTATGACCAACCAAATATGGGCATATGTTTTGGGATATGATATATAAGTCTTAAGTCTTAAATTTGGCATAATGGATCTAAGTATAAAACATGGTTGTATCATGGGCATACAATTAGGAAGCCGACCACATCCGACCACTATGCAATAGGATAGATGGTAGGGTACAGCTTTCAAAAAGAACTTTGGATGGATACCCTCTGGTAAGCGTTTACATAACTATGGAAAATCACCATTGTTCATCGGCAAATCAACGATTTCTATGGCAATTTTCAATAGCTACGTTAGTTTACCAGAGGTTAGTTTACTGTAGTTCTTCAGTTTCTTGCTACAAATGAGGATAAAATGTGGGAGTGGGATTTGAATCAAATATAAAACAAGGATGATTTTTCGGGTGTGTCCGGAAATGGGATATATCATATCCCATTATGTGGCTCTGTTTATACTTTATACGGAAAAATATTATATAATATGTAGATACTGGATACCCTATTTACCTGTTTCTAGACACTCTTATATTCTCGATTGATTCCAGCAAAGCATACACATCTTTCATCATTTGTCAATATGTGTTTGTTTTTGGCTGGCTTTACCATACATTGCTGCGGGGGATCAATAAAAAACACCACATGTAAGTAGTTGGACCACGGCTCATATCGCGCCGTGGACAAACTTATATGTTTGACATGTTCATGACTGGTTCACTGCCTGTCACAGAGAGACACAACTTGTGAGATGGGGGTCGTGGGGGCCATGTTGAGGACAGTTCAAATGCAACTCATATTTTGCCCGCGGACACGTGACTTGAATTGTTTTTGTTATTTTTCGCGGTGTGTTTCCTCAATTTCCAAACTTGCAATAAGATGCAATAAGCGTTATGATCCATGGGTTTTTGTATGTTATCGTCACGCTACCAATGGATAATCACCACGGGGCCCACGTGGTCCCAAGCGCAACAGGTGCCGTTGCCCCCGGGAGAATGGCTCCAACGGGAGGTCGAAAGCGAGGAGGTGGGGGTGAACCGCCCTAGAAAAATGTGTCTGGGTGAAAAAGTGGTTCAACTGTAAAATTGCCCCAACAAATCCAAGTTCTGGTTGATTTGTTTTGTTTGTTGGGGTGAAAACAAGAATATCTGGTTGGTGGTTTGGAACATGTTTTATTTTCCATGATATATGGGATAATCCTTCCCATTGACGAACTCATATTTTTCAAGATGGTTAAAACCATCAATCAGTTGTTGATATGTATTGATTATTGTTTTTGTTCTTTGAAAATTACACATGTTGACCCCCAAAAATGGGAATCCCACAGGGGAGCCCAAGTGAGGCTGATGTTGTTATATATATATATGTATACATATTACACATGTTTGGCTTAGTAATTTGACACATTTATGGAACACCCACCATGAAAGTAGATCATGTTGATTGAAATATCATGAGTTCCCATATCTATGTGAAATGATTGAAGGTTAAAAGTATCTAGAAGTATTCCGAAATGGATATGAAGCAACAAAGGGAGTTTTGAGACAGCAGCAATGGGTAAAAACACCAGAGATTGGTGGTTGAACCTGATGTTGTGCCCACCAGTTTCATGGGGATCTATTGTGACATGAATTCCAAATGCTCCATGTCAAACATGGTGAAACTTTCGCACTTAACATTTACCAACCAGCAGGCCATTGCACCAACCAGCTCAACCCGATACGCAGAGCCTGGGTGATGCCGCGACGCCCAGTTATCAGTTGGTTTATGAATTACTCATGGAAAACATCATGGAGAACATCATTTAAGTGTACTGGTTGGTGGTTTGGAACCATGGAGTTTTATGACTTTCCAGAAACAGTTGGGAATTTCATCATCCCAACTGACGAACTCCATCATTTGTCAGAGGGATTGAAACCACCCAAACAGTGTAGTTATAAGCCAACTCAGTATGAAACACCACCTTTTTTTCAATCCAGGCGCCAGCAGCCACTGAAGCGACTGAAGCGACTTCGCATCCGCAGCCAGGCGCATCCTGAGGCAGGATCGGACCTAGCAATGACCACTGTTAGTGATGATCTATATATATATATATATAGGTATATATATATATATATATAGGTATATATATGTATATATATAGGTATATATATATAGGTATATATA
>Ga0126342_10019520_pt1 | contig 11502 bp, 10 predicted proteins | sample Cyp1metagenome_FD_92528 | JGI IMG/M metagenome (GOLD analysis project Ga0126342, IMG submission 92528) | Coral microbial communities from Lord Howe Island, Old Settlement Bay, Australia - Cyphastrea 1 metagenome | ecosystem: Host-associated > Invertebrates > Cnidaria > Coral ... | reverse complement strand
TTCGATTTGCCTGCTCATAATGGACATTTCATGTCCTTGTACAAACGTCTTTTTGACAGCTTATGCTCATGTAAGGACCGAGCCTTTAGCGCGACATCGGCCAAACTCGAGGAAAAAAAATCTATCACCTGCGGATATGGCCTTGTGTGTGTGTCGGTGTTCTTCTTCTTTTGTTTGATGTTTTTGTTTGAGGCCATACCGAGATGAGACAACACAAAGTTGTCGCCTATTGCATGAATCCTCCAATGAACTGGTAGGCAGTCATTCCTGTGGGTGTTTTCTTTTGTTTGGTTTTTTGGTTGGTTTGTTTTGGTTTGTGATTGTTTTTGTGGTCTGTTTGCTCTTTGGACTGTACAGGTCCCCACCAGTTCTCTCTTGCGCTCCTCAAAAAGCAGATGGCCGTGCATTAATTTGGAAATAAATGATTCTGCAATGACATAGAGTGTTTTGAACGACCTGGCGAAAGCCATGAAGGCGTTGGACGGAAAAAATATTCACACTTCCAAAGCACTTGCACCTGGTTTTTCTCGACGCAGCAGCGTCCAAGAACCCTGTCTTCGCTTGCAAACGTCTGCCAAGCAGTGAATTCACCCAAAGGCCAAAAATCAGTCACAGGACAGGTTGCATAACAGGAGCATGTCCTAAAGGACCTGCATCCTCCAAGCAAGGCCGGCCATTGGCCGTGGCTGGTTTCAGCACAAGTTCTGCAGCTGCGGCTTGGCTCCAGCACCTGCTACCGCAGAAGAACCTGTAGCCCAAAGCGACATGCAAAAGCCAAGGCCAAGGCCAAGAGTGGCACCACCTTCTATCTTCAGGGAAAGGTGCCCCGCAACACACCGGTTTTCAAAGTTTTCCGAAACGACCAGGTGGATTTGAAGGTCAAAGTGGACGCAGAGCCATCCGTTGGGTGGTCGTGCGGCCTGGGAACGACTTCACACTACAAGAAACAAGCTATTATGGTCAAATTGCCACTCAGAAGGTATCTCTGTTGTGAATTGCGTTTCTCTTCAGTCTGTGTTGCACCAAGATGCACGCATTGCAACACGCAACATATCTCGTCTAACTTATCTAATCTAATCTTACCTAAACGATCTAATCTGTCTAACCAAAAATCTTTCTTATTTACTTTTTTTTTATTTATCTTCTTATCTACTTATCTACTTATCTACTTATCTACTCATCTACTCATCTACTCATCTACTCATCTACTTATCTACTTATCTACTTATCTACTTATCTACTTATCCACTTATCAACTTATCCACTTATCTACTTATCCACTTATCTATCTATCTATCTATCTGTCTATCTATCTATCTATCTATCTATCTACGTATCTATCTATCTACGTATCTATCTATCCACGTATCTATCTATCTACGTAACTATCTATCTACGTAACTATCTATCTACGTAACTATCTATTTACGTAACTATCTATCTACGTAACTATCCATCTACGTAACTAACTATCTGTCTATCTGTCTATCTGTCTATCTATCTATCTATCTATCTATCTACGTATCTATCCATCTACGTAACTATCTATCTGTCTATCTATCTATCTATCTACGTATCTATCTATCTATCTGAATCTATCTATCTGAATCTATCTATCTGAATCTATCTATCTGAATCTATCTATCTATCTACCTATCTTTCTATCTACGTATCTATCTATCTACGTATCTATCTATCTACGTAACTATCTATCTATCTATCTATCTTTCTATCTATCTATCTATCTATCTATATCTATCTATCTATCTATCTATCTATCTACGTATCTATCTATCTACGTATCTATCTATCTACGTAACTATCTATCTATCTATCTATCTATGTATCTATCTATCTACGTAACTATCTATCTATCTATCCATCTATCTATTTATCTATCTATCTATCTACGTATCTATCTATCTAGGTAACTATCTATCTAACTATTTATCTATCTATCTATCTATCTACGTATCTATCTATCTACGTATCTATCTATCTACGTATCTATCTATCTACGTATCTATGTATCTACGTAACTATCTATCTATCTATCTATCTATCTATCCATCTACGTATCTATCTATCTACGTATCTATTTATCTACGTAACTATCTATCTATCAATCAATCAATCAATCAATCTATCTATCTACGTATCTATCTATCTACGTAACTATCTATCTACGTAACTATCTATCTACGTAACTATCTAGCTATCTATCTAACTATCTATCTATCTATCTTTCTATCTATCTATCTATCTAACTATCTATCTATCTATCTATCTACGTATCTATCTACCTACGTATCTATCTATCTACGTAACTATCTATCTAGGTAACTATCTATCTACGTAACTATCTATCCACGTAACTATCTATCTACGTAACTATCCATCTACGTAACTATCTATCTGTCTATCTATCTATCTGTCTGTCTATCTATCTATCTATCTATCTGAATCTATCTGAATCTATCTGAATCTATGTACCTATCTATCTTATCTTATCTTATCTTACCTTACCTTACCTTATCTTATCTTATCTTATCTTATCTAGTCTATGTATCTATGTATCTATGTATCTATGTATCTATGTATCTATCTATCTATCTATGTATCTATCTATCTATCTATCTATCTATCTATCTACGTAACTATCTATCTAATCTATCTATCCATCCATCCGTCCATCCATCCATCGATCTATCGATCTATCTACCTATCTATCTGTCTAACTATGCATTTATCTATTTTATCTAGCTTATTTATCTAGCTTATCTAGTTTATCTCGCTTATCTAGCCTATCTATCTCTATCTTTTCTATTTTACGTAGTTTATCTAGCTTAGGCAACTTACCTAGAAAATTTGTCTGATGTAGCTTGTCTATTTTTTCTAGCCTCTCTAGTTTATCTATCTTACCTATCTTGTATTCTTGTTTGTCTTCTCTATCTTATCTATTTTATCGATTTTATTTATCTTATCTATCTTATCTATCTCAGTTATCTCATGTATTTTTTCAATCTTTTAAATCCTATGTATCTGATCTTTTATACATTTATAGTTTTATATATATCTTATCTATCGTATTTGCTTTATCTATCTTATCTATCTTATGTCGTTCTGCATCTTATCTATCTTATTTTCTTATGTATCTTATTTAAGTTATCTAGTTTATCTAGCTTGTCTCTTTTATTCTTTTATCTCTTTTATCTCTTTTATTTCTTTTACATTTCTTATTTTTTTTTCTATTTCATGTAGCTTATCTTCCTGATGTATCTTATCTAGCTAATCTAGCTTATCTAGTTTCTCTAGTTTATCTAACTTATCCTTTCTTATTCTTATCTATCTTATCTATCCTATCTATCTTATCTATCTTATCTATCTTATTTATCTTATCTATCTTATCCATCTTATCTATCTTATCTATTTCCTCGATCTTATCTATGTTATTTATCCTATTTTTCCTATCTAATTTATGTCGCTTATCTAGGGTATCTAGTTTATCCATCTTATCTATCTTATCTAGCTTATCTATCTTATCAATCTTATCCATATTATATAGCTTATCTATCTTATCTATCTTATCTATGTTATCTATCTTATCTATCTTATTCATCTTATCTAATCCATCTTTCCATGTATCCATCACGTTTTAGTATGAAAACCCGCACATTTTTGCTCACCTTTGGCAAAGCGCAGAATCCATAGCGCCTGCCACGAAAAAGGACAGTTGAACCCAAAAAGTGGTCCGAAACCGTCAGTTTTCAACATTTTGACTTCGAAATGCGCTCCGCGCCACAGCGGTGTCCACTTTTGCCACATTTCAGCTTCCAAAAGTGGTCCGAAACTGAGGTGTCTTGACTTGGAAACGTGCTTCGCGCCACAGCGGCGTGCAGTTTTTCCCACATTCCAACTGAATCATGTAAATATTTTATTTTTGAGACCTTTTATTTTTTTGATCGAGCCTACAAATGGCGCTTCCTCTACCCTTCCTACATGTAGCTTCCAACATTTTTTTAAATCCTTTTTTTTTATCTACAAAAAAAATGATCCTTAATTTTTTCGGATCTTTCTCCGAATCGCCACCGCGCCACAACGAGAGCGCCCAGACAGCAAAAATCCCTTGAGAGGGTAGACGTCCCAATGATGTTGTCCATGCAGCCGGCTGTATCAAAATATTTCTACAGCATTTTCAAACCCAATACTTTCAAACGCAAAAATTTTTGCGAAAATCTTCTGCAAATCATGCTATGCAAGTAGCCGTAATGCAAGTGTCCAATGCAATGCAAGTCATCCTGCGCAGGTGCCCTGCAAGAAATCGTTTGCAATAACTCTGCAAGTCATCCTATGCAAATCGTACTCAGCAAGTGATCCTGTGCAGGTGGCCAAGTACATGTGGACTGCCAGGCTCCCGCCAAAACATACAGTCGCACACCCAAAAAGGTACGTTGCATATCTAGATGCCCAACGTCACAACACACGTAATGTCACTTGCTCATGCAGTCCATTTCATATCATGCCATGCAAGTCACATCTTCACATGCAAGGTGTAACAAAAACACCGACTCCTTTCTACAAGTGTGTTGCGGGAAAAATTGAATTTCTGCATATGCAAGAGGGCAACACACGTCGTGTCCTTGAAGCGGCGTTACCTTTGCTTATTAATCCGTGATTGACGCGCAATTCTATTCGATCATTGTTTACAGTGCCGGTTGGGGTGTAATCTCTGGGTTTGCGCGTATTTTGCTGTTTGAACTTCATTGAAAATCGGAATTGGAACAGAACCTTGGAACCGTGAAACATTGTTTGGCTTGCAAAGTTGGGTGAACTATTTGACATTTTATCCTTTTTCATCATTCTTGTTGTCAATTGTCATCAACCATCATTCATTGAAATAAGCAAGGTTATTCAACAATCATCATTCTCACTATTTCGTGTCATTGTTTTAGACATGTGTCGCGGACTAGATTGGAAACAATACCCTCATGTGCAACGTCGCAAATTTGCACAATTGCAGTTTTGGCTGGTGTATTGTGATTTTACATGGTTCGCATCTTCAACAACGGAACTTGACAACGGTTTGCATGTGAACCCACCCCAAACATTATGTCAATTTCTGTTCGGTTGATTTCAAGTCTGTGGGAAACTCGGTTGGGGGGGGTTCCACACGTTTTGGATTCAAATGCAGATGTTTCTCTCGATTTGTTGCCGAAATCTCAAGCTGCGGGCTGCTGTAAGTGCAAACAGGGCAAAATGGCCATCTATTCCCCTCTGCCGGTGTGGACCTGAGTTTTCGGTGATTTTCTTTAATCTTTTGAAACCGCTCACCCTCATGGCTGCATTTCCTCCGTGCTTCCGACTTATGTTGAACATTTTCATCCAAACGAATCAAACAACACATTTTTAAAGTGATTGCAGTGGTTTTCCCATGGCATCACACAGTTTACAAACTTTTGGATCAATAGTCAAACAAATACCATGGTGACCACAATAAACAGAGCTTTAAACGCGTCAAAATTGTTCCATTGCCCTGTGTGCATCGGTTTCCAAGGTTCAACCCGGTGAAAATTTGAGAACTGCGCTGCCAGAAACATAGAGACAGATTGCCACATGATCCTTTGAACTTGAACAACGTTATTGATTGTGAAGGTTTTGCGATCCACGATGCCGAGGATTGCAGTTCCAGTGCCACCTGGGGTCAAGGGCCTCAGAGCCTCAAATTGTGTGTTCAGAATGAGATTTGCAGATTTGTTTGGCCACGGAGGCTTAGTGAGTGTTGGATTGTATGCAATGCACTTTGTTTTTTTTGGGTGGCTTTTGCAATTTAGTTTGCTGTGACTGAGTCACTCAGGCAAATTATGGCCGATCAGTTTCGACCATTCGAGGCTTTTCGTTCAACATGCAATTTTTCATCGAACATCTGATCATCTCGGGGTTGTTCCGAGTCCACAAACACCAAATTCTATTCCGTTGATTCGGATTGCAGGTGGGTTGCCTCAAAATTATCCAGTTGAACGTGGCGATCTCAAAACATTCAAGTGTGTGCGGTGACTGCCTTGGGTTTGATTTTAAGTGACAAGAGTAGATTGCAAAATGGTTTTGTCCAATTCCTTTTGGGCCCCTGAAATGCATGCTTATTCATCCTATTCCTATTGATATCAAATGGCCCAATAGCCACAAGGTGTTCGGTTGGGAATCCTGGTCGAGGCGGCATGTCACCACTACCGATGCGCTGGGCCTCTCCCGTGAGGGAGAGAGGTCGCTGGGTTGCTTTGTTTATCAGGGCCATTCAGCATGGGATTCCCACAATTTCCCACATATCTTTTCAAATTTTTGGAGTTCAACATTTTTTTTTGGTGGTTGAGCAACTGGGTTAGCCTTCTGCAAGGGTGATGTTACAGGAAAAAAACCCTGTTCATTCATTGCTTTGTTGCTGTTACTCTAATAACTCACCTCTTTCCGTAAGCCCTGTGGCCAGGTGCAGCTGTGCCCAGTGTGGCAGCTGTGCCCGGTGTGGCAGCGGTGCCTGGTGTGGCAGTGCGATCGTTCTCACCCACCAGACAGATGCTGAGGCCAGATGGGTTTGATGAACTGGACATTCTGTACAAACGTTCACTCGCAGCTGCAGCAACTGGGATCCGGCCTATTGAACGAGAACGGGAACTTTCCTGCGCATTTCACTAGGATTGCGATGGAATTCCCAACTTTTCATTTTTGTAAGATATTTGTCACCATTTTTATTATTTTTGTAAGATATTTGATATATATATATATATGTTCATATGTATATGTATATATATATGTATAAAATGATTATCCTTTTTCCAGAATTGTATGAAAGGAAAACTGCAAAAAGATCCCAAATATATCCAATTATTCTGATTCTCCCTGGGTTTCCTGAAAAAACAGCCTCAGTAGCAACGCTTGGAGCAAGGCATGCGTCGCCACTGCATGTCCCAAGGCTCAGTCTATGCTTCGGAACGTGGTCACGGAATGGGTTTGTCCACAGGGAAAATCGTCCCCAATTCGATGGCAATTCTTCTTCCCGATTTCTCAGCTCTGTCAAACTCCAATCAACAAATCCTATAAATCTCCTCATCCCGCATTCCTCAGATGATTTTAAAAGATGTTTATCATTTTCGCATGAAGCGGCCAGGGGGATTGTCTTCGCTGGCGCCATGCCGGCAATGCGACCGCCTCTACTTCCAGACCCGATGAAGGTAGATACGCTGGGCTTCTGTGGAGTCTGTGGAGTTTGAAACTGCTAAACCACTGAACCACTGAAGATCATCAATCTGGATGAAGCGGATTCGCCACATTCGAAGGCCCAAGCTGTTCCAGTTGACGACTGGCAAAAGAGGAGATCTTGCGGTTCACGACTTAACGCCAGTATTATTCCGACAGCCTTCAGCGCCATCAGGTTCATTATCAGCATTGTGCTCAGCAAGTACCCTCGAGTAATTCACACAGGTATGTACAAACCACCATTTATGGATCATTTTTCTTGGGAGACCATCCTTGTTTTATATCGATGCTAGTTTCCTGGAGGTATATAGCCCAGCCAAAATTCCGTCTTGCAGGAGACAATTTACTCGGACTGTGTCACCAGCCCGGTCACCACTGAGACGAGCGCCTGCAAACCAGGCATTTTTTCCAAGTTTTGTGGGAAACAAGCTTTTTTTCAGGCAAAGCCATGTGACATCTATGACATCTATGACATCTTTATTGGAGACGTTTGAGAAGCGTTTTGCTTCTCTTCCTGGTCCAGGGCACACCCTTCATGCGAGTTGGCAGTCCAAAGCCAGCACAGCGATGGGTCTTTTCGTTCAGCGCTCAGAGTTGGATTGACCGATATTCAGTGAGAGATTACAGAAGATTCATTGAGCCATTGATGGGACACCTTTAAAAGTGATCCAACCCCTATCATGGACCCCTCATTCTGATCACTTCGTATACACTTCCTACATCTACAGTACTGCGTGGATGGGCACCCCAGTTCCGTAAGTGGTTTCTACCCATGGCTGTAACCAGCTGCTATGTGGGATGCGCATGCAGTTTTTCCCCAAACAGTGTGTCCACACTGAGGGGTTCTTACGGTCAGGGTTAAGGCTGGGGTCAGAGGGTTTAAGGTCTTGAAGATCCTCTGCATTGGTGCTTGTATGAACGTTCTTCTGGGATGCTCATGCGAAGTTCTTGCCTGAAGATCTTGTGAGCTCCTCTATATAGATCTATATAGAAGGCCCCGCTGCTGCAATTGCGATCATGTCTAAGCTTATCCTGTTACTGTTCCATGGCTACTGGTGCTTGTATCAGGCACATTGACTTACCCCCGACACTGTTTGGGGTCTCTTGATCAATTTTCCATCTTTTCCAAGGACGTTTTCTCCAACATTAAACAGAAAGTTCTCCAGTTCTATCCAGTTTCTGCCGAGGCATCAGCCCGTGACCGTGGCGGTGCATTTGACTCACAAGAGGCCATCCACAGGCAGTGGCGGTAGCCAGGGCAGTGCCGCGCATCCTCCGGAAATGAAGCCAGGGGCCCAAAGGATGACCGATCAGTGGCCAGTGGGGATTTCCGGCCTTTCCGGTTGTCCGGGGATTCCGGGAACCACGGTTCAACACTTTGGGATGGTTCAAAATGATGAAACACCTTCAAGATCCTTCAAGCTTTTCAAAATTGGGTGGTTGAATACTAGAAATATCTAGAAATGATCAATAGAGTGGGTCCAGTGGTAGCCCATTTTTTGGCCAGGGCCATCCTGGTGGCGAAACGACATGGGTACCCTACAATTCCCATGGTTTTAAATCTCCTTTACGAACGGGTCCAGCTACTATAAAACCTCACTTGATCCTTGATCCCATGGTTGAAAACCTCATTTTCCAATGTTTTCTTCCCCAAATTTATGCTTCGTATACCCATTTTTTTGGCGCCCAACATCGCGCCATGTATGTGGCGACCAAGGATGGAGCGTCGTAACTCCGAAGGGAAGGCCTGGTGGATCAGGTGGTGGAGCTTTTGGACCTCCACAACAAAATCTGGCAACTCTTGGAGAAACCATAACTCTTATGGTTTCCTTTTGGGTCAGCTTTTGGGCTTTCAATTTTTTTCCTTTTGGGTAGCTTTGAATGGTGGTTTCCATGGTTTTCCCACTGAAAGGTGAAAAACTTTCACCAGGTCATGTGATTTGTTCTGTTGGACATGTTGGCCCGACGGCTCCAGCGGCGTGACCTGACTGCGCCAGCATCAATGGCTTCGTCGGAGGCCTGTCTTTTTAGTGGGGCCTTTTTCACCAAGAAATATGGGCAAGTTTACCAAGCAAACATGGGGATATCATGGGATATCAACAAGAAAACGGGGATGGTCCGATTGCCGGGTTTTCAAGCGAAGAAAGAATGTGGTTTCACCATGTTTCACCCAAGAAAAGGGATGCTATCAAGTGGGGTAGGGATAAATCATGCGACCGATGATTTCACAAAGGTTCCAGCAATCAGGAGCCGCCAAATGGACATTGCTTCCGGCGCATTTGTGTCTATGGTGGTAGTAGCTCCAAAGTGAGGGCTGAGTATCTTGGCTGCGTTGAAACATCTGGTGCGGAATGCAGAGGAATGAGATGAACTTCGAGCGCCAACTGTATGTCTTTGTAAGTTTTGTAAAGCAGCAAGACTAATGGTTAAAAGAAAAGCTCGATGGGGTTAGGTTTTGAATAGGAACCACAAAATGCTGCAGCTTCATGCTCTGTCTGTTTGCAATCACTTTGTCACCAACAGGAATCAAGTTTGTTTTCTGGGATACGATCCATTTGTGCATCCTCAGTGTGATTCATGCATTGAGGTCCAAAAATGGCCAGTCAATTGTGGCCCATTGGTACCCCATTTTGCTGGTACCACCACCAAGTTGACAGCCCATTTCGGCTAGTCAAAGCCCCATTTCTTGGCTCTTTCCGCCTCCATTTCTGGTGTTGGAACCACCATCTTGACTCGTTGAAAAGCAGTCATTTCTGCTGATAAAACACCTCCTTTAGGCTGATCATAAAACCCTCATGTGTCGCGGGTAAAACTATGTAAAACCATGTAAACCCATGTAACACCTGAAAATTCGCTGGTGTCAAGCCCCAATTTTTTTGGTTGGTTCAACTCCCCCGCATTTCTGGTGGGTGGGCGGTAAACCCTGCAGCTTCGAGGTATTTGCAGCTAGCCGTCTTGTTGGGCCAAAGCTTGGCCCGGCAGAAGATTGGCCTGGTCTTCGGAGGGGGAAAGGCCTGGAAGTATGTCATTCATTGGCCAAAAGTATGGCGACCACAAGTGGCGTACCAATTGACTGATGCACATAGTTGGTATGTGTGTTTACTATATATATATATATGTATAATATTGTATAATATGTATATATTAAGGGTCGAATCAGAAGTCTGTTTCAAGGAACCGATGATGTTGAAGCGTGCCATTTGGGGTGCTGGGATAAACCATGCCTGTAACATGTGCTGTGCATTGTGTCCTCAAAGTAGAGGAAAACCAGGGGTTGGTAAATTTGGAGATTATATCCCCAGTAGTTGGGTGACGTTCAATTAGGATATTTTCCAACCCACGTTTATCACAATATTAGCCAGAACGTTTCCTGCATGGTCGCAGCAGAACGTTTCTGACCCTGAGGTTGGCTTGATGGGTGCTGTAGCAGATGCTGTCCTTGCAATGAAGGGCGAAGTGATCGGTGTGATTCCTAGGTCTGGTTGGGTCACCGCTAAGAGACGTCCTGATGGTAGTAATTGAAAAAAAATCTGGAGCAAAAGGTATCCCATCTCTTTTTCTTAGCGTAGTACACTAACCCCCAAAAATGGAGCAGTCATTTCTCCCTATTTTCGTTCGATTTTGCTTTTCTATTTGGAGTTGCTGTAGTAATCTGAGCTTTTTTTTTGCCAAAAACATCTCGCCGAAGTCAACGTGGCGATTTTTCAAAGGCCTTGGGTGCTATCATCGGCCCCCGGAAGGAGCATGGTGGACTTAGAGATTGCTCATGAGGGTTGCACCTCCTTGCGAGTTGTGGAGACCATGCATGAGAGGATGCGTGGCGGCGAAATGCGGTGCCCAGTCGAAACAGGGCTTTTAACCATACCATCCCTGTGACTATCAGAGATAGAGCCCAGACTCATCACCCGGATTTCACAGGGCCTGGAGGATCCTGGAGCTTTCAACGGATCCAGAACAAGTGGAATGTCTCCAAAAATATCCCAGATATTCATATATATATACATATATATATATGTATATACATAGAATGAAAATAAATAGATAAATAAGAAAATATATACATACGGCCCAACGTCTCGTGGTCCCCCCTCCCCCCGAGATGGTGATGGTTTATATATGTATATGATATATACAAAGATTATACAAGTATGTGTATATATATATACAGGTTTTGTATATATATAAGTAGTATATATATATACATATGTATATACAGTACACACATATATATATATATATACATATATATATATA
>Ga0126342_10019519_pt1 | contig 11503 bp, 10 predicted proteins | sample Cyp1metagenome_FD_92528 | JGI IMG/M metagenome (GOLD analysis project Ga0126342, IMG submission 92528) | Coral microbial communities from Lord Howe Island, Old Settlement Bay, Australia - Cyphastrea 1 metagenome | ecosystem: Host-associated > Invertebrates > Cnidaria > Coral ... | reverse complement strand
TCACGCCAGTCTATCAGTCACAGTACAACGTCTCACAGCGTCAGTTGAGTTCCTAGTGCCTTGAGCCAGGCTTGAGCCAAACCATAGTTTGGCAGTGCAGTAGATTCAGTGTACTGTGCAGTGCAGTGCAGAGTGACAGTCATATCTAACAAGACAGACAAACAAACAAACAAACAAACAAAAAAACAGACCAATATATAGATAGGGAATGATACGGACGATATTTGGGAAATTTACATTCTGCTGATTTCATTGTACCCGTTGTGGAATGACACCCATGGGATATCAACCATCCAAGGTGGGGGTCCATTGAGTCAGTGAGTGACATGGTCAATTGGTTAATCAATCAGTCAGTTGGTTGGTTAGTTAGTTGCTTAGCTGAGTTAGTTAGATAGTCAGTGAGTCAGTGAGTCAGTGAGTAAATTAATCAGTTAGTTAGTGAGTTAGTTTGTGAGTTCTTGAGTTTCTAAGTTACTTTCCTTGCTAGTTAAACTCTTAGTTAGTTCGGGAACATGATCATTATTCAATTCGGTCGAGTCATGTCATGTAATAGCTATACCGGCAAAACTGATCAATGGTTTACCATTTTCAGACAAAGCCAAAGGGCACCATGTTTCTTGGTCTACTTGGAAACGCAGTTCCAGTTATAAGTGGGTACATTCACCATCGTTATTGGGGTGATATCCCAACTGATGGGAGTTTACAGGCATAGTTATACCTATGTGGAACCTCAACTGCATCCCCATTTTAGGAAACCTTCATTTTAGTCCCATTACATCACCATATTCCCATGTCATATCATTATATCACCATAATATTCCCGTGATATCACCATAATATTCCAATGATATCACCATAAATCCCATTAAATACCATTAAATCACCATTAAATCACCATTAAATCACCATTAAATCCCATTAAATCATCATTAAATCACCATAAATCCCCTGCATTTGAAACCTCCGTGTTGCTGGATCTCCCGTTGAAACCAAAAAAAAAGCCTGCGCATCGCGCCGCAGCGAGGCCATCGATGCCTTTCCACCCGACCTGGGCTGCCGGGCTGCATCTCGGAAAATCATGGGACATTTATAGGAAAATTATAAGAAATCCCGAAAATCCCCGAACTAAATGGAGATCTAACTGGGAAAATCATCGTTAAATGCTGCGTTTTCCAGTGCGAGTCATAAACATGACGACCAGAGGGCCCCAAAATGCACGATTTGTCAATGAGGACTTGGATGATGAAGCAGTGGATTTGGGGGTTGTAGGGTGTTTTCCATTTTTGGACAAACAACCATGTTTGGTTCAGGGAATCAATCGTTGTCAGGCTTACCCTTTAGGATGATTTCAGAGGGTCATCCACTTGCTATATAACTGATGCACATCCAAGTATTGCAAACGAAGGTCTGTGCAAGGTCTACTCAGGGAATACCAATCCCAAAATATAGCCCCAACACATAGCAGCATATCTGCGTAGTAGGCGACTGAAAATGACAGTGGACAATAGAGGAACATGATCTCTTCTAAAGATTGGGTTATTGGGTTTCAACTGTGAAACTGGAGCGATCAGTCCAACAAAATCAAGGATGTGGAGTGAGCATGATTAGTAATGAGTTGAAGTTGCTCTGATTGTTTATCCGTTCACATCTAAACGGGGTAATTTCGGGAGTCTTAGACTTTAACAACGGATATGATATGAACCACAAAAACGTCCTGAAGTGAATATCATCATTCTCCGTAGTATCCAGCATCAAAACTAAGAAATACTTGACTCTCAGCGTTCTGCAAATTATGATGTTTCACAAAACCTGAAACAAACTTTCCACGGTTTTACAAACGTTTAAACTGTTTCTGGGAATCATTGGAAGTTGATTTTTAAGCATTGGGTTTACCACAAAATACTTAATCCATCTTTGGTTTATGTGTGTCATCCATCCCAAAATGGAAATCCTCAAAAATCTCAAGTGATTACAAGGATGACCCTCTTCCAATATGGATACCCTCTGGTAATTTAACATAGCTATGGAAAATCACCATTTTCAATGGGAAAATCCACTATAAATGGTGATTTTCAATAGCTATGTTAAATTACCAGAGGGTATATATCATATCTCGCATTCTCTCGCCGTTTTGATGGGCAAAACATGATACAGCCAGGTTGCCCGGCCACCCAAAGCCACGGTAGTCCAGCAAACACATCTCGCAGAGTCCCTCGTCCACCAAATCAGCCACTTCGGACCTGTCTCAACGAACATCGCGAAATCCCATGGCTTTTTCGGAAGGCTAAAAGGGGGGTTGATCTTAGAATAAATCTATGTTAGTTGGTATGCGAATATACTGACACTTTGGATTTTCCATGGAGATGTTTTCCAATTTCAATCAATTGAAGGTGTTGAAAGGCAGAAAACCATCGTTTGTCCCATCAAATTTGTTGAGGTTTTGTGGAAATCTTCCCTTCCCACCAATCCTGAGACGGGGGAAAAAAAACACTACGTGAATATGTGCGCTGCAACCTTGACGTTTCTCCATGCTGATTCCACATTTTTTCCAAAACAATCAACCCTAAAACCCTGAAACCCAAAACCCTAAAAACCTAAACCCTAAAACCTTAAATCCTGAAACCTAAAGTCACAATCGCTGTGTATCGCCGGTGTTTTCTTTCATCCTCTTGTGACAAGTATATGATAGTATCTGGGCGTGTTATGTGGATATGGAGAAACGTCCGGGTTGGGGCGAACATGTTTTGGGAACCTCGGATTCTTGTAGCATGTAATTTTCGGGTGTCCCACCGAAATCTAAAAATTGCATAAAAATTGCCAGAAATCCTAGGGGATAGTTTGCCATCAATGATGAGGACAACGCCGAAATTGCACGACCCACGAGCACACTTGCCCTGCAAAAATAGAATGTTTTTTTTACAAATCTTATCTGATTGGTGGTTTCATCCCCTCTGAAAAATATTGGTCAGTTGGGATTATTCTTCCCAATATATGGAAAAATAAAAGCCATGTTCCAAACCACCAACCAGTTATATAAATCACACAGACCTAATCAGAAAAACAAATCGATTTTCAATATTAATGGTACTGTTTGGTACTGCAAATGACATCTTCGCTATTTTCGAATGTCAAAAAAAAGTGCACTGGGCAGTTGACATGAGAAAAAGTAATTGTTTGTGGTACTTTTCACTACTCTCATCTTATGTGAGCATAGTATAAGGGGTTCTTGAGCCAAGATAGCTACGGACATTTATGTGCCATATTATATTCACATGTGCCACTATCACAGGACATGTACCGACAGCCTCCACATAGATTTCAAACATCTCCAAATCCACCGAGAAAATGACCACAATCCATCCAGGAATCAACCATTTGGTGGATGATTTCCCCCATCCAAACCATGATCTGCTGGAGGTTATACCCCAAAAACTAACATGCCATCCCTGCCGCTTTTTTGTTGGCGATTGGGAGACAATTCTTTCCAACCGATATAAGAACGCGCAATTCTCAGGGTCAAACTGTAAAATTTGGGAAATGATACATTTGACATAGACCCTGAAAGCCAATTTTTACTGGAAACGGGTTTTAAAACGTTTTAAAACCCCCTATTTGAGAGGGTCAAAAACTGTTATACTACGGTGGATGGAAGAAATCCTGCACCAGTTCATAGGTGGTTTATCCCATTATTTACAGGCTTTCTACCATCCCAGGTGGTGCAGGATTTCTTCCATCCACAGCAGGATCATTTGGGAAATGGTGACCCAAATCTACCCACCATCACCGACCATCCTTGTCAGGCCGCTGTGCGCTCACAGCAGCCAGCTCCGCATTGCCTCCAAAACGCACCACGAATGGGGCCCCTGCATCCTGCAACGATGGCAAGCTCAAGTTGTTGGTGATGCCATCTCCAAGTTCGGCACCCAGAAATTGAAACTGAAAAAAAAAAAGCCTGAAACCCAAGCATATCATGGCTCGTGTTTCAGCTGAAATCTAGCTTTGTCATTTTGGCGTAAAAAAATGTAAAAAGCCCAAATCCCCATGGATTTCTCATAATTTTCCCGATGAAAATGCTCGGACCTCGGAACAACAATTCCTCCGACAGATCAGTCCTTCAGCATTAGGACCTTGCCGCTGATTTCAGCCAGAGAAAAGTTATCCAAATGGGGTTGGATGAATGGAAAAATGCTTTGGATTCTAACTGGTTGGTGGTTTCATCCCCTCTGAAAAATATGAAAGTCAGTTAGGATTATATATTATTCCCAAGATATGGAAAAATAAAAAATGTTCCAAACCATCAACCGGCTAATGATTTACCTCAGGAACCATGGTCTTTCCATAGAAATCGTAGAAAGGGTCTCCTTCAAATGTTCACTTGAATTAAATCTGGGACATTTAGGTCTTTGCCACACAATGGATCGCTAATGTCGAAGGCTGAAAAAATCATCCATTGAATGTATCTTCTGACCGTGCTTGAACCGCTTTCACCAAATTCAATCCATCTCTCCTATTCCCAGATCTGGTTTCATCAAAAAGGGGAGGAAAATCGAATGATATACCCCTCTGGCAATCAAACATGGCCGGAAGATCGAGCATCCATCATTTCCAGATGATTTTCCCCGCTATTTCTAGCTCCATTTGGCAGTGTGTCAAAACCTTGTACCCCTAGTGAACATCAAAATAGCTGGTAAATGGATGTTCATCCCACTAAAAATGGTATTAATAGGTATTGATCCATATACATTTCTAGCTCCATTGAGTTGGAGTAAAACCTCCGTTGAGTTCGGGGATCTTGCCACCTTTCATGACGCCGAGCACCCAGGCATAGCCCAGCTCCACGCCGTCTCGCAGCGTCAGAGTTCCCAGGATCCGCTTGGCACCGAGCTTCTCTTTCGCCAAAGCCTGGCCGGTGGCGATGCCAGAAACATTAAGAGTTGATGGATTTAGAACACTTGCATACCCTCTGGTGAACTAACATAGCTATTGAAAGATCCACCATTTTGAATGGGAAAATCCACTATAAATCACCCGTTTCAATAGCTATGTTAGTTTACCAGGCCGGGTAACCAGAAACATTCAGTTGCTAGATCAAACTCATGGATTTAGAATTATATAACCAGAAACATATAACCAGTAGCTAGACTGACCGTTTAGATGGGTATGGGTCAAAATTAGGTACCCCAAAATTATGGATGGTTAATACTAAACTAGACTAACATCTGTGGTCCCCTAGGTCTTCCATTTTGACCCACATCCAGATGGCTTTTAAACCAAGAATCACTGTGTGTTGACTCTATTTTTTGCGCAACGAGTGGGGTCACGGGTTTTAAGGGGCTGGAAATTGCCCAGCGCAGGGATGATAAAAACTGAATGTTTCCAAGGGAAACAAAGGGCATCCCCAATCGTCACCAAAACGGTTTCTTTTTACTAAACTGACCTCATTTTTTTTGGATGATTTGGGGGTACCCCCATTTAGGAAACCTCCCTATGTTGCCATGAATCTATCTATTTCGAGTCTGGTGGGAACCCCATTTGCCTTTTTGAGACAATTAGATAGCAGATGTTTGCGGCGGGAACAGATCTTTTGTCACCTGCCAACCTGGCAAGGGAATATCCCAACTTCATAGACAAAGAGCATGTGTTTTCAACCGATAGTGGATCTGTCACTGTTAATGATGTTCAAATCCCTCTTCACGATGCATTTTTTGGGGATTTTCCAGCCTTTTTGTCGGCCACACCGCTGCAATTTTAGTGAATAGTTGCTGAACTGCAACGTTTTTCTGAGGTCGTATAACTGGATGTTCGCTAGCTTCAAACTCCAATTATTATTGGGTGTTGAAATATCTCTCAGGTAGTTTGGCTAGATCCTTAAGTTGGTTGGCTATATCAGCTATAATAATCAAAACAACTACAAAAGCAATCTATATAACACAGTAATAGGATTTTCCATAAATATTGCTACAAAAGCTCCAAGTTTATGGCAGAATGACTCCCTCATCCAACCACTTCGATGTATCAACCTTTTCAATCCTTAGCCGAGTGAAATTCATCTAGCTGCAAGATGGTGCCAGTTATAAGCTGGTTTGTGAAGCCTATTTTACTCAAAAAAAAAACTAGTAAAATATGATTCATGTTCACCACCTTGCTGCCCTGGGTACAGGGTTTATGGCCCATGCCACAATGGGAATCATGCAAAAAAATGCCACAATGGATGGTTACCAATCCCAACGGGATTATTTCTGACCATGCCCCAAGATGGATAAGATATGATAAGATCATCCAATGTCTGACTTTAGTAGGTTACTTCACTAAATCCCCATGAAGGTATCCCATTGAATCACCATTTTTTCGGCTATAGTAGGCAGCTTCCACCATCCCATATTCTACCCCAACAAAAATCCTTGGAATTAGCACCATATTTGCTAGTTAAATCCCAAATCCCATGAAATGCCACTCCAACTTCACCTTTTCCCTAAATCACTATTAAACACCATTAAACACCATTAAATCACCATTAAATCACCATAAATCCCATCAACATATCCCATGAAATCCCATCAAAATATCCCATGAAATCCAATGGAACAACTGATCTTCGGCACCTGCGACACGCGCCTTGCCACGAAGGCCACGGAAGCCGCTTCCTCGCCCGCCGAGATGGCCCTTTTTTGATGGTGGATTTATGGTGGATTTGTATGGCCAATCACCAAGATTTATGGTGGATTTATGGTGATTTTTATGGAGAATCTCTATCTTCTGGGATAGATTTGGGATTTATAAATTCTACCATTTCTGGTGCTTTTTTTTGGGACCATGTTGAGATGATTTTTTTACTCCGGCTAGTCTTGTACAATTTTGAGTAATCCAGTGACCATAGAGACCAACCAAGGTAAGTTGGTTGATTTCATTGGGCTAACCATTGGATGGGGCTTTAAGCAACAGAATTCGTGATTCATTCAAAGTAGGGCTAAGCTGCCCAGGGGGGTCATGAAAATGGTGATTTTGCCAACAAGAATGAGAGGTGAACTCCGAAAATTGGAGGGAGGATTACTGCTTTTAAGGGCCCCAAAAGGCCAAAAGGATAGGCAAGTTGGGTCATTTCACCAAGCTAACGATTGGATTCATAAATGAGATATCTACACTTGGATGGTGAACATAATTTGATCCTTTTTCTTGGATCTTCCAGGTGTAGAAACTGAAAAAAACCTCAGAAAACAAGATATGTTGGACCCAAAAAAGATAGATGGATAGTCAAATGAAAAGCGATACCACGCTATGTTTCATTCGCTTTTGGGCGGTCTATTCACCAAAGTTGGCCTATCTGAGTATCAAACCCCCACACCTAGGGGGTTCCGATGATGCTGGGCTTCCCCACAGCCCGTGGCATCTCGCTAAGTATCTGCTGTACAGCCTGCAGAAGGCCTGAAGCAGTCCCAGCCTCCTGGCGCAGGGTGGAAATGAGGTCCCTAAAGTAAGAGGGCTCTGGTTGATGGTTTCAACCCAGCAAACCTCCGTGAAACCACCAACCAAATTTAACCAAATGATATTAATATATACATATTCGATGTATCCCCCCTCATTTTTTTTCATGTACTGGTGGCTAAACACCATTTATATTGTTGATTGGTTGATTGGATTCCAACAATCCCCCCATTTTTTGTTGATCAAAATCCATGTTTTCATGTGTTCAAATCTCAGGTGCTGGTTTGAAACAGACCCTGGCCCACTGTCTATGTCAATGTAAACTCGAGCGTAATATCCCATGAAATCCCACTTTTTTTTCATCACCGTTTTTAAAAAATGCTAAATCCCTAGTTCTGCTGGTCAAACGGTTTAAACAACAAAAATACAGCCTAAATCCCTATTTGCCTTGGCTAAGTCATGCTAAATCCCTATTTTTCTTGGCGAAATCTACGCTAATTTTTTGACACCCCTCACAAGGTGGCCTCCAGCTGCTCTTGGGCCGTCAGAAAGTCTCCCAGCCAAATCTGGGTAGCCACCTGGTGAGAGATACAAAAATGGTGTGTTCTTTACTTGAGTAGCGTTCAAAAAGCCTCTGTCGTCCATTGATTCAAACTATTCAAACTGGCTGGGGGGATTATGTTGGGTACTCCCGCCCTATTCATTGATGATGATAATCCCCAAAATTATCCCCAATATATATTGGGTAGTCATTGATTATGATAATGATAATCCCCAATATATTGGGTAGTATAGTACCCCATAAATCCCCACAATCATCAACCAACAGCAGTAGATCGCAGCCACCGCTCACTTGGTCCATCGCAGAAAAATGTCATGGGGATGGCCTTAAAACTGATGTCAACGGGATAAAAGTATTGGACATTAGTGTGCCAAAAAAAAAAATCGATCACCAAGGTCATTCGATTACTCAAAAACTAGTCGCTAGGGGGAATAAATGATATCTTTTTGGAATTGATTCTATAAATTCAAAAACTGGTGGAATTACAAAAAAAAAACGTGGCATGTTGTTCTCAAAAATAATGCCAAAACTCAGCTCAAAAAGGGTCGCTGGGTATGATCTAGGCCCCATTAGAAATTCACCGGTTGATTAAGTTCCATTATAATTATAAGGATGATCCTCTTTTTATCCCCATTGTTGCTGGATTCCCCATGATATAAATCCCATCAAATCATGTCCCAAATCCCAATACATCCCATCAAATCCGATCAAATCCCAATCAATCCCAATAAAACCCATACATATATATATATATACGTATACATATACATTTACATTAACATTAGCATTAACATTAACATTAACATTAACATAACATATAGCATATAACATATACCATATACCATAAGCTATCTACATATACTTTACATTAACATAACATATAACATATAGCATATAACGTATACCATATACCATATACCATATACCATATACCATATACATATACATATATTATCATATATCCATCCCAGTACCATCCGCCTCCACCATTTCCACCTCGCCCTGCACGCGCGCCCTGGAGCATAGCCGCAACGGCGCAACGCCATGGCACTGCGGGGCTTCAGCCGCAGGCGCACCAGGCATGGGGCAAGTTACATATGGAAACACTGGGAGAATGGGAAAATATGAGGTGAACCCGAAAAAACATGGATTTGATATAGATGGAGCATATATATATATATATAGATAGATAGATAGATAGATAGATATCATATAGATCTGGAGCAAATCCCACAATTCCAATGGATTATATATAGATCATCATCATCTTCCCGGAACGGCCATCACTGGAGGTATACTAACCATTTTCAGCTACACCAAAATGGTGTTTTTTTAAACAAAGGGAAGATCTGCGGTGAAAAAATCGAAATGTTGTGAAATGGTATATCATATCTGTTGGTTAAAAATGGTCAAGAATCACTTCTGGAAGCCTTCAAAAATGGCTGGACAAAGTATCGAAATAGCTTAGTGGAGCTCACAGAAGGGAGAGAATGGATTTTCCAGAAATCGTCAAAACATCGCAAGAGTCAACAGCAATGGGTAAAACATTGGTGCAGTTGGAAAACAAGTGGGGCTGTTAAGCAGAGACCAAACAACACAGGTGGGCTCCCAGAAAAAAACAACAGGGGTCGATGAGTGACTCAAACATGTAGCAGGAGGTCTCAACATCAGAGAAGGTCTATTGAGCCACAACAACTAAGCTTTCCCCTGCAAATGTGCCCATATGTGGGACTTGGGATGGTTTTTTTTTGTATCGGCGGACCATTTCTACTACATTGTCATGAGGATTCAACCCGTTCCAAAGGTGATCAGTTCTGCATCGACCTTCCTTTTTGGTGACAGCTATGGTCCCTAGTTCGATGATTTACCTCGGAAAATATGGTGATTTTCCAAAGCTATTTTGAATTACCAGAGGCTATTCTCTGTCATCAAATCCAGCCGCAAATGGATGGAATCTGAGATGGCAACATCCGAGGGTCAGTAGGAAAGTTTGTTTCACCCAATCCCATAGCTGTAAAGTCCTGCACTTTCATACCCGAACATGTCGAAAAATCCTCGAAATTCTGCCAAATTTCTTACATTGATCTTTCCTGGGCCAGTGAAAATTCCCAGCCTCCCACGCTTCACCTAGGTGTATCCAGCCGTTGCCCATCCATTCCCAATTTTTCTCAGCGTCCAGGCACTGTCTGGGGCTTACGACAGCAGCCCGGCCTGTGGAATCCAGGGGTCTGAAGTCATGGGGGATACTGGACCAAAACCGAGTTTTTATTCGGGGAAGATGTGCCTATGATTCTTTGGTCTCCGAGTTGTGGGGAATCAAATCGATAAAATCTACGTGTTCACTGATTCAAACACAACATTTGTCGCCTCCAATTCCCCCTGTGGGTGAAAACCTCATTTGTAGTCGGTCAAGCCGCCTCTGCTGTTGCAGCTTCACAAGCGCAATTTTTGGGTTGGGTGATTCACACTTCACCTCAATCATCAAATGGATGCATGACCACTACAAAAAGAAATCCCAAACCTGAAAAGTCTTGGAAAACTCGCCAATTGTGGGATGATTCCCACCTTACCTTTCATCATGTACAAGGGGGGGGCTGGTAGTTGATGGTCGGCCATGCTTCGTCACGTCCCGTTTCTATTAGGATACCATACAATGTGAATAATTGTAGATCCGAAACCATACATGTGTTTGTCCGAACATGTGGTACCCATGTTCATCTATGTACTGGTCAATTACAATATGTACATATGTGTGTATATATATATAATATAGAGAGAGAGAGAAAGAGAGAGACATATGTACAAAGATACATATATTCCCTTTCTATGTTGCAACAAAATACAGGAAATACCCATTTTCTCACAGACCCAAGTACAGAAAACACAGCAAAAAGGGCCTCATTGCGCTCATCTTCGCTGGGCAATGGCACACCAGTTTCCAGTGTCGAAGTAACCTGGCCCACAGGTGGGTCGGAGGGGATGGAAATGTGCATTTTGTAGTCATAAAATGGAGATCACATGGATGAACCATGAGATTCTGGGTGTTCCATGGTGCGTTCTCCAAATGTTGGGCTTTCCACCATTGGAAAGCTTACTGAAAGAGGAATCTTCAGGTAGTTTTGGGGGTCACCAAATTGAAGAAATGAAGGGGGTCTGGGAACCCCACAGGAACCTTTCGGAAACTCCTTCACGAGAATCACGAAGCGAAAGAAACAAAGGGTGGAATAAAATAAACGAATTGAACTATGGAATATGTATTAATATATGTATATGTAGATGTAGATGTAGATGTATATATATATATATGTATCTGTATATGTAGATGCACATGCACATGCACGTGCGCATGTATATATATATACACACATGTATGTATGTATGTATGTATGTATGTCAATGTATGTCTATGTATGTCTATGTATGTCTATGTATGTCTATGTATGTCTATGTATGTCTATGTATGTCTATGTATGTCTATGTATGTCTATGTATGTCTATGTATGTCTATGTATGTCTATG
>Ga0126342_10019518_pt1 | contig 11504 bp, 10 predicted proteins | sample Cyp1metagenome_FD_92528 | JGI IMG/M metagenome (GOLD analysis project Ga0126342, IMG submission 92528) | Coral microbial communities from Lord Howe Island, Old Settlement Bay, Australia - Cyphastrea 1 metagenome | ecosystem: Host-associated > Invertebrates > Cnidaria > Coral ... | reverse complement strand
TGCCCAGCTCAGTGTGCACCGCTGGACCTCAACCTGGGACCTTCCCAGCTCAGTGTGCACTGCTGGACCTCAACCTGGGACCTGCCCAGCTCAGTGTGCACCGCTGGACCTCAACCTGGGGCCTTCCGAGCTCAGTGCGCACCGCTGGACCCCAACGGCCAGATAGAATGCCAGAAGATATGAAAGATAGAACGCCAGATAGCATGTCAGATAGAATGCCAGAAGATATGCCAGATAAAATTCCAGAATGTTTGCCAGATAGAATGCCAGAAGATATGCCAGATAGAGTGCCAGAAGATATGCCAGAAGATATGCCAGATAAAGTGCCAGAAGATATGCCAGATAAAATGCCAGAAGATATGCCAGATAGAATGCCAGAAGGTATGCCAGATAAGGTGCCAGAATGTTTGCCAGATAGAACGCCACAAGATTTGCCAGATAGATTGCCAGATAGAATGTCAGAAGATATGCGAGTAGATATGCCAGATAGAGTGCCAGAAGATATGCCAGAACATATGCCAGGAGATATGCCAGGTAGAATGCCAGAAGATATGCCGGATAAAGTGCCAGAAGATATGCCAGATAAAATGCCAGAAGATATGTCAGATAGAATGCCAGAAGGTATGCCAGATAGAATGTCAGATAGAATGCCAGAAGGTATGCCAGATAAATGCCAGAATGTTTGCCAGATAGAACGCCACAAGATTTGCCAGATAGATTGCCAGATAGAATGTCAGAAGATATGCCAGATAGAGTGCCAGAAGATATGCCAGAACATTTTGCAGAAGATATCCCAGGTAGAATGCCAGAAGATATGCCAGATAGAATGCCAGAAGATATGCCAGATAAAATGCCAGAAGATATGTCAGATAGAATGCCAGAAGATTTGCCAGTAACAAAACGTATGTCATGGTGGGGATAACTCGAAGTAAAGTATTTTTTTTACTCGAATCTCCTCTCCATCATCCTCCATGAGCTTAATCAAAAAGAACTACATAGGTTCAATCGATGTAAAATCCTTTAGAGATTCATCACCCCTTATCCTAGCTCTTTTATTGCTCTTCCTCTGTTGACTCCCCATTTGTTTGATGGGAACATCTGATCAAGCCCAAGATGGCCTCGTTCAGTGAGCCATTTCCTCTGCAACTGTAGCTCCTCCCCCAACAGCATCAGCAAACCTGGCAGAGCTTCCCCAGCCGCCTTTGGTACCCGATTTGGCCAGCTCCAGCCGCCCAGGCCTTGCTGAGGTGTTGGGAAGCTCAAATTCTTGGAGCTGAAGAGGCGCTTCAGCGTCTTCCGCTGCGCCTTGGGGCTCCAGGTCAGAAATTTCATAAGGATGGAGAAAATCTGATCCATCAAAATCCCCGCCCCTGCTGAACTTCATAATGCAATCGCACTTTCAAAATGGGAATTAAGAACCCACAATTTCATGCTTAAATCATTTAATGCACATCTCTGATGACCAAACTTCCACATTCCATAGTCGAATTGCAAATGTTCATGGTCAAATCTCAACTTTCATGGTTACATACGTTACATTCCTTTTTCCATTGTCTGATCGTACTTTTTCATGGTTAAATTCCAACTTACAGATCGCGCTTGCGCGGAAAACCACAGTTAAATGCGCGTTGAGAGGCGAAGGACCCCGCATTTGTTGGCAACAGGAGACACCACCATGTACCAATGGGGAATCCGCGCAGTTTGGAGATGAACCAAGTTTTTTCACTCCATGGCAAATCTTTCTGGCGATTCAAGGAGATTTTGATGGTATCGCTTGTGAAAATCAATGTTGTTGAGACCAATTTAGCCAACGAGTTGGACCGTTGGAGGTCCGTCCTGAACTCCCAAGATATCATTTGGTCCTGACAATATCCATCAACCATATGTGCCATGCTCAAAAGTTGGATTGGATTATATAACCAATATTTGGGGGTGGCCATCAATCCATGAATAGTAGGGATGAACACAAAAAACAAGTTTAAGGATTCCCAATATGGGATGGATGACCATAAACATGCATAAAGCGTATACTTATACCATGTTTAACAAGGGTATCAACACACATCATTCGCACCACAGATTCAATCAGTTGGAATACTCAGCAACCTTGACTTGATGCATCCACTGAGGCTGCAGGCAGGAGCCTCTTTTTCGATTTCCTGCCCATGATTTTCGCAGCTCATGCGAGCAGTGTTCAAAACCCTTGTGTCATCGATTTATACCAATTGGACACAATTTCCCACAATGGATTGTGCCAATCTCGAACATATTGGATAGTATAATCATGTATAATCAATCCCATGTAATTCATCAACCTACAGGGCTTTTGAACATTGCTCATGTCAAATATCAAATGAATTAATCCAATTTGGTGGGTTTGATTCACAGGCTGAGGCCTGGCCATTTTTTTTCTTTTAACTCCAGAGTCGTGGTGGTAGGAACATCGAAACTCGAACCCCTTTTTCTTTGGGTCTAAAAACACATGGTTCCCGATAAAAAAATGCCCATAAACAACCCATCAATCCATTAAGTCCATAAAAAATCCTCCAGTTTTGACGGCTAGATCCACCATCTTTAGCTTCAACCCATCCTGGCCCATGCTGTCCTGCGTTCGGGCACGGAGTTCGAAGAGGAGCAACTTTGCCTGGCACCCCCGGAGCTGAGGGGCCGCAGACAGACTCTAACTCTATCCTGTTCTTCATCTTTGCGGCTAGCATATGCTAGCATCCCTTGGGGTAACATTAGATAGAACACATTATTAATGTGTATATGCATAGTTATATTATATATTATAAATTATATATTTATAGTGTTTCGGTGGTGCGTCGATGATGTCTCGGTGGTGTCGCTGGTCTCGGTGGTGTCTTGGTGGTGTCTCAGCGGTTTCCATGTTGATTCAAGGTGTTCACGGTGTCTTGGTCGTATCTTGGTGGCTTCGTGTTGGTGGTGTCGGGGCGGTTGTGTTGGTGGTCCGTTGGTTTTGCCATGCACCATGTAGTCTTCAACGGTTGCAATGCTGTTGTCATGACGACGACGGTGATGATGATGATGATGATGATGATGCTGATGATGATGATGATAATGATGATGATGATGATGAGGGCCATGACGATGACAACAACGAAGACGATGACGATGTGACGACGACCTTGCGTTTGCAGGTTTGAGTTGAAGTGGGGGGAGGGACGGATGTTGACGTATGTTATGAAATAACTTACGGACTAATTATGATGCTTCTATCGAAGCAACTGCGGACATTCCCTCAGTCCATGCAGCAACCAGGGCAGTGGGCTGCTCACCTCATCCGAGGAGTTGACATGCCTGTTGCATGCTACACTTGCACCGAGACCCTCACGCAAATTTATCAAAGGAAAAAGATGGAAAAAGGATGAAAAAGGTATTAGAATAGAAAACCAACAGGAATAGAAAGAAGGACAGGAGGAAGGGAAAGAAAGAGGGAAGGAAGGAAGGAGGACGGCAGGAAGAAAGAAATGAAGGCCTAGCTCCAAAATACTGCGTGCACCTTCCCATGTACACATGTTACTTTCAAAGAGTTGCAGGTCCCAAGCAAGTTGCACATGTTGGTTTCGAAATGTGGCAAAGACCGTGCAGTTTACAGATGTTAGCCGCAACATGCTGCAAACACCATGCCACGTTGTGCAATCTGCAGATGATAATTTCAAGATGTCGCGAATACCGCCCACTTGCAGGTTTGAGCTTCAGAAAGTCATAAAAATAGCATCAAATGGACAGACGCAAATTTCAAAATGCTGCGCATGCCATGTGGTTAACCAATGATAGTTGCAAATATTGCAAAGACTATGCGATGCACTGAAATCTGCACCAGTATGCTGCACATACTGTGCAAGTGAAAGTTTTTGATTTCGAAAAACTGCGACCATTTTTATATACAGTGTACAGATTTGTTTACTTCAGAGCGCCGTGAACATCACAGCACAGTTTGCAGATATGATCCCATATCTTGCAACTATCATGCAATTTGCCGATGTTGGCTTTGCACTGCTGCAAATATTCCCCGATGGCAAAGCTCCGTGCAATGAACTGATGTTGCATCATGCCATGCAATGTACCGGTGCTAGCTGTAGAATGCTGCAAAAACCGAGCAATTTTGCGGCAAATACAACGTAGCTTAGAGATTCTAACAGCAAACGACCAACATATGGTACACCGATACTTTCACACAGAGGTGCTTTCACAAAGACATGTTTTCACACAGGCATTTACACATACACATGCTTTTACCCAGGGATGGTTTTACGCGCAAATACCTTCATGCGCAGGTGTTTTTACACAGGGATGCTTTTATACAAAAAAAACTTTTACACACAAACGCGTGGGCACTTCTACACGCAGATGCCTTTACACAACGATGCTTTTACAGAGGAGTGCTTTTACACGCACGTGCTTTTACACAGAGCTTATTTTGACACAAATTAGCTTTTACACTCACAGAAGATTTTACATTAAATACTATTACGCAGAGATGTTCTTCACACAGAAAAACATTTGTACAAAGGCGTCTTTTCAGGCGCATACACTTTTACAAAGAGGATTTTTGCACGGATACTTTTACGGAGAGATGCTTTTTAACACAGGTGCTTTTACATAGGACGCATCTAGGAAGAGGTACTCTTACATGGGTGAGGCTGGAAACACGATTTGGGGGAGGGTTCAAGCCATTTGGGAATCAAGTTTCCATCCATGTTGTTTTTACAGAGAGATGCGTTTACATACAAGGGCTTCCACACAGGGAGGGGCCTTCACACAGAGATGGTTTTACGCAGAGAGATGATTTTACAAAGGCGTGCTTCTAGTTACAGGTGCTCTTACACAGGGATACTTTCAACACAGAGATGCTTTTACACACGGGCGCTTTAAGATACAAATACTTTTACGCAGAGATGATTTTGCTAACACAGGTACCTTTACACAGAGATGTTTGTACACATGTGTTTTTACATGTTAATACGTCTACAGTACACAGTGCTTTTCGCACACATTCTTTTACGCTGAGATTCCTTTACACGCAAACACTTTTCACAGAATCATTTTGACACACAGTGGCAGGCACGTTTACATGCAAATACTTGTGCACGGCGGTGTTCATTTTGCGCGCGTGTTCTTTACATGCACGCATGCTCTGTCACACGGATGCCTTTGATCACACATGCTTTTACACAGAGATATTTTTGCACGGAGACACCGTGGCACAGAGAGAATGCTTTTTTACACAAATACTTTTACAGAGAGATGATTTCACACTGAGCAATTTTACACAGAAACCAAAACAAGCAGAGGTGCTTTTACAAAAGAATGCATGTGCACGAAGGTTTTTAGCTACAGCATTTTCACGCAGACATACTACATCATAATACTGAATTATTTCCTGTGGCGGACACGCGTATGGCGCAAAGAGTTCAGCACGCATATGCAAAATCATAGTTTCACCACAGCTTTTGATGGTCGAGACGCATTTCCTGGGAAAGGGTTGGCCCAGGACAAACCCACATTGCAATTCTACCTCAATGTATGACGATCGACATTTTGTGCGAACGGGTCGCGTTTCGTGGACATCAATCCACCCTGCCCTGCCGCTCGAAGAGAAAAGTTAGAAACAATCAAGGGTGTAGGTGTCTGTAAGAAATTGATTTCCACCTGCGTCTTTACACCTGCCACATCACACCTGCATATATCCACTTCTCATTTCCAAACAACGATTTCCGCCTGCATCTATATATCTTCCGCACTACACCTGCATATGGCATATATTCGTTTGGTAGCTGTGCGAAAGAAAATTCTGTCAAACCGTGTCTTTGAATTTGAATCTGCACCTGAACGCCTGTCAGTAAGATTCATGTTTGCATCTGCACCTGTATACATAAATTTCATTCTGTAGATGTATTAAGGTGAGGATGTGGAAGAAGAAAAAAAAAGTGATGATGATGATGATGACACGGGCATGGTTGATGAAAAAGAAAAAGAACATGCTGGTGATTGAGTTGAAGAAAATGATGATGATTATGGTGATGAAGATGAAGAAGAGCGTGATGATGATGACGATGATGACGATGGTTTTTTTGATGATGGTGGATGTCTGTACTGACGGTGTGTGATGATGGTGATGGGAGTGTGATATTTTGACAAAGTATGCTGGCAGCAACTTTTTTGGGAAAACAAAAACCCTTCGCGGGCCCTTTCGGGAATTGGTTGTGTCTGTCCTGATGGTGTCAGTCCTGATGGTTGATGGTGTCTGTTCTCCTGCTGGTGTCTTGGTGGTCTCTCAATTGTGTTTCGGTGGTCGTTGGCATCTTGGTGGCACTTTCGCGGTGTGGCCGTAAGTCTTGACGGTGTTCGGTGATGTTTTGAGTCTTGCTCACGTTTTCGTCGTGTTTCTGTGCTGTTTTGGCGGTGTTCCGGTGGTGTTTTGGTGGTATTGAAGAAACGGTCCTTTTTTTGAAAGAAAATGGCTCTCCGGACAATACCAAACTGGCGTCAACGGAGATGTGAGACTTTGCTATTGGGGTTGTATGCTGGGCTAATTGTTGATTTCATATCTGCATTATTATTGAAAAACACAATATCATCTGGCAAAGTATCATTAACTATCATAAACCGTCATTAATCACCTTTATCATATTCCATCATATCCCAATTATACCACCATTATTGATCATTTTTGTCGGTGAAGTCACCATTGTTGTTGGTGAAATTACCGGCTACGGCTGCTCAACTTCCATCCACCAGAAAGAAACCTGCGTTGCTTTGGAGCGACACACGGAGAGCTCCAGAAATGTGCGCCTCTCCTTATTTGGGGGTGCCCAAAAACTTGGGGATACCTTCACGGCCACTTCATGGGCAATGGAGAATGGATAGTGATTAATTCCAATTCCAACTCACGATTTGCGCTAAACACCTCTGATCCCAGCATTGGTTTAAGGGAAAAAAACCATCAACAAGAACACTGGCAGTTGTTGGTTTTCTGTAGATTTTCCCAGGAGGTTGTGCCTTTACCAAGCAAATAGCCTCAAATAGCCATCTTAATAGGAAAATCATGAATAATCGCCGAATTCGCGGGCACCCGATTCCAAGAGTTTCCAAAACAAAGATGTTCTAGCTAGTTAGTACATGTCCCATTTTATAGCAACAGATTAAAGTACTAAAGTTACTAAAGTGCCCATCCAAGGTTAGCACAAGTCAAATAAGGGTTTACTAAAGGGCAAATCTTAACCACCAGTAGGCACTAAGAAGTCACTTTAGGGGGTTGTCCAATCATATCCCAGAATAGATCGTCATAAATGGTCAGTTTTTGCCGTTAATTTCCAGCCTTTATAGCCATTTGGGTTTGGATCAAAATTTGATAGCCCAAAATTGAATGGTACACATTTTTTTAAAAATCAATATATCAAATCTGCCAGTCCACTGGGTCTTAATCTTTGGACCTATATCCATTTATAGGGGGTGGTGAAACTCCTCATGCGTTGAAGCTCCTCCAGCTCAGTCTGACGCTTGCGCAGCCGCTCACGCAACTCCTGTAGCTCCTTTTCGTAGGTGGCTTGCCTGGGTTCAGTTACGGTGTTCAGCCATGGCTGGTTAACCCCAGAATAGAATTGGTATAAATAGCTTTTATAACCGTATGATGAGATATGGCTGAAATAATGGCAATTGGCCAAAATGAGACATGTCTCGAAATGTCACCCCAGATTTTGCAACCCCCCCTGGGCTGTTTATCGTTTGGCGGGTACCATATTTTGAACGCAGATTCAATGACATCCCTGTTTGGAGGTAACCCCGCTGCGCTAAGTAATCCGTTTAGCAAAATTTGGAAACATTATGTACCATAGTCAAATCAAGTTAGATGGAAAAGAATCATGGGGCCCCCTAGCCATCCCCCCATCATTGTATAGGTGGTGGTCCCAGGAATCGCGGTGCTGCTGAGTTCCTACGGCAGTTGGTTTATAACATTTATAACCCCATCTCTTAGGTCACCAACCTGGTGCCCCAACATGTGTTATTGGGCTTACAACCTACTGGGGTGTGCATCCCACTTAGTAAGTGGTTAATAATCTATCTATGACCCATGTAATTGATTATAATCCCCCATCAAGTGGGGATATTCCATAGATAACTGGGGGTATAACCCATTTACATCCATTTGCAGTCCACTGTCCGGGCCTCATGATCTTCTCCCGCTGACGCACATCCCACTTCCGTTGGATCCGCTTGATGTGCTCTTCCGCCATCACCTTCGAAGCGGAGACTTGGAGCGAACTTGGGAACCCATGGCCATGGTGAATGCCTTGTTTTGAGGCCACATTGTTACCGGACCCACCCCCCCATATTTCGGAAAAACATACAAAAACATGTCCATGGTGTCCGGTTTGTCAGAAACATGACCCGCCAAATATGGGTGGACATAGGAAAGAAGAGCTGAATGTATTCATTGAGTTTGGGGCGGTAGTTGTTTTCTAGCTCAAACACTTCATATTGGTGTACCAAACTATAGGACAACGAAGAAAAGGCATTATCTGATGCTAACAAAACATCTAGCTCAGATGATATCCATCCTCGTCTCGTGTTTCCATCAGAATTTGAACAAACATGTGCATCTTTCATGCACCGGATTTTAATAGTTTTTTCTTGGTCATTATCGGTAATTATAGGTCAATTATAGGTCAAAACCTATCATGCCTAATATTTTTTCTTGATTTTTGGTGACCGGGGAAATCCATGGGATTTGACTCATCCCCATGACCCAGAGACCCACCGCCACCTTGGCGTGGTCCGCCATCTGCGTTGCCAAGGTGTCTTGAATCTTTTGCAGGAGCCGTTCGCAGTAGTGTTCATCCTTGGCCTTGGGCGTTTCCTATCCCGAATTGGTGGGGTTGGTGATGAGTGGTATCTCTACTGAAGTATGGATAGTAAACCAATTGTGGTTGTGGATGACCTAGACAACCAATTTTGGTTACCAGTAGTACCGCACAAAGCTGTGGCGGAAGTTTCAAAGATAGGACACTATATATAAGAGAGGTGAGTTGTTATCATGCATGGATGCTAAAGCGAATCCATTGATGGACCGAAAGCTGGTTGGAGTTGTGCTTTTTGGAGTGGTTACAGTGGTCACCTCAATCACAATTGCTGGATGTAGTGTTGTGTAGAGTGTAATGCAAAGTATTTTTTGTAGTCGCAGTTGCAGTTGTATTGTAGTGTGGTTGTAGCTGTAGTTAATGTAGTTGTAGTTGTAATGTTGTAGGTGTAGCTGTAGTAGTCGTTGTAGTCGTAGTTGCATTTGTAGAAAAGTTGTGTGTAGAGGTGAAGTGTGGTGAAGTGTGTAGTGGAGTGTAGTGTAGTGTAGCGTAGTGTAGCGTAGTGGAGTTATAGTTGTAGTTGCAGTTGCAGTTGCGTTGTAGCGTGTAGCGCAGTTGAAGCTGCAGCTGTGGCTGATGTTGTTGCAATTGCAATGTTGTAGTTGCAGGTGTAGCCCTAGTAGTTGTAGTACTTGTTGTTGGTGTAGTTGTTGGTGTTGTTGTAGTAGTTGTGGTTATGGTGTGGTGTAGTGGTGGTGTAGTGTGGCGAAGTGGAGTGTAGTGTAGTGGGGCTGCAATTGTAGTTGTAGTGTAGTGGTATTTGTAGTCGTAGTTGTAGTTGTTGTAGTTGCAGTTGTAGTAGCAGAAGGAGGAGGAGGAGGGAGGAGGAGGAGGAGGAGGAGTAGTAGTAGCAGTAGTAGGAGTAGTAGGAGTAGTGGGAGTAGTAGTAGTAGTAGGAGGAGGAGGAGTAGTAGTAGTAGTAGCAGTAGTAGATGATACCATCAGTGCGCACGATGTTTCAGTAAAGATCTTACGCCGATTTCGTGCAGAGCACAGCTGCCCACACCACATTTTTTTTTTAAAGTGTGCTGTGTGCCGTCTTGCTTTTGGGTTCTCTGGCCCACCTTGTTTTTCACTTTTGACTTGGAAATGTGCTTCGCGCCACGACGGTGTGCACTTTTTCGACATGTCAACTTCCAAAAGTGGTCCGGCACCAGGGTACGCCGGGCACTCCGCGGAGGACTGGCCTGACCCGGACCGAACCCTGGGCACTGAGGTGCTTTGTACATTTTGACTTGGAAATGTGCTTCGCACCACGATGGCTACACTTTTTCGACATGTCAACTTCCCAAAGTGGTCCGGCACTGAGGTGTTTTATACATTTTGACTTCGACATGTGCTTCGCGCCATAACGGTGTGCACTTGTTCATCTCTCCTCTGGCAAGATGGCTCCGCACCCGCCGCTTTAGCGAGCCTACTTTTCGACCCTCCGGAGCCACAAATCATTGGAAAAACACAGTGAATTGCGATTTTTCTACCTTTTCGCGCACCTGCATCTTCTTTCTTCTTCTCTTCTCTTCTCTGACTCTTCCCTCCTCTGCTTTTCCATCTGTCCATATTGTCGGAAGTTTGACTTCCAAAGTTCCTTTGCTTAATTACCACATGATTATGGTTGGCGATCTAAATTCCTAATAACTTTCAGCTAGTATCACCCCCGAGACCAAAAACAGTCAACAGTGGCATTTTAAATCGCGCAATTGGAGGAACACGAAACTGTACTCATCAAATGCATGTACATTTTAGATTTGACTGATCACGTATGACATGCTATATCATCTATATCTAACACCAGTTCTTCATCTACGTAGCAACTTGATGCGTCAGTGACAACCCCAAGCTATGTGCGCCCTGCGACATTTTTGGTGTACAAGTTTGACTGCGCCTGGCCCACATCATCCACTGAATTCTGGATTCAGGATGCACATCTGCACCGTCACGCGAATGATATATTGGGAATCTTTATATTGGCCGAATACAATTCCCTGGATGAATATATCAGGATTCAGGATGGACAGGGCAATTCCCTTTTACTGGAGGTGTGGTATGACCATCCCCCAATGATCCCAATGAATGGAAGCCAACACTTGATCATGGAACGCACATCAGAGACGGCGTACTGCGCAGTATCTGGGCCCCCGAACAAGTTGGAATTTCACACTGGTCGTGGCCCGGCGAACTTTAAGGAATTCCTCCCATTCTCCCGACTTGGCAACCCTTCATTTGTCATTTGGGTCTGAACATGTTGGAAAAACAAGGGAAAACCATGGAAAATCTGCAAATTTGGGCAAGTTGATCACAATATCTCACAATTACCTCTCTTGGAACTGCCATAAACTGAGATAAAATGAGGATATACATGGGAGTACTGAAATACCCATTTGAGGCCCGATTTTGTCATGCTGGAGGCTCCGTCTGATCGCTGATCCCTGCAGGTCCTGGGTCAGTTGTTCCAGCTCTCTTGCATAGCGCTCCTTCGATGCTTACCAGGTTGATCCCTACAAGGTGGTGCCCCCCAGTTATAAGTTGGTTTATAATCCCATTAACTATAGATATATCACCTATAAACCATAGTTATTGGAGTTATAAACCAACTTAGCTAACTAGGGGGCACCACCTTGT
>Ga0126342_10019517_pt1 | contig 11504 bp, 10 predicted proteins | sample Cyp1metagenome_FD_92528 | JGI IMG/M metagenome (GOLD analysis project Ga0126342, IMG submission 92528) | Coral microbial communities from Lord Howe Island, Old Settlement Bay, Australia - Cyphastrea 1 metagenome | ecosystem: Host-associated > Invertebrates > Cnidaria > Coral ... | reverse complement strand
GTTGCGAACGGTTGCGAACGGTTGCGAACGGTTGCGGACGGTTCGGCAACGTCGAGCGAACACACCCTCAACCCCCAGACCCCCAGAGTGAAACGGGAACCCTTGCTACGCATTCGGGAAAAATAGGCCAACATTTATGGTAGGTACCTCCATTTTAGGATCCTGAAATTCCCATTGAATAGATACACTTGGGACTTGGGCGATTCAATTTAGAAAGTGGCACTGAGCATGGTATGTCCCCTGCCGGAGTTGGTTTATACAATAGCTTCAATTTCATTGTGGTTTATTTCCAGAAACCTAAGTTGGTTTATACACTTTATGAACTATGAATAATATAGTTATATATATAATTATATCTACCAGAAACCATAGAATTCACCCTTGAACTACCAACGTTACCAGCCGAACTTTTTTGGGCACCGAGATCGGCCTCTTTTGCTATATCGCCTCGCGCGGTCGATCCACATGCAGCGCTTTAAGCAGGGCTCTCTGCTTAGGCGCGCCGCGCATCGCCGCGCGATGAACCGTTCGTTGTTTGACAGAAGGGGTCATATCAATGGATTTGTTGGGAAAACCTTCACCGGAAACCATGGTTTTTGCCATGAAATCTGGGGGTATCCGGTTTCAATTTTCCCATCATCCAATTTTATGATCATGTTAAGCAGTTTACCCTCTGGTAATTTGTTACATAGCTATTGAACATGACCATAGAAATAGTGGATTTACCCATTGAAAATGGTGATTTTCCATACAATAGTTATGTTAGTTTACCAGAGGGTAGAAATCCCTATGAACCAAGTAGTTTACATGGATTCGACTTAGTAACTGGTTAATTAACAATTATAGAATAGTATAGAATAGTGAATAAGCGTAGTTGATCCAGTACTTACTAACCAGTGTCATTAACCGATTTCTAAGTGGGGTGAGCCTGCAAGTACAGAAAGGGTTCCCAACAGATTGGCAAGTGTCCATCGATGGGATAAGATTGGTATATAACCAACCCAAAAAGGGGTATATCACCAATAAATGAGAGATAGGCTGGTGTTTAACTAGCCTAACAATGGGATTGATTGCTGGTGGATATGTGTCATATAGTAACATATATACTATATATATATATACCTGTATATAAATACACTTAAATAGATAAAACCTACAAGAAGGAAAATTGTCCGAATTTCTAACTTCTAACAACGTTTTTTTTGGGGAAAATGCTAAACAATGGGAGTTTGGGGTGCTTGAGACTCTGAGATTTGTCATCGCTTGAAATCTGTCATCAGGGGAGATCCAGAGTTTGGTGAACCCAATGGTAAACTTGTTGTTAACCTTCACTAAGAAATGCACAATGCAGACATAGCTATGATCCTGGTCCAACTAGTCTCTTACGCATTTGGCACCCTGCAGGTCAGCTTAAGATTCCGGGTAGCCATTGCTGGCTCGGTCCTGACAAGCAAAATGTCTTGGGGCGCACTTTTCAATGGTCGTAGCCCCAACACTAAACAGTTTCATAAGATGTTTAAAACTGCTGTCCATGGTAACCTCAAAAATGCTCGGGCTTCCGTCCCATTGACCAAATTCTTTTTGTGGGGTCATAGAGGGGATATTCTGTTTGTTGCATGCCAAAAATTGTTAAAGGCTGTGACATCGTGCCGTGCCACACGTCCGGGCATACGTTTGAAACTTGATACCCCTGTTTTTAATGCAATCAGAAAAGCTCTTGATGTGTTCCAATGCAATATCGATGCTGAGGGCCGTGTGTCCTGGTCCCATGGCTCTTGGGATACCAGTGCGCCTCTTGGTTTTTGCGACAGGTTCGCACATAATTTGCGTGTGCAATGGAGGAAGATCATGCTGCGCTCCTGGCTTTCGAAATGACGCTTCGATTGCCCGTGCAGGTCATGAGATTGCGATCATGTGGGGCCTCCTCCCAAATGTGCAGCCTGCACAATGGAGCCTGCAATTTATGGAGCCTTCTGGCCTGTACCGTTGACAACGGCACATCTCTTATGGGAGTGCCCCAGATTTCATGAAATCCGTACTCTTCCTCCTCCTCGTGATTTGCTGGTGGCTTGCTGGTGGCTGGGGTAGTTCGGGAGTGAACCATCCCTGCGTTTCTCAGATGGGCAAAATCCGAGATAGGGCTTGTGCGGCAAATCGAAGTAGGTCTAAAAATGACGATGATAATGCAGCACCGAACTTGGCAGGTGCTGCAGATGAGGCTGACACCGCAGCTTTCTAGCCTGGCGCCCATGGGCTCCATGCTTGGCGGCCAGTGCGCGCAACACTGCCGCTATAACTCTCTCTCTCTCTCTTTTTCTCTCTCTTACGCATTTGCAGATTGTGATTGTGATCATCTTTTGGATTTTAGGATATCCAGCATGTCTATCCTGTCTATCCTTATAAAGAGTATGATTGCTGGGCCCCATAGTTATGTTTGTTGGTTTATTAACCCCATGAATACTATACGAGTAGTTAAGTCATGTTATATCCACCATACACCATAGTATTCCCAGCTATAGATGAGGTTATAAACCACTCATGTATGTTGTTTTGTAAACCCCATGAATACTTTAGTTATATCCACCATAAACCATGGAATTCATCAAGCTATGTGCTTTCCTAGCGATTTCGTTCACGGGGGCCCCACATTCTATGCTGGGATAAGCTAATGTAGACCCTACCAAGTAGGGTTCAGATAATTTGTTGGTTTCCCAAATTTCACCACAGCTCACCACATTTTAGAATCCATAAAATGCCTTACCATGTTTTACCATAGTTTACCCTCTGGTAAACTAACATAACTATGGAAAATCACAATTTTTAATGGTAAAACTCACTATAAATGGCCATTTTCAATAGCTATGTTAGTTTACCAGAGGGTAACATGTATTTTCCATATATTTCTCAGATTTCCCACCAGAACTACAGCAGTTTTTCAGGGTCCTTCCTGGGTCCCAAGCGGCGTTGTTCAGACCGACGTGAGGCGCTTTGATCAATGGCCTGGCATTTTGGGGAGAAGCTTGGCGGGATGCAGGGGAAGAGCCACTGACATTTAAGCACCTTGGGCATATATATATATATATATACTTTTACATTTATGTATGTATATATATATATATATATTATGTTGATGTTTATTTATGTATATTAATGTAGGCTCAAGGCTGGGGGTTCCCCGGAGCTTCCAGGAACCCTCAGCCTTGAGCCTATACTACAAACGTCGTTATGGTATAGAGATGGGGAGTGGTGGGATGGGGGGGGTGTAATAACGTCATGTGGAGTGCGTTGGATTCAGAGTTGTGGAAACCTTGAGGATGTTGCTTCGTTGACGATGTTATTACGTTGTAAGTATCGTTGTTGCTCTCGCTCCAAGCAACTGCTTCAAAAAGCCTTTGTGGACGTGAAGATGAAAAAGGTGTGATGTTCATCTCGTCCATGGTTCTCCAGTGAATTATGACATTTTCTAGTTATCAACAAAACGACCAAAAACGCATGAAACCACAATTCCAATGGTTAGAATGTTGCACACATTTTTGGCCATCCATGGAAGGTGTAAATTTATCATTTTTCTGCGCGGACAAACGTCAAGTTTATCCGCGCCGACATTGAAACTTTGGCTGATCGAACACTTTCAGAGAAAAGCATAAAACACTGTAAAACACAGTTTAAAATCAACATTTTCCATATCCATACAAATAAAATGCAATTGGCTTTCGGGGAACCCCCAGCCTTCGCCCTTTATGTATATATGATATTTCATATTACTTTTAATTTATATTGCATAATTGATGCATAATTGATGCATAAATATATATATATATATATAATATGTATATATATATATATACATAAATCACCTGATTGGTGCTGTATTGTGTTTTTTCAATGTCGTCCTTAGGTAACGATCCAAATTGACAAGCAAATGAGAGAAGGAAACCTGTTGAAGGCACTGCCCAGACGAGGTCGGACCTCAACACTTTGAGGAGGAGGAAAAAAAACATTTCAACATGGTCAACATCCCAATCGGTTAATGATAATTGAATTTTGGTGAATATAACGAGTTGATGGGCAATAATAATGAACAATGGGGATAATACAATGAATGGGAATCATGGGAATGATATAAATTCAATCTACGGTAATAATGTGGATTTGTATAGTTTAAAGGTAGTGCCACTATAATTAGCTAAATTGGTTTACTCGGTCAAGTAGGCTTTTCATGGTAGATATATCTACGGTTATATAGATGACTTTTAACCACCTTGTTTGTTTTTTTTCGGTAAAACCAATAAGCCACTAAAAATAACCTTGTTGATTGGTTGATTTAGGGAGTTATACTATATAAATGGTTTATTGGGCTTATTGCACGCCATAATTATCGGGATACCAATTGACCCGGACATTTGCCCAGGATTAATTTCCATAAGATACCCTCTGGTAAACTAACATAACTATGGAAAATCACCATTTCCAATGGGTAAATCCACTATTTCTATGGCCATTTTCAATAGCTATGTAACAAATTGCCAGCGGGTAGAACTAAGCATACTATAACTTTCATAACTCAAATGATCCAAACGAGCCTGTCCATCGACAGTTTGTCCAACGACCCCGGTCCACCGCGCTGAGGAAACTTATGAAGTTCCTATTTGGGCCACTGGGCGGTATGCCAAATCCAATCCTATCAGCCGTCGGAAATGGTTATAGCGGTTCCTATCGGGGTTGTCATATATCCGAACGGTGCTTTAATCACCAAACATTGGGATTTAATATGTCATTGGGATTTAACAGCATGTCACATTCATGAGTTTAATAGATTTTAATAGAACATTTTTCATTGGTATTGTTTTGTTTTTTTAAGGGAGGTTGCATGCCTATGGTTTTTGGGTGGGTTTTGTAATAAAGAATATATATTTGATGGCTCATCCCACTTAGTAAGTGGGTTATAACCCCAGTTATAAGTGGATTAACCCTACTTATCCCATTTATAACTGGGGTTATAACCCACTTACTAAGTGGATGAGCCATCAAGTATACACCAAAGATGTCACTTGGTTAGCGTTGAAAGTCTTACTTCTTTGGGGACTACTTCCAGAGGGGTCCGGTCCAGTGGGCCATTCTTCATCACAAAGATCATCCCAACTAGGGATGCAGAATATGAATCGTTGTAACCTTCTGTTGGGCAGCCGGTTTACCTAACCTTTCATGGCTACAACATACTAATCCTTTAGTTAGACTAGTCCTTTGCTATCAATGGGATTATCTATAAATTCACCAGCGAAAAAAAATAACACATTTTTGTGCAGGGTTTCGTTAAGCAGATTGGCAATGGGAATTATCATGGACATATCATCAAACAACCATCCTGGAAACACATACCCCCTGGTAAACTAACATAACTATGGATAATTATGGAAAATCACTATTTGTAATAGGACAATCCACTATACATGGCTATGTTCAATAGCTGTGTTAAATTACCAGAGGGTACTTCGGTATCTTTTTTGGGCTTACTATGGTGCATAGAAAACCGCGACCTCTAAAATTGCCCCAACATGTTCCATCTTATCATCTTAAGAATCCCGCCTATGGCACTCACTGACCTGTGTTGTGATCAATGAGTTGCTGGTTTAAGGAAGTTGATTCATTATAATATTCATAGTCAATATACTAGTACTTATTGATAGTTATTCTATGTTATTGCTCATATAAGAATTGTTGACTTATTGATAGTTAATCTGATTGTTATTGTCAATTATTGTCAAATTATTGTCAAGTTATTGTTGTTTTTACTTTTTGTTTCAAGAATAGGGTACTACCAATTGTGCTGGTGCGTTGTGGAGCAAAATATGTCCCAGTCAGAATGTGGCATATGTTGCCCCCGGAGCTGTGTCGATAACGAGGAGCAGGCTACCAGGCTTCTGACTTTGTTTATTCCCAATGTCGGCATATTGGTTTCTAGGCCCCTGGTGACCCCATCCACGGAAGGTTAATGTTGGTTTTTAGTGGAAAACAACATCATAAAACATGTTCAAACCAGCTGATGTTCATCAAATCGAAGACTAAGACCGAATCAATTCATGTTTGCACCGTTTTTTTCAACCAAGCTCCTTGGGGTTTCTTTTAGTCATCCAACATCCAATCTGCCAAGGCAGAGGGAGCAGGATGGTATCCACCCAGTGGCAATGTGGATATGTCAGTCTCTTGCTGAGATTGCTGGTGGTGCGGTCGAAAGAATGGTGAAGACAAAAGGGTGTGAAACATGATTACCCTCTGGTTATTCAGCATAGCCATGGAAGCCATGGCCCATAGAAACAGATGGTTTACCTATTAAAATGGTGGATCTTTCCATGGCTATGTTAAATAACCAGAACCAGATGGTAAACCAAGCCTAATGGGGACTGAATCTGGATTTCTTGTGGGATCTGGCTGAATGTTGGTGAAAAACCTTACGTTTTTCGTGACCTCACTGGTGTCCAGTGTCCGGATTGTGGGGTCATCATCCCCTTTGATGTCCTCATTTTACGTTAGTGATATAATATAATCCATCTGAATGTCCTCAGTATGGATATTCCCATCTGGATATTATGTACCTGTAATTGGAATTACTATTTATACAGATGGGAATTGATAGATGGATATGTGGGTGTATAAACTCAAAAACCATGAGAAAAACAAAGAGAATATCATGGAGATATACTGGGATAACCCACCCCAACTCAGGTCGGCGGTAGTAGCACCAAACACGTTGAGAAACGCGAATCTCAAGCTGCTATCACTGGGTCACAAAGATGTGGAATGATGAACTTGTGCCTAGAATTGTGATGAACTTGTCGTCAATGGAATGCAACACCTTATTTTTGGACAAACGCAAAGGATGGTCACCCACACCCAGTGATGACTGGGAGCTCTGGAAAGCAGAGTAGTCGCGTGCTTGTGAATTTTCCACGGTTTGAAGGGTACCCTGTAAAAACATCATCTATCAGTGCGATGCGACATAACCCATTTTCACATGATATCTATTGAAGAGCTGGATTTCCCACTCCATCCCATGGATTTTTGTCAACCTTCCACAAGACTAGATTGCATTTTCAGGGAAATTTACTCCGCCTTGTTTCTATGAGGTTTTTATGGTTTTGCCATGCACCTGGAGTTTTTAATCCTGGTTTTGCTTCAGGATTTCCTACTGAGTTGATCGTATCATCGTGCCATTTTGAGGTCGGTGTCCCGGTGGATATTTCGCGGTTCCCCAGTTTTCTGCTTGGTTACTTCGACCCATCTGACTAAATCATACTAAATCATCATACACCCAAGATTAAAGTCATTAAATCCTCATACACCCAAGATTAAAGCCATTAAACCCACTGAAATAAACCAACTTGGCAAAGTATGTGGTGGATCTTGTTGGTGAAATATCCCCATGAAATGCTCACATTTTCCCCTTGTTGAAATCCTCATCCCTATGGGGTGTCGAGGGACACACGATACCATGGACATCCCTGGGTCCAAGGCCTTTGGCAACTATGATCAGGCGGGGACCCGCGCTAAGTTAGAGTTAGATTACGGTGAGATTAAAAATCATTGGTGAGTAAATATGTAAAATCCACGATTAGATTTCTATATCCCCCCTCTTTCTCGAAATCTTTTGAGAGACCAAAATCATGGAACCACCAGAGTGGAATTTGAGAGTGTTTGAGAAGAAAACAAACGGTTTTACTCATGTAATAACCTCTTGGTTTGGTTTGTAGGTCGGCTCCTGCGGAGTTTGGTATCAAGTCAGTTGTTGTTCGTGAAGTGAAATGTTGGACACAAATCTTTCAGTCCAAGATGTTGGTTGAAACCATTGGACATAGACAAAATCATGCATGCGTACCGTGTTTTCCACATTGGAGTTGTTTTTTTTGTGTCGGATCGGCAGACAAAACGTTTTTCATGATCCAGATTGGGTGGACTGAATGTAGCACAGGGTGGTGCCCCAGTTCGGAAGCGCGAAGTTGGTTTATAAATCTAATAACTATCCTTTAGAGGTTATTTTTTCTTTTGGGATTGCAAATTCTAACCCATTTCTGGCGGGGGCACCACCGTGCAACCTCCGGAAGCCGGTGGTCGAAAGTCTTTGACCCGTTACTATTGGTGGTGAGGTCACCATTGGATTGAATCCCCATGAACATGATGACCCATGAGTATTGCATATATATATATATATACATACAATGTGAGGCCCCCAAAATAGCTGGGTTGGTTTATGGCACTTGTAACTATAGTTACTGGGGCTTATAAACCAACTTATAACTGGGGGGGCCACATTGTATATATGTATGTATGCAATAAATCCTAGTTAATCCTAGTTATGTTAGTCACAAATCAACCTTGAGCTAACTATGGGGCACCACCCCAAATGGACTTTCATATTTTGCAGAGAGCAAACCACTGGCCACACGAAGCTGCTGAGCCAGTTGAGCCACTTCAGCCAGTTGAGCCATGCAGGTGATTTTTACTGCAGCCGAACGTGTCAATGAGAGCGATGATATTTTGTTGAGACGCTTGGCAACCACAATGTCCATGGTGTGTTGAGATATGTTGAGATGGGTCCCCAAAAAGAGGCAGTCAAGCTCAAAACGCAACTGGAGCTTTGTCACGCAAACACCTGCAACGCGTTGTCTGTGTTGCGAACAACTCACATCAACCAAAGATCAATACCTATTAATAGCATTTTTAGGGGGATGAACATCCATTTACCAGCTATTTTGATGTTCACCAGGGGAAGAAGGTTTTGACACACTGCCACATCAACAAAAAAGTAGAATGATCTGCTCCATCCTTTTCCGCGGTGCAATATCCATCAAAAAAAATGTATCCCATTGGGCAAATGGTCGACCAGAAGGAAATATGGTCGTATGGTGGTTTCGTGTGGCTGCCATTCATGGTTCTGAAATGTTCTGAAACACTTATACCTGTTCATCTACTAGTGTTACTAGTGATAGTTGTCCATGTTTGGTATGGTTGAGTGTCGAAACTATTTGTTGGTTCCTTGTCTTATATCATTAAATATATATATATATATATTGTAGAGAGAGAGAGAGAGAGTGATCAAGCTACCGCACCTGAAATCCAATGGGTTTATTTGAATATGGGGAATTTCTCCAGAATGGTATTTTTATATGCGAATATTATGATGAGCGAGTGTTTTTTGTTGGTATCGTTTTGGGCAAATCCGTATGGTGCTGGACTTATAACCGATTCTATCCTGTTCCTGCAAAGTGCACCTCCCCACTTGTCAGTTTGTTTATGTTCACCCATCCACCAACTGCACATCTACAACGAGCCCAACGCAACAAGCCATGTGACAATTCAACTTACCTGGTAACCTGGTATAAAATTTACAGGTTATAAATCAACATGATCCTTTTCTGTTGGTTGAATCTAATGCTTCTCTCATTCGTTTCTTTGGGGTTTCTTTTGGGGATACCCAACGTTGCTGATCAGCTTTCGTAGGATGGGCTTTCGTTAAAGACCTGGGCTCATCAAATTGTAGTCTCGACTCGCTGGATGTACAGGACAGGCGATTTTCCGGGGTGAATCAATAGATTTTAAAAAATGTGGGCCCCCCAAACGTGATGTGAATGTTGGTTTATAAATAAGCCCCAGTAACTAGTTCGTTATAGGTACCACAAACCACAGTGAGTTATTGGAGCTATGTGTTCACCAACTTTTCACGCGATTTCGTGGCCGGGGGCCTCACAAATTGGTCGGAAATCCTCCGGTTTTAGCAATCGGATTCTCCCACGAATTACCCTCAAATGGCCCAGTCGAAATAGTGGAATTAGCCATTGATAGCATGGTGGATCTTTCCATAGTTATGTTATGTTAAGTTAATAGAAACCAGAGGGTATGTCATGGTATGTCTGTTTCCTGACATATGTCTGTTTAGCCAATAAAAAATGCTTGAAGGAATGTCATGAAATGCGATTTCGAACATAAATCCTCCGCAATTCTCTCCCCAGTAATCACAGGATGGCTCCATTTTTGTCGTTGAGATGAATCACATTGAGTCCCTTGGCAGGGGTAAACCGCGAAGTGAACGGCTGGTGGCAGGTGGTTATTTGATTTGTATTTTTTTTTGGGGGGGATATGTTGGCATCATCATATCCCACCAGTAGTTGCCTTTTTGTGAGTGGGGTATCTCAGGTTCTTCATTCAGTAAGAGTCCCGACCGCCCCAACATGCCCCAACGACCCTGACACAATCCCACGCAGCGCTGAATAGTTACATAATATCAAACGCGATAATGTAGAGCAACTTGAAACAACCTCCAAGATAATTTGGGGCTCATAACATCTCATGAGCTCCTTAAATTATGTTTTGGGATTCATAATTCCTTCTTTATCCCACGTTAGAGCGTTGACAGACTCAGCCTTGGAATTGATCCGTTAAAGTTTTCAGTTTTGGGGGATAGCATTGATCGTTTGCAACGGAACCCAATATCATACACTTCGAAGTGGGACAAGGTCAATAATTTATAGAAAGCATTTATAGAAACCATACTTTAATTTCTATAAACATTTTTCTTTGAAGATCAAGTATGGTTTCTCCAGTTTTTTCATCATCTCACCGTTTTCATCTCACCCAAAAAAGAACAGTGCAAACTTGGGTCCCCCGTTCCAAGCCAAGGATCTATCGCGGTTCAGCGCGGTCCTTGCGTTTCCAGCCCAATGCGACGCGGTTTGGACGCGGTGCCAACGGCTCCGCGACACCGCTTTATGTGCGTGTGGGACGGATCGGTCCCTTGGCAGGTGACCGGTTCCCATTTTTATTTAAGGCATCTACTGATACAATATGGGGCCAAAAGATAGCTAAGTTGGTGCACATAACTTGACGAATTCTATGGTTAATATATATATATATATAATTGTATATATATATATATAGTATTCATGGGGGTTATAAACCAACTTATAACTATGGGGCTCCCCATTGTAGAATTAAGAATATGATGACAAACCAGAAGGTGGTGCTTGCCGCCCACTTATGTTTGTGTCATAAACCCATCCAACTTTATGTTCAAACCGGAGTAAACCCACTTATGAACCAACTCAGCTAAGTAGGGGGTATCACATTGTGGGAACAAGCATGTAAATGGCTATGAATGGAGGGTTTAATGTGATTTAAATGATCTAACTAGCAGAAATGGTGTTTGAAGGCGAGCATGTTGATGGATATAATTGGATGCATATTAATGGCGAGCATGTTGATGGATAATACAAACAAATATATGATATAATTTCATATTACCATCATACTTATACTTAATATATACTTAATGCAGAGTGGAATATAATACGGGATATAACATGCTATACAATACAGGATGGTGCCCCCACTTATGTTCCTTGGTTTATAGCACCATCTAAATATACTGGTTGGTGGTATACCTACCCCTCTGAAAAAATATGAGTTCGTCAGTTGGGATGATGAAATTCCCAACTGAATGGAAAAATAAAATT
>Ga0126342_10019516_pt1 | contig 11504 bp, 16 predicted proteins | sample Cyp1metagenome_FD_92528 | JGI IMG/M metagenome (GOLD analysis project Ga0126342, IMG submission 92528) | Coral microbial communities from Lord Howe Island, Old Settlement Bay, Australia - Cyphastrea 1 metagenome | ecosystem: Host-associated > Invertebrates > Cnidaria > Coral ... | reverse complement strand
GGTTGAGGTCCAGCGGTGCACACTGAGCTGGGAAGTTGGCAAAGAGCTTGGCGAAGAGTTGGCAAGGCGGAAGTTGAGGTGGAAGTTGATGCAGACATGGTCGAGGCGAAACAGGCGGAGGAGCAGGAGGAGGAAGAGGAGGAGGAGGAGGAAGAGGAGGCGGAGAAGGAGAAGGAGGAGAAGAGCTAGCCGAGGAGGAGAAGAACAACTCTGATAAAATCTAACAACCCTCACCTGGCAGGTGGGGAACAAATCATATTTTTTGAATTTGGTGAAGCTGACCCTGCCACTGAACTTGCTGAGAATCTCCTCGAACCCTGCCCCTGAACTTGTTGAGAAACTGCTTGAGGGCCCCGGGCTTTGATTCTCTGTATTTTTTGAAGGTGTAGGTCCGCACTTTTACAGCGCTCAGACACTTTTTCGGCATCAGCACTGTTACAGCGCCATTGCTTAGTCAGTGGGTGAGTGTGGGCACTCTTACAGCGCCAAAGGCCCCTGAGGCCAATCCACATGAAGATGCAGTCAAGCGACAGAAGATGATGAAGATGACTTGAAGCTAAGCTTGCAGCCAACGGGGAGAAGTCGCGAGCCACTTTTACAACAGCGCCAAACGCGTGTCTTTTCCCGTTAGAATAAGGTTTCCAAACGAGTTTCATGTCAAAACATGTTCAAGAACTTGGCCAAGCTAAGGTCGAAAACCGTACTTCGACGAATCCTTGCTATGCCCAAAAAAGGATGCACAATGCTTCAGTCACTGTCCGATGGTCGTTGAACCATGCAACATAAAGACTGAGATGCAAAGCGGCCCAGGCGATCTACAACTTGAGTCTTTGGAAAGGTTTTCCTTTGCCAGCAACAGACGCGCTTCACCGCTGAGGCTGCAACTGGAAAGGGCTGCTCCATTGCAGCAATGATCTTGATTTGCAGCGGCGCATGTCGCCAAAATTCAATCAAATTCAATACCACATTCAAACTCGTGTAAAAACGCGCATGCGTTTGCGATGTTTTTTGGAGCCATCCTGCCACCCCCCACCAGCCTCAGCGCATGCGCCTGTGTGTTTTTTGCACTTTGCATCGTGTACACGCCTTCAAAAGTGACAGAACTTTCAAAACTTGAGCCATATATCTTCCACGCGCCAATACGCCGCCTCAATATTGAGAAAGCAGACACTGTGACAGCGTCCAACAGGGTCTGTAAAACAGGTTTTCAACCTGTTTGGCCATAACCTATCATCGTTTGAATCGTGAATATGTTGTGAAAGGATGTGTCAAGTTTCATATGTAGCAATAACAAAGAAGCAGCATGCCCATGCAAAAGCTGCAAGCAGTGATTTTTTTGATCCTGAAAGCAACCTCAGATGAATGAAGTCTCCCAACATGACTCATGACAAAAAATGGTTATCCCTGGCCATAGGTTTGACCTTTCTCACCTTGGATTTGGTCACTCAACCATCTTTGAGCCAGGGTGGTTTACATTTTCTCATCTTGAGCTTTTTCATCTTGAGCCAAGACCATTTTCAACTTGTTTTGAGTTTTTTCATCTTGAACCAGAATGATATGTCATTTTGTCATCACGCCCCTGTTTTTTCATCTTCGGCCTGAATGTTTCTTTCGCCGGTCATCTCGAGCCACGTGATGGTACACTTTGGTTGAGGCATTGCCGTTTTGATGCGCAAAGAAGTTGGTTATGGCCAGCTTGAGAGCATCACAGTCCAATTTTTTGTCATACAGTTAAGTCATCCGATTATTTCCAAAAAACAAAACGGTAAAGCATGGCAACTGCTTAATTGAGCGGTAAGCCACTGTCATCGCCATATGGTTGTGAAGCAGTCAGAAGGTGCTGGTACCTACTGCTTGATTTGCTTGCTGCAGGGGGTTTGGTCGCTGCAGTGGAAGAAGCCAAAAATGCTGGAAACGCCGTGATTCTATGCACCTCGTTTCAAAGGGCGAGCAAGAGTTTGAACATGTTTGAACTAGTATCAATTCCCATCCGTTATCCATACTGTCATGCCCCTGACGGAGCACTCTTGTCCGTGTCTATAGGCATGGATGCAAACTCCCACCCTGGAATTCGCACTTCCGGCGAAAGTTCCTGGAAGGCAGACCGATGGCAAATCATGCGCCGAAACAATTTCACCAAATAGTTTCCGTTGGCAATTGTTCCGTGGCAATGGGGTCGATTTGATGACTTCCACTTCAGGTCTTGCGGCAATGTCTTGGAGCTTCAGTTTGGGATGATTTTTTCGATGCTGAAGGGAAACCAAAGAAGATTCAGAGCGAGTTCGATCCTCCAGTGACCTCGAATAAGGTCCGAGGGCCTTTGTCAGCCCAGGCCAAAAAGATTGGTTCCCACGCCTACTATCTTATCGATCACATCTTCTTTGACCCGGTTTTTTTTGAGCTTGAAGCACATGCTTTTGAGCCCAAACAGTTCCGGTCGCCCGCCGACGCTCTAGAGGAGGTGCAACCATCACTGTTGAACCCTTCTGATCACTATCCAGTGATTGCAGATTTGATTTTCAAAGCTGGAGGCGCAAAGTTTTGCAGGACTTGCTGAGATGCAAGTTCCTGCGCTGAGTTCGGCGCAAAGCAGCCGGACCAGAGGGAGCAAACATTGGAGAAAAATGTTGAATTTCTTGAGAATTGCATCTGAATCACGAGAACATGTCAGCACTAGCTCTCGTGCCTACCTTAACTTTGTTTCTTCTCGCAGGTCAAACCATGGTGCTTATATGTGCTTATGCTCCGCAAACGCCCTTGCGTTTTGTCTATTGCTGTGTGGGTGATATCTTGCTGCTTGAGTCTTGGCAGTCTTGGCCGATCCTTGCTGCTTCAAGGCCCAGGCACTTGATCTACTGTAGACCATTTGTGCCTGTCAGTCATTCGTTGAGTTTTTGGCAGCTTGCCCCTTGGCTGCAAGGATCTCATTATGTTCAGTCATGCAACCATGCACTTGCAAACTATTTTATCGTACAACTGGATTGGTTTCCAACTTCTTTCAACCTCTTAACTCCTTTCAACTTGAATTTTGGCAAACCATTATTTATATAGTTTGTTGTTTTCGTTTCCTTGGAACTTCTGAACAGAAGTTGCAAGGCCGATGGCGCTGCGCTTCGTTCTTGTTTGCTTGCTGGCCTGTGTTTCCGCAGATGTGCAGACAGCATCCAGGCCTGGAGCCGTAGCGTGTGAAGGACTGCCGTAGCTGAAAGGACCCTCGGGACCTTGTTCTTTTCACAGTGTCCTTGTGCAGCTACAGCAGCGGTGTCGATCCACGCATGCCTTAGAGCATTTTCACATTGTGCTACAGGTTGTAAGTAGTAAGGAGTATACGGGGCCTAGTTCCAAAGGCAGGTATCACCCAGGAATTGCATTTGTTTCTTCTTGATTTTCAATGAATCCAATGCGTCGGCCACCATTTCCCGTGACACGTAGATGCACGCAGCCATTGTCTTTCTCGTTTTGCATGTCGTGGAGGCTAGGCACAGAGCAAGAGACCTACCAGAGTGCCTTGGGAAGATTTATATAACGTCAAGACAGAGTGGTGACTTTAACAAGACGAGTGAGGTTTCATTTCATTTCAAAGTGAGCCAAAGTGATTTGGGGCCCTTTCCTCTTTGTTGAGTCTTGGGGCGGAGCGTGTTTTCACAGAAGGAGCCTTTCCAGTCCTGACAACTTCAGATGCTGCTAAGCAAGCAAGCCTGAATTGCTGTACGCGTTCGAAACGAAACACGTGACACGCACTCAAAGATCAGGCGGCAGCGTGTATGCAACATTTTCGTAGAAATTCAAGCAATCCCTTTCCCCAGAGAACTTTATATATCATGAGACATGGCAGCAAACCAATTTTGGGCCAGAGCCAGGTTGCACCTTGCAGACCTTGCATTCACTGAGGCGCTGCGCAGTCTGCGAAGAAGGCTGTGCAAAAGATATGGGACCTCCACACTTCCGCACTTTAGCAGCATCTGGAAGCATGCGGCAGCTGGAAGCTCTTCAGCCGTGGGGGATGATTGTGCAGGGCTGTACCGGGTTAAGTTGCACGGCTGAGACTCCGGTCTGCCGTGCTGCAGTTGATTGGCCAGTTTCCGCCAAACCAAAGAAGCCAAAGCAGTTTCAATTCCCAAAATCAGCAGCTTTCTCAGCCTTCTCAGTCGCGAGTCACTCCGGAAGACAGATTCAGGTGGAGAGACGAGCGCGAAAGCCACTAGATGTGCCTACCTGAGCTCCATGTTCTATGCTGACATACGTCGAATATCCAAGCATCACAGCAACTTGAAAACTACTTTTTTGCAACTCTAGGGGTGGGCTAGTGCAGGGCAAGGAGGACATGGTATGTATATACACATACATCTGTAGTACAATATACATAAAATTGTAAGCATATATATATATATATACACGTGTGTAGACACACATGATGTAGGCACAAGTGCAGGACAGCGTACAAATAGCATCCTCGAGACACAGAGGCTGGCCGTTCAAAAGACAGTGCGCTCAAAAAATGCAGTCTTTCGGCGCAAAAGAAACAATGGAACAACAAGCAAAGCGAGAACACTGCTTTAAAAGAAAATCCCACCAAGTGGAGGACCACTGGTCTCCGATGCACCCAAGACCGCCCCCTACTGCGGATATGATTTGTGTGTGGTATATTCGGTTACAGGTTTAGCAAGTTGAGGAGGCGAATAAATAAGGACACAGTTCTTCGATCCGTTCTTTTTTTGTGCCCGCTGTTGTTTTTTGCGCTTTTTTTTTCAAAAAAAATGCATTGTTTGCTTATTAGCCTTTGTTACGAAAGCCAGCCGGCAGGCTAGGCTGAAGTTACTATTGCGAACATAGTGGGCTTAAGGGGTCTGGGTAGGTGACGAATGTCGCAATTGAGTGACGGTGGGGTATCGATTCCCCCCTTGTCCGGCTCTTGGGGTCGTAAACAAGGCTTCAAGGATATCTCATTGCAGTCTTGGTCAGCAGCGGAAGAAATCGGACTCGCTTTCCTTGGTTTTTCCTGTTTTTTTGAAAACGGTGTTGGCTCTTTTGTCTTTGCCACGTCGGTTGACAGAGTTGATTGGTCGGCTTTGTGTGAACTGTGTTGCTCCCTTTGCGCCGGGGACCCCCCACGAAGTCTCCGAAGTGCTGGTTTTTATTTTGGCACTCAAAACTGGCAATCTCAATGGAAACCATGCGTCACCAAAGTCAGCTGCCTTTCAGTTTCCAAACGCCCCATTGATCCTACAGTCCTCGCAATCTGCAGCAGCTCCCTGGGCCTTCTGGTGCCGGTGACATACTTGTAGTTTGAGCAGCCCATGCCGCGCAGATTCCCGTCGAAAGCAAGGCTCTGAGTTTAGAGGTTTTTTGGGATTATTGCCTGCTTGTTCGCGCGGAAAACATGGAAAACTATGGAAACCCAGTCCGAGCCAGACATTGGCGAACATTGAAAAGAATGATGAGCCCTTCAGCGAGACGCAGGAAAGCAGCGCATCAGAAACCCAGACTTAGATTGGTGTTGCTGCACCACTGATAGCACAAACATCTCGAATGCACGATAGTCACACTAAGCTTTCATATTCGGCATCGCAAACCGCAGAGTTATAATGTATAAATAACAGCAAGCTCCTTTCAGAAGTCGACATTTTGGAAAGGTTTGATTCGGCACCCCTGGAAATTCAGTGGGCTCCCAACCTCCCGGATCTCCATTTGCAAACTTTTCTTCGGACAGGCTGAACGGTTCTCATGTAGGGCGTTTGTGTTCCAGATTCAAGGCTCTGTACATCTCTATACCTAGTACATACTATCTTGACTCGATCCCAATGCGTATGACGGACTGTACGTGGACTCTGGACTTTTGCGCTTCATCAAGTGCTGGGTTCATTGCCACAACACTGCACCTTTTAGTATGCGTTAAAACCGTCAAGGAAAAAGAGAAGGAAGCTGAGCAACGAGCAGAGCTGGGCTCCCAGATGCCATGATGCCACACCAAGCTGCGCCCTGGAAGGTCCAGATCATCGCCTCCTGTTCGTTAAAGTATCATATTCTCATATATGTTGATGTATGCACGCACACACACACATACGTCACACACGCATATGCATGTAGGTATTGTTTCCTGGCGTATCAGCATCGTATATATATATATATAAATACACACATGTATGTGTGTGTTTGTGTGTGTAACATCTGAACAGATGTAAAACTTCAACTCTTGCAGAGGGGCCATGGGCACTTGGATGGCATGTGCCAACGAAGACCCATCCAAGTTGCTGTGCAAACGTACCTGCAATTTTATTTTCCGATCGACATGGCATGGGGCTAAGCCGAGAACCCCTCCACGAAAGTCTTGTTTAATTACATGTTATGGGATTCAGTTCCCGACGGAGCACTACAATGATCCAGTTCTTGTCTAGTGTGATTTCCATGGTGGCTCCGATTGGTGCCATGGACCCGATTGAGGGAACCTTGCTTAATGTGAAGGCGGACTGATTTGACTTCTGAATTTACACATGTTAATTTAGTAATTCGTCTAAGTAAAGCGAAACAGTCGGTCTTTCGGTCATGCACCTTTTGCAATGTCCCGCTGCTCCTGTTGTCTATGCGAACCTCGGGCAAGCTCACTTCTGTTGAAGAGATGTCGCTCCGAAACACCAGAAACTTTCTTTTATCGCTGATGCTCAAGCTTTGCAACATGACAAGGGATACTGAAGGCAACAGGCATGTCCTCTTCCTGCAGGTATGGTCCTTTTGGTATGTGGTGAGGTCAAACATTTTGTGCATCTAATTCATTTGAATTTGAACAGCCGTTTAATGCCCATGTGGTGTGACCGACTACCGTCCCTTCGATCGAGGGATTAACGCACGACTCTTTAGGCTTGAGCTGAATCCCATTTAGCTTTTTTGTTGTTTCGCTCCTCTTCATCAACTAGTTCCCCATTTGGTCCCTAAATGATCTAAATGGTCCCTAATTATCCCCCGTGCCCCTCTGTAATGTGTCGTGGTGTTTCGGGGTGTGCTCTGTGCTGGTTAGGTCCGTTTCTCCGTGTAGGTTGGTTCTGGAGGTTCGTTTGTTCCCTTCCCCCTGCGCTGTTTTGTCCGTTGGCCCGTCGTTGGTGTCCGCTTTTTTCTTCCTCTTGCCTTTCAGGGTTTACCCGGCTTCGGCCGGGTGTATGTGTGTCTGTGTGTAACATCTGAACAGATGTAAAACTTCTACTCTTGCACGGGGGCCATGGGACGAAGGCCCATCCAAGTTGCTGTGCAAACGTACGTGCAATTTTATTTATTTTCCGATCGACATGGCACGGGGCTAAGCCGAGAACCCCTCCACGAAAAGTCTTGTTTAATTGCATGTTATGGGATTCAGTTCCCGACGGATCATTACAATGATCCAGTTCTTGTCTAGTGTTTGTGTGTGGAACATCTGAAGAGATGTAAAACTTCTAATCGATTTGAGATTTGAGAATTTTGATTTCCCGTTTTTGCACAACAGACTTATTTTCAACAGCAGGGGGGCACAGAAGGCCCATAGAGCTGTGCCCAACGAAGCTCTCTATGGTGTCCTTAGGATATCCAGGCTGATCACCTGGACGTACCCGCACTCGTTTTGAAACAATTTCACTGTCATGGGACGTGGCTAACCCAAAGACCACCATGCCGTTAGGAAGACCACGATTTGTTTTAGTTGAAATGAGCTGCATCAGAACGAGTTGACTCATCTAGCAAGGACGTAGAAAGATTAGCTTCGCACAGTTTCTCACTTCCGGTCATCCAATTTCTCCTGTCAGGTTTAACCGGAGTGTTTTTGCACGTAAGATGCATTCCACATCAGAATTCGCAAAGATGTTTCTGAGCAAGTGTGTGATTCATGCTGGATTCGTCAAGGTGGCATGAAGCCTTCGGGGAAGCTTGTCCAAGCTAAGAATTGACACTTGGAAACGACCTCTGAATTTACACTTTTGAATTAGCAATTCGTTGAAGTAAAGTTCAACAGCTGGCCTTACTTCAATTTTCACCCTTCGGACGAGTGAGTGTTGAAACAGTTGGCCGTCGTGACTGGCCTCGGCGGCCTCACCTTTTCTCAGAGTACCTGTTTGCTGCATAGTTTGAAGCCACGACAACAATCCTTTTCCAACGTTGCCCAAGAGAGTATGGAGCTCAACATTGTGCATCATGACATGAACCCATGTGGAGGCTTCAGGACATGCCTTTCAGGTTTGGTCACTTCCTTTTGGTTACTTTGGTGAGGTTCAATTGTGCACGTAATTCAGGGGTTGACTACGTAAGCCGTATATAGGGTTGTGAAATGAATACCGAGGGCCGTTGAGCCTTATCACGAATTTTGCATGCAATGTGGATGCATCAGTTGGAAGTTTTGCTGATTTGATTTGATTACTTAACCTGACACTGTCGCCATGTTCCCTGGACGCTTTCCAAACGTCCCAGAAGCGATGTGGAACCTTGGATGGAACCCGCAGACTATGGGACTTCAAAGCCAATTTTGTGGAGGTGACCTGATGAACCAACAGTCTCAAGCCCAGTCTCAAGCTCAGACTCAGGCACAGCTTGCAGCTCTACGAGAGCAAAACGCCATCCTTAACCAACAGCTCAACTCTCAAGCCCAATCCCATATCCAACATCTCCAGCAGCTCATTCCTTTCCACCAACCTCCGCAACCTGTTCAAGCTCCATCAATTCCACCAACTCCACAACCGTCGGGGCCTCAGGCACCAGAACGACCAACACCGGTGGCTACGCCAACCACACAATCTGGACCTACTCCATCCTTCAATCCGGATGAGATGTTTCAGCAGATGAAACACACGGTTGAATCCAGCCTTCAAGCACTGGTGGAAAAGACTCAAGAGCGTCAAGCCAACCAACCTCCGGCACATCCACCAGTTCCCACGCTTCCACCAAATCTCAGTCAACATCCACCACTTGTTGAACAACCACCACCACGACAACGCTCCGCCCGCAGATCTCGCTCTCATCACCACCACTCTTCATCACGGAGACATGACAAACGTCCAGTCTCCATTCCACGAAGTCCTCGTCGTCGACGCTCACACAGACGTTCCCGTCGCTCATCAAGATCTCGATCCCCCTCCAGGGATATTTCCACTCATAGACATGAATCCCGACAACCAGGCAGGGGAACATCCATCACTCTCCGCTCTGCTTCTCCAAGCCATCGAGAAGAACGACATCGAGACCACGACCACCAACAACCACGTGAAAAATCCCGCCAGACAGCGACTCTTCAAGCTGCACAATGGGGACACAACCCACAACCATCATCCTACACTGATCCCCAAACACGTTCCTACCACCACGAACACTCGTCCACCGACAAGTGGCAGTCATGGGGACAGCGGAAGGATTACTCCAAACACTCAGGCTCATCCAACACATCCAAGTGGGTGGACTACTCACAACCTTCAGACAGCCACCGCACTCCACATGACTCTTCCACCAAACCACTTACGGCATTCTCCTCGAACCACACGACACCATCACTACGCCACAAGCAGAAGAAACCTCCTACACCGGGGGAAAGCCAACCCCCCACTCTTGTCAATGTCCATCCTGGACATATGGTCATCAGCTTACAAGAAGGATCGAAAGAAGAGTGGATCAGAGGAGTCAAGTTCGCCTTGCGCCATCCTGACCGCATGCCAGCAGCATCAGAGGTAGCACCAGAGACGAAACCCCAGCCACTGCAGACGATTGACATCAAGGAATTCGATCGTGCAGCGGAGACGTTAAAACAAGTTGACACACGCATTCCTTCGGATGTCATCCAAAAAGCGGTCCAATTGCTCTTCAGCACATACCTCCTTCCGGACTACGACCTGTGGAAGTCCTACATCATTGAACTCCCTTCCACTAACATGCTTGCACTAATATTTCCACTCCCTGACTCCAGTCACTTTCAGATGCCACCTCCATTCTGCAAGCATCAAAATCACACCTGGGCACTCCTCCACGGAACGACCCTCCGGACCTCACAGCTCATCATCCTTGAAGGCAAGATCAGACCGGCCAACTGGTCATACAACAAAGACCTCCAACGATGCGACATGCCGACCTTTGGGGCCTTCTACCTTGGCAGAGAAGTTTCTAACAGCGACAAGACCTTTCCAGATTGGGCGGCAAAGGAGCTCATGGACACCATCCAAAAGAAAGGAAAAGGACAACAGGATGTCGTCATTGGGGCGATGTATCGAGGTGCAAGGTCCCAAACTGCCTTCAAAGCTGGTGGCAATGAAATGGCACAGCTGTCTGTAGCTGAAAAAGGATTGGCAACAACGTCGGAGAAATACACGATTGCCCACAGCAATCATGTTGGGTTGAAGTTCATTGCCCTGAAGTGGCAGAACTTGCAAGACCACATCGACGTAAACGACTCGTCCTCAGATAACTGCAACTACCGCAGCATCAGACCTCGGACTAAGGATCGACACTCAGGTCGTTAATGGACCAACAGCTGCCAGCAGTCTTGCTGCTGTGTATCATTAGATCTTTTCGGCACCACCCGGAAACCGGAGTTGACATTTCTAGGGAAACCTGGACCAGCTTTTGATCAAAAAGTACGGTTGCCTCAATCTGCAAACTGACATTTCTGCTTTGTTTCAAGGTCGAATTTTGCTAAGTAGACTTTGATTGTTTCATCTTAACAAGCTGCGACACAAATGATTTCCAGTGCCCACTAGTATCCACTAGTTGTCTACATTCTGCCTGATGATGTCATGCATTGCATTCGATTTGTCGATTGTTGCCTCTTTGCCTCTTTTCCTTTCCTTCTCCTTTGTCATTTTTTCATGCATCATGGACATTGCTTTCACTGTAGTTTTGTTGCATTCTCAACAGCCCAACGTACCTCGTGTGGTGTCTCATCATGGCAGATTCGGATCGCTCCAGATCACCTATGCCGGGACGGAACCGATCCGAGCCTCGTGGACAAGCTCAGCCAGCGCGCCAAGACCTGCCGTTTTTTCCTCTGTGGTGTGGGCCCATGCAAGCAGCGATCTTGCACTCCCAGAATATGCCACATCCTCAGTTTCGACCTCAGTGGGCGCTGAGCCAGTCTGGACCTTATATGATGGGTAGAATGACGAATCAAACTCCATCCATGACGCAGGGCACTTGGTCCGGTCATCGGTTTCCACCAGCACCTCCATCGTCACCTCCACCAACCCTACCATATCCAGTGCCATCTCGTCCTGCTACCCCTCCATGCTCACCTACTTTGCCATGTCCACCAACACAACCATGCTCCCCAAGCACTCCAGGTTCAGTCCCTTCGTCTCAGCCTCGTCCATTTGAGACTCCTCAATCTACCCCACCCGGAGGTCCAGAATACCACGACGCTACCCGTACCTACGGGTTTGATCTCAATCCTGGCTCCGCACCCGCCGCTTTAGCGAGCCTACTTTTCGACCCTCCGGAGCCACAAACCATTGGAAAAACACAGTGTTTCGCGACTTTCCTACCTTTTCGCGCATCTGCATCTTCTTTTTTCT
>Ga0126342_10019515_pt1 | contig 11506 bp, 14 predicted proteins | sample Cyp1metagenome_FD_92528 | JGI IMG/M metagenome (GOLD analysis project Ga0126342, IMG submission 92528) | Coral microbial communities from Lord Howe Island, Old Settlement Bay, Australia - Cyphastrea 1 metagenome | ecosystem: Host-associated > Invertebrates > Cnidaria > Coral ... | reverse complement strand
TAGAATAGAATAGATTAGATAGATAGATACCCGCTGGTAAATTAATGTAAATTAACATAGACCCTGAAAACGAGCCATTTTTAGTGGAAACTTATCTTCCAACCTCTATCTGGCAGGGTCTATGACAATTTATTGAAGCGTAGATTTTAATTATAGCATTATAAATGGTAAATTGGTTCCTTGCATGAATTGTTTAGAGCATGTGGGGTATTAAAACACATCCCCAGGGTACAAGAGGTGCGTAGACAGCTTGACACCGATCAGGTGCTTTCCAGGACCGGGCCAAGATCACCCATCCGGATGTTGCCAAGGGCAAGGACAGTCACTTCCGAGAAATGGTGGAGGCCTACCGGATCCTGCGAGATCCCAAGAAACGCGGCGAGTACCTGGGACTTGACGGGGTCTTGGGCTTCTGGGATGCTATTCTGATGTACCCGGCCTGGTAAACGTTTACATAACTATGGGAAATCACCATGTTTAATGGGAAAACTCACTACAAATGGCCATTTTCCATAGCTATGTTAAATTACCAGAGGGTACTGTAATGGTTCGGTTTTTGAATCCAATCATTCAATCGGAGTACCTCTATGTACAGTTGAATCCTAGATAAACGGAACAAAAGCATACAAAGTTTACAACCAAACTGCCCATTGCTCATGGGATCTCATGGGAATCCATTGTCAAGGACTATCTTGTGTGAAAGCTTGGGGTACCGAGTGACTGCCAGTATCGAACCACATGTTCCCAGATGTTTCGGAGAAGCCTCCATACAGTCTGGGGATGTCTGGGCTATGCTACCTCAGAAGAAAACGCAATTGTGCATATTGTGCCGGGTAGCCCACTTTCACATTGTAGCACCGACCTTCCTGCGGAATACAGTTAGTCAGGGCTAGCCGCTGGGTTGCTGAGCAATTTTCCAAGGCATGACAGACAAGCCTGGGCCCTGGCACTCCTGGGCTGCTGATTGAAATGCATCGGTTGTCCCAGCAAATATTTTCGCCCAACAGGGCCGTCCACCTTTTTGTCCGCATATTTCGGCACAGTTCAGCAATGACACTGTCAACCTTTCAGAGATTTTCAGAGTGTTACACCTTTTTGCTGCCTTATTAAAATTTATTAAACCTCTTCACCCTCGTGCCTCGTCCAGCATTTTGGCAAGGCAAGTCGTGCGCGTTTCGGGGCAGACACGACTGACACATGGCCACGTGGTGAAGGCAAGTGCGGCCAGAGTTGAGGTTTAAGGTCCCCCAATGCGTGGATGTTCATAAGTAAACATCATGAAATGTTATTAAATGATATTAAATGATATTAAATGTTAAACATTCCGATGTTGCCTTGTAAATCCACTTTTGGATATACCATCCTGAAACGATTTCCTTTGGGGTGTGGGCTGACGACGATGACGTTACACTGCATTGCATGTTGTTTTTCCCAGCTCTCGTGCTAGGTGAGGGTTTGTCAGAGGCAGCCCGCGCGAAACTTTACAATTACCCTGCCTGGGAGCTCAGTGATTGCTGAGCAGGTTCCAGCCCAGATGTGGAGTTTGTGTGCATAGAAAGATGGCGCAGCATGAAGGAACAGTGCCAAAGTCTATCATATAATATCATTATAATATTTAATATATATATATATAATTATATATATTTGATAATATAATTATATACTGCGTATAATGATTAAATATATAGGTTGCCCGCCTCTAATATGATGCAGCATGGCGGTATATGGTGGTCAAAGATAAAACAATCCCCTTCCGACGCTTGATTCCTGAAACTTCCAGCCTCTTTATGGCAATAATGTGTCCTTGTGCAACAGATGGGTGGAAGAAGTTCTCGCGATCGCAGACCACCACCAGGCTTTGAAGGCAGGATCCAGTGCAGCATGATGCAGGATGGCTCTTGCCAGCTCTTGCCTTCACTAGAATCACAACCAAATTCCGGGTCCATTGTGTAAGTGATGAGTGCACGGTAGAGATGCTTCCAGTGTATCCCGACCGACTCAGTCAGACGCGGTCGGACTTGTGGAAAGCGAACCCTGCACAGTTTCTGACACGACTTGTGCCTGCCAGGACCACAAGTAGTACCAACTGTCAGGGCGACCCAGCACTTATCAGAACCTGCATCATGCATGACATGACCTATGTCGTGTTGCATTAGGTTGTAGATATACAGAGAGGAGAGGGATGCATGCAGATGTCTGGAGATATTTGAAGACAGCGTATGGGTCGAATTTCTCACATGCCCAGTTGTGTCCAGCTGTTTTCATCTGTTTTCTAGCCGAGCCCGCATAGCCCAACGCCTCCTTCAAGAATGCTTCAACGGTGTATCCGATTGCAACCCTCTAAGCTCAGCACTGCGGTAAACCAGTGATTCGCATAATTCTCGAATGTGGTGGATGGTAGGTAGGAGGAGGAGGATCGTCAGTGTCATCCTCATCATAATCATCATCATCATCACCATCATCATCATCATCATCAACATCACCATCATCATCATCATCATCATCATCACCATCATCATCATCACCATCATCATCATCATCACCATAATAATCATCATCATCATCATCACCATCACCATCATCATCATCATCATCATCATGATCATCATCATCATCATGATCATGATCATGGTGACAACGGTGACAATGGTGACAACGGTTCTTCGTCACCTCTTCTAGCCCCAGCTATCTTGCCTTCCAAGACACTGAGGCATGGGCCGGGGATCGCATTCCTTTGTACATTTTAGCCTTCTTTGGCACCTTCTACGCCTACAAGTACTACCTGGCCAATGACCGGTGTTCTCTGTGGGACGTGCTGGGCGGTACCATGGTGAGTTTGGGGTCGGCCAGGTGGTCAAATCCAATTCCTTCCAAGACCTTCGAGCAGCATCGATTCAATGGAAGACATGCCCCATTCATCTTAATTCATTTAATTCCTTGTTTTTCGGGTGATTTGGCAATCGGTGTGGCTTCTAGAGGGGTTGGCTCGTTGAATTTGGCTGGTCCAATCCTGCGCCCAGCCTGTGCAGGATCCGACGAAAATGAAAGACATGGATCCATATCCCACTCGCCTACCGGCAGGGTTCCCCGGCAGGGCCCCAGAGGAGTGCTTAGCTACTAATGCTTTGAGATGTTTAAATGAATAACTACATGAGTCTGTCTACATATATTTATATATATATATACATAATTATTAATTATATATATATACATACATAATTATGTATATATATATATATGTGTGTGTGTGTCAATATTCTTTACATTTATGTATCACACACGCACACACACACACTTGTTCTGCTCCATCTGGTTGTTCTGCTTCCATTTCAAGGGGTAAGATGAATGAGGCTAGGCTTCGATGAACCCAGAAATTGCGCCAGCCGCAGCGCAAGCTTCTGAGTGCTGGAAAAATATACGCCCATTGTTTTTTAATGATGTTTACATATATTTTTTACTGGGTATATTGATAGATCATAATCTATCCCGTCATGTCGGATGATATCCCCGTCATGTTTGGCTCCTAGTTCAGGCGAAGGAGCTTGCAAGAGAAGCCAAGGCCAAGGTGCCGAGGGGCCCGGAGGTGCTGTTGGTGATTGAGAAACACATGGGAACCACCACACTTAGTATCACTTAATGGGAAAAAACAGGCTTTGGATCATGAATATGCGATGATATCCAATAGATAGTACATCCAGTTGGTAGAAGAGGTCGAACTCTACCTGACAAATCTGACAAGCAAACTGACTTGATGATGTCAAGATGGTTCAAGCAGTGATATAAATTATAAGTTATTCATCGTGTGTGCAGAAAATTCACCGAGTCCCCAAACATCCCAAAGCAAAATCAGGTTTGGGGAAGCATACATGAAGGTCAGTGGCCAGGAGTCACGCCAAGACTCATCCGATGTTTTCCGAGATTTGGATAGATCGACTGCCCACGTGCTCAGAGCTCTTGAAGATTTCCTGATGACTGATGTGTTTTTTCCCATTTTTTTCCCGGAACTCAGCATGAAAGAGATCCCAACAAGACGTGCACATCGTGCACTAAGCAAACAAAGTTTACAGAATGCGCCCCGGTTTGGCAGGCCGCGGCCCTGATCCCTGCGCAGCGGATACCCAGCATGTCACCAGAGCGGGGTTGCCATTGTTCTGAAGATATTCCAAGGGTTGAAGCATCCGCAACAAAGTCTGTCCGGACATATATCATGAACTTGCAATCCAGTTGAAACCTAATCAAATTGACCATCTGCTGTTGGAACCATTGAAAGATGAACAAAACCGAACAAGGGATGCAAAGGAATTGTGCAAGCATCAGAGGCTTCAGACTTTGGGAGATGACATCCACAGCAGATGCAGTGGGTCAGTGGGTCCCAAAGGTGTGCCGAATCACAGGGTTTGAGTGCGTGCAGGATGCCAAAGGTTTTCAGAAGCACACATCTTTGCTTGACATCATTTGGTTATCCTATAGTGCCCTTCATTTGGACAGTGGCCAAACCTCAAAACTCCTTGACAGCATCCATGTTTGGTCTAGGAAGGGAATCTGAAATAATCATCCTTGAGATCCCCTGGCCTATGCAAAATGGATGAAAACATCTTCAACATTTTGACAACATTTGTTGGCCACCCCGTTTCACCAAGGCCAGATGCCGAGTTAGGAACTTCACGGCTCGAAACCTAGCAAGTTGGGAGTGGGTCACATTTGAGGAAGATCAATCAAACTCAAGGGCACTAGCCGATAGATGTTGTATAATATATGATGTCCGTAGTCTTCCTATGTTATTTCCGTATGATTTTCATCGATTTCCTCATGTTCGGATTTTGTAGTGTTGCCAATTACTTGGGTTTTGATCCACATGTCATGGAGCGTAACAATATTTGCTCAAAGTGCAGTAGCCCATTGTGGCCCTCGAAAATCATGGCCACTAAGGGCGGCGGCATATGACAAGGCTGCAGCCGTTGCAGATGACACAGACAAAAGGGTTTGGGCAGGAAACTCAGAGAAGTGTCAGAGTGGAAACTGATATCTTGAGTGAGGCGCATTCCGCATTCACTTTCCTCCAAGATCATGCCAACTCCATGTCTTTGAGTCTACCTGCCTTGCTGTGGAAGGGAAAGCTGGACAGGATGATGGAATGGAAAGGTTCGAGCAATGTGACACTGCATGGCCAAGCTACAGAAATAATCAGGAAACAGACGAACCTAGAAAACCGCTGAAAAAGAATCCAACACTTTATCCAATGGCAAGTAGAAGACATTCTCAAGCACAAAAGGTCTGCAATAGGGCAGTTCCATAGATGGTGTGCGGAGGTTTTTTGAGGGTGGAGGGGTTGGGAACAAGACAAAACTTAACCGTAACATTCTAGCACTCGGCGCAGAAACAAACAAGATAAATCTCTACAATGATGACCTTAAATCCCAACCAGCCCACCAGCAATGTCACGATCGAAGATCCCATTTGAATTTTGTACAGATTTACTTTACACGATGCAGAGACACAGCATGTTGTTGAGGAGATTCTGAGTTCCAACAAGTAGTGAAATATGGAAGCACTTGTAGGCCACGAGAAAGCCAGGGACCACATGTTTAATTGGGGGGGTGTTTCTTGCCGAGGAGGTTCGATGCTGATGTCCGATGCATGTCATTTTCCGTGGCCTCCTGAGTACGAAAGCAAGGGCTTCAACTTTTAAAGTGCTGAGGCCTACTACAACCCCTTCCTCACGCTGCTCCGACTTGTTTTGGCCGGTCCAAATCCGCCCCAATAAAAACCATTGGCCCTTCAAGCACCAACCATCATTTCCACCTGGCACCAAAAAAGTCAAGAACAGAAAGGGCCACATGAGTTTAAATGCTGACAGGTCTTTGCAGTGCCAGAAGGTATGGAAGTGAAGTCTTACTTCAGTTTCAGGGCTCTCTTGACTTCTCTATCTTTGGTGGCCAGGGTATGGCATCGGATCCCAGATGGCCCGGGCCGCAAGTTCAAGTGGCCCGTGGTCACCTACCATGGATTTGGATGGATTTGGTGGTTTTCAGTTTCAGTCCACCCAATGTCTAGCCCAAAAGTGAAATCGGCTCCTGGTAGGAAACATGGTGCCATGGCTTCCCCCTGCCAAACTACACAATTAGAAAGGTGGAATTGAATGGTCTCAAAGTTTTCGAACAGCCCCAAACATCATATCCAATCATATCTATATCATTCTATGTATGCATATATATATATATATGTGTGTGTGTGCGTGATTCTATATGTATATAGTAGGTCATCACACTGTACAGACCCCATATCTGTACATCTCTCTCCGTGAAGTGTTTCGGCCACTGGCCGGTCGTTGAGGCTTCGAGCCGCCGGCCTCCATGGACCTCACGGCGTGGCACAAGAAGCGCACGGATCCCTCGGAGTGGCGCCTTGAAAAACGTGGGTCGTCGCGGACGGGGGATTGGAGGATTGGTACCCCAACAAGGTACCCTCTGGTTATGTCAACATAGCTGACAGTTTGCTATTGAAAATGGTGATGTATAGTGAGTTTTCCCATTGAGAATGGTGATTTTCCATAGTTATGTTAAATTACCAGAGGGTATATTGAACCAATATGAACCAATTAATGAACTCAATATGAACCATAATTTATGAAGCTATATGTTGGATTGGATGGTTCATATTGGTTTCCAACATATTCCAACCGACTTTACTGAGAACAGCTTCAAGTCTTACCTCTAAATTGAGAACGGTGTTTTTCCAGTGTGGTATCTTGATAACTGGTCTTGCTATTTGTCCGCTTGGCGAAGGAGTTCGGTGGTGGTTGAAAATTCATGGGCTCCGATTTCTGAAACAACCCTTTCTGTTGGCATTTGAGGAGCCGGCTCTTTGCAGAAGGGAAGCTGGCAGAGTGGCAGCCTCAACACGCCAAAAAGCACTTGAATCGTTAACTAAAATGATGGACACATATGGACAGCCATGGGCCAGGACATGCCCATGACCTCCAATTTTCAGCAGAACTGTTGGCTTGAGCATGTTTAAGCTGTTAAAACCCGGGGGTTGGAGTGGTTCGATTTGTTCATGGCAAAATTTCAGAGATCTTGGGACTTTGCTGCTTGGGTGTGTTTGCAAATAGGGCACCCCTAAATCCATCTAAATCCCACAGTTCATCATTATGTGGTTTGACCGCTCAGGATCATTCCCAGAGGTGGCTTGAAGGTCCGCCTCATCCCAGCCTGGGATACTCATGAGCCAGTCCTACTGAAGGAGGGGCTGAGTCGATGTTGAAAGCTACCCTCCAAGACATCCTTTGGTCCTATGGATCATTATGGATCTATGATATCTATGGGACCCTTTTTTCACTGATTGGTGCCTTCATGTTTCAAAACTACTTCGGGACTGTTTTGTTTTCAATCCTAATTTGAAATGATTGGGACTCGTATTGATATTGCTGAGGTGGGATTGGAACTGCCACCAGATCCACTGATCCATGTTGTGTGTAGACCTATCGGCCCAGGACAGTGCTCACATGCCGCCAGGACCCACTGACACAAAAGACGGTTCAAGTGACTCAAAAGTTGCTGAAGGCCCGTGCGACGTTGCCTGGCGGCATCTGGATATATCTGGATCATCTGGCAGCACAACCGGAGATGGTAATGGTAACATGCCGAATCATGGAAAGGTGCTAGAATACCTGTTTGGATGTGCCTTGCAGCACTCCCATGGCCAACAATCCTGGTGTATAGATCAACTTCAGTGCGTCGCACGCAACCTATACATGTAGCAGCTAGAAAATGCTAGAAATGCGAATTTCATGATGTGCATTCTGCATTAAATGTCTTTCCCAGAGTCATGAGCATGAGGATGAGTTGGGCCGGTTTGGTGACACATGTTGACTCGCCGGGTGTTTCTTTGCAGGGAGCGCAGGAACTACACCGTATCATTGGGTAACTGAAGCGCAGGAGCTAATAAATATCGCAGACCTTATAAGATTGAAAATTATTGCTCATGAATTGCTGATTCCATTGGCTAAACTATGATTTTTGGTAGATATAACTATAGTTAATGTGTGTTAATTATAATGGTTTATAAACCCTTGGACCCTTGGAATGTAATTTCCCATTGAAAAGCCAAGGGACCCATCGGCCCATCGGATCCCAAATTGCACCTCGCTCAGGTCCACGAAGCCACAGAGCTGTGAGATTCGCTTCTGACATCGCCCCTCAAGACCATTGATAGCAGCCCTGATTTCTGCGCGAACTGCATCTCTCTTGTGCAATCACAGGGGGTCTAGGTACTAAAGTTGTCTACCACATTCAGCCCATGTGTTACAGTATCATCTCTTATCATATGGCGCAGCAGCCCTTGGGTATCCTTGGGTGTAGTTTCATTGGTACCACACTGCTGGTACTCGTATGTTAGATTATGTTCAGGCCATGAACCACCGGGTAGGCCAGACCACTTCAAGCGCAACCTAGGGTGAAATTCGGCGATTTCAGGGGTGTGCACCGGAAACGTGTGACACAGAGGTTCACACTGATTAATGTTCCTAATTTGATCTGTGGCTCATGCTTCTGATTGATGAAGTTATCATGATATCAGTGTCCAGCTGCATGATATATTTAAACTATTTTAAACTACTTTCACCCTTTGCAAGACTTAAGAACATGTCTGTGAACACGTTCGTACACAGGCAGATACATATAATATATATATATACGTACATATATCATATTGATCGGAATGGTGTGATACATGTGTATATGTCCAACTTTTTACTCAGCATCCTGCAGACTACGAGTCCGGCAGTATCTTTGGAATTTCTCATCGCCCGATGCTCATGACGGTTTGCGCCACAGTTCAGCGGTAGCGTACCTCTCTTTTCGCAGGCCGCAAAGTTTGGCCGCCCCATCACTGAAGGGTTGACCTGGGCTAAGTCTCAATGGGAAAGAAATGGAACTCTGACCCAAGAAGGGGCCTGGAAGCTTGGAGAATTTGGAGCAGGAAACATTTAGGAAATCAACCAGATGAATTCAGAGGATTTCCCAAGAATCAGCAGCAAATCTCCACGCACAAATCCCAATGCCTACGTTTTCCTGGCAGCTCCTTCAGTGCAATCATTGGACAGCCCAGAAGCTGAACCAATGCCAAAGCGTTCAGCTTGACCACGCAGCTCAAAATGATCAAAAATGAAGGCTGACACGGAATGTTCAAAAAACTGAAGATGTAATGCATTTGAAATTTGTTGCAAACCACTAACGACATTAGCAAGGTATAGACCGTGTAGACAAGATGGGAGGTGTCATGTTGTCATGTTCACATGTTTCAATGGGCATTCCAGCAATTTTTTGCAGGAATGATTCGGAATGATGCGTTTCTTTTGTCCAACTTCTGTCTGATTTTTTGGGTGACGAATATATATATATATATATCAATTTATTATTATTATTGTTATTAATTATTATTATTATATATATACATATGCGTGTGTATATATATATGTGTGTGTGTGCATTTATCGGCATTTTCTTGCACCATAAGTTACCAGCATCGCACAGATCCACCGGAGTCCATCATCCCACCAGCACCATGTCCTTTTTGTTTCGGCTCAGCTGCGGGGCAAGCAATGTTGCGATACAGAGGCTGATTTGATGTTTCGGCTTGGATTGTTTCACCCAGTGTGCAATCAAGTGACGTGCAGGTGGTTTGACATGTTATTCTCAACCGTACTTGGCATGATGAACCTAAATGGCCAATATTTCGGAATGAGTTGAAACCACCAATCAGCGTGGGACCTTTGTATGATATGACTTGTCGTCCTATGAGTTAGGATGGATTATGAAGGACTATCATGCCCTGTCAGGACACCCTTTCCTCGCCTCTCAGCTGAAATTCGCGAGGGATATGCAGCAGAGATATCATCACAGCGTGAACTCTTTGTTTTTGAATTTTGAATCGTAATTTTGATAATTAAGAAGAATATATAAGGATGTTTGATGATGTTTGATGATTTTTGTTGGCGTATCCTCACTTGGCAGGATTGCCCTGTTTGGATCATTGTGAATCTATTTGGATCTATTTGGTTCACACCATTGCGGGATGGGGTGGAACATGCTGAGACCTTATATCAGAATCATCCGACACTAATCAATGATCATCAGTTGACATCAGTTGAAATGAATACTCAGATGGCCCAGGTGTTCTGCTGCTTTGCAGCACCTGCTTACGCCTTCAGCGCATGGGGTGATGGAGGCCTGCAATGGCCTGCACTTTCCATTGGGCTCATTGGGCCACCTGATTTCCTTGCAAAGTTGAGATTTGGATAGATTCGGTATATATTCAATTATAGTCAAAATCGAAACATAAGCGAACTATATACCCATGACTGGCATTCCAAGGCATTCCAAGGCATTCCAATAGCCTGAAATTTACCTGTTGCCGTCGCTCCGTCCCAGTAGCTCGCAACACCTTTAGATACCTTATATACCTTTAAACTTGGATACGGTCATTGCATGTTTCTAACCCTCAGAACTGCCAGGGTCATCCTTCAGATTTTCGCCAGGCACAGCATCAATGGCATGATGCTCAGTCGCGGATGGGCTGCGGATGTCGTTTTTGTTTCCTGGAAATGTAATGTTTCCCCAACCATCCCAAACCTACCCTCTGGTTATTTGACATAGCCATGGAAAATTACCATTCTTAATAGGTAAACGGTAAACCATCTATTTCTATGGGCCATCTATACCATGGCTATGTTAGTCATAACCAGAGGGTACTCCAAACATTTCTGGTGACCTCGGGGATGGTTTGTCATTGGATTTTCAAGTTTTCCACACTCGTCAATCGCTGATCATCGCTGATCATTGACCAGCAGCTTCCATGAACCAAGTGCCCAGCCCAAGGTGCTCTCCGCAATTTCCTGGCTGTCGGAGAATGCAGACTCTCAACAGCTGCTTAGAACTGCAGCCAGTTCTTGTCAGATGTTTTTCTATTTTGTCCATTCATTGCTTGTCCAAGTCAGACCCTGACCAAACTGCCGGATGCTTGATGATGCTTCTCATTTTTTTTCAAAATCATCGATGCCTCAGACTGTCAGAGTCCGATTTTTTCATATGGTTTCCGGTATTTGTGCTGAACATAGCTATCCATCACAAACAAACAAAAAAAAAAACGGCCACCCTGGCCACCCTTTTCGTGAATTATACGACATAGCTGAGGCCAAAGATGTCAGAGAGCTACATGAGGTGCAAGCGGAGTTGGAAATATCGGAGGATTCCGCCCAAGAAACGACATCAATATAACATATTCAAATCCAATGGATTAGCTGCTGAGAATTTGTTTGTATTAACTTGTGCCCTTCAAAATCATCGCTGTGCGCAATGCTTCGGCTACTTTGAAGTAAATCTCCAATTATAGATGAAACAGGCTGTGCCATGGTGATTCTTCTTCCCTGATGTGACTTTCCACTACCTGATGTGACTTTCTGTATCGCCGCCGTGCCATGGGGATGATGTGACTTTTCCCGCCTGAT
>Ga0126342_10019514_pt1 | contig 11506 bp, 16 predicted proteins | sample Cyp1metagenome_FD_92528 | JGI IMG/M metagenome (GOLD analysis project Ga0126342, IMG submission 92528) | Coral microbial communities from Lord Howe Island, Old Settlement Bay, Australia - Cyphastrea 1 metagenome | ecosystem: Host-associated > Invertebrates > Cnidaria > Coral ... | reverse complement strand
TTCGGGGTCGGCATCGAATTCGGGCCAGTTCCATGTCGTCTCTCCTCTTCGAAGACCCCGGATGCCATATGCTATGGTCGCGACCACTTGAGCCATGCCCATGAGCCCCATCATGTCGAGCGGGGAAACCAAAAGGGTCAAGGATTTTGAGCGGGTGAGTCCGACCGTGATTCGGCCAAGGTAGTCTTCCGTATCCTCCGTGGGGGAGCCATTGGAGTAATACTTTGTGTTCAGGAATCCAATACTGGGCTGGGCCACGATTGCTACTTGTGATGTTCCTCCTGCTGAGTTGGCTATTGTTTTTCGATAACATTGTGTGTCATCATGAGTATGGCCACCGAAAAAGAAAACAAAACACGGACAACACGGAAAAACACAAAGGGCCATGCAAGAGGGTGAAAGAAGCAACAAAGCTCACTGCGGAAACCAGGGATCCCCCCAGCCAGGATCCCAGAGATCACAGACTCGCGTGTACGATTCAGAGCGGTCAAACGATGCCGTGACTTTTAAGCCGAGATATAGTTCTCGAAACCAGTATTCTTTGAGGAACATAAAGGAAAGATGAGGTGCCCTCACTTTCAATACGTGCATTGCTGGATCAAGAAGGTGACCAGCCATTCAGCTAAGAATTCAATCATTCTTGCCTCAAGCTTTGGGAGGATTTTCTGGACCGCCTGGAGCGCTGTTTCAATGTCTGGGACATGTGTAGCCGAGGGTATTCCTACTGTGCGTCTGATATTCGTCAGCAAAGTAGAGCCGGCATTTGGAAACCCACTGGCTTGGTTTCTCCAATCTATGGTGATCTTGGCCAGGGGCCATGGGTCGGGTAGCGTGGATAGGCAGTGTAATAGCGTCAGTTCCGGAAATATTACATGGAGTTCTCCTCCTTGTGGGCGATATTGCGCGGTCGGCCCTGCTGTGCCCTTCTCTTGCTGGGACAGTTTCTGGACTGCGTAACTGGTCCACAACCGGCACTTTTGTGGCTTTCGACAAATTGACAGCCCTGCATGTAAACTCCAATTCACCTGTTTGCCGCGATTGAATGTGTGTAACGACCTGGCGGAAGCCATGAAGGCGTTGGACGAAAAAAAAAGGTCGGCCCTGCTGTGCCCTTGCTCATTTGCGTGTGGATGCGGGCCGCTTTATGCACTTCTTGTATGGTGGAACCATTGACCATGGCCCTGAGGTACTTACATGCGCGGACAGCTGCCCGCCTTGCATTTGGCCCGTCTTCCGCCTGATTCTTGGCGGCTGTCGCTAGGATGTCTCTCGCTTCTTCTTCTGGCGACCGGGTTGGTTCCGTACTGGCTGAGGGTGCGGCGTAAGTGATATCTCTGACTGGCGCTTCTTTGGTGCGTGGTAGGTTGCTGGGGATTGGCAGCGTTGGGTGTACTCGCCATCCATCGAAGAAGTACATCCTGACAGAGGTATGATATCCTGGTCATGGCCGGTCTGCGCCACAATCTGTCCATTGCGCGCTTTGTACAATCCTGACGGCAGGCATCCAATAGTACTAGGGAGGCCTTTTTGAGCGAAGCCGGTTTTGAGAAGGTGTTCCGGACCCAGAATTGGGTCCGTCGGAGCAAGCTGTTTTGTAGATGGTTTTGTTTCTTGTTGGGGCAAGCGGGTGCATATCGGTTGCTGCTTGAACCCACTTGTCGTTAGCTTCTTATTATTTCGTTGCGTCTGGTGGCTTGATTGTTTGCCGCTGAAAGAAGGCTCATCAGCCTTTTGCAGCCCTTAGGTGATTGCTTGAGGTGTTTCTTGGCGTTGCGGACTTTGTGGGTTTGTGGGTTACAGCTCACTGGACTGCGTACAGGTCCACTACCAGTACTTTTGTGGCTATCGACAAGTAGACAGCCTTGCATGATAACAATTTATCTTTTTGCTGCGATTGAACGTGTGTAACGACCTGGCGGAAGCCATGAAGGCGTTGGACGGAAAAGAAAGTTGCGGAGTTTGTGGGTTTTCGCGCAGGTGGCCGGCTTCCTTGCTTTTACACACAAACACTTTTAGGCACAGAGGCCGGACCCGTCAAATCGCAATTTTACCTCAGGTTTTCGTGATCAAACATCATTTTGTGCGAAAAGGTTGCGACGGGAAATCGTCGGAAATCGCAATTTTTTTACTTCAGTTTTTGGTGATCGAACCTCATTTCGTGCGAAAGGGTTGCGCCGGACGCTTTGCAACTCGCAATTTTACTTCAGTTTTTGGGGATCAAACCTCATTTCGTGCGAAAGGGTTGCGCCGGAGGCTTTGCAACTCGCAAGTTTACCTCAGTTTTTGGCGATCGAACCTCTTTTCGTGCGAAATGGTTGCGCCCGGACGCGAGAAATCACAATTTTACCTCAGTTTTTGGCGATCGAACGTCATTTCGTGCGAAAGGGTTGCATTTCGTGCTGTCTCGTTGGCACTTCCCCGCGCCTTCCAGAGAGAAATAGAAAAGAAGGAGAGAGCAAGAGGGCAAGAGAGCAAGAGGGCAAGAGAGCAAGAGGGCAAGATGTGAGGATGTGAAGATGAGAAGATGTGAAGATGTGAGGAGAAGAAGATGTGAAGATGAACAGATGTGAAGATGTGAGGATGTGAAGATGAAGATGTGAAGATGAACAGATGTGAAGATGTGAGGATGTGAAGACGAGAAGATGTGAAGATATGTGAAGATGAGAAGCTGTGAGGATGTGAAGATGTGAGGATGTGAAGATGTGAAGATGAGCAGATGTGAAGATGTGAAGATGTGAGGATGTGAAGATGAAGATGAGAAGATGTGAAGATGAACAGATGTGAAGATGTGAAGATGAGAAGATGTGAAAATATGTGAAGATGAGAAGCTGTGAGGATGTGAAGATGTGAGGATGTGAAGATGTGAAGATGAGTAGATGTGAAGATGTGAGGATGTGAAGATGAAGATGAGAAGATGTGAGGATGTGAAGATGTGAAGATGAGAACATGTGAGGATGTTAAGATGAGAAAATGTTTCACAGACCCCCACTATTAGAAGAACCCTGCGCTCAGACGCTCTCGGGAAAAATGTTAATTTTTCCTTCCCAAAGACATGACAACCTATGAACGAAAAATGCACATGTACAAACATAATAAATAAAGAAAAAAAAAAATATATATATATGTATGTATTTATATATATATATATATATGTATTTATATATATATATAGTCCAATATGGTCATATTTTGCATATGTACTTTGTTCATGGACGCAGGAATATGAAAATGAGTAATATTGAATTAAAAAACCGGACGAGTATACAATTATATTTATAATATGCCGCGAGGAAAATGTGTTTTGAACAAATCAAAAATACAGGTATATGAATGAACAATTTGCAAACATATGGACATATACAAATGTCTGAATATATATATATAGTTTTTTTTCAAAAAATATATGGTACAAAAAATATATTTATATATTTTGCAAGGCACACATGTTCAACATTCTGACCCTTTATTGATATGTGAATCATGCATATTGCGATAAAAAATATTGAAATAACTCAGCGTACCCCTATTTCAATCATGCAATATCATACGTCAAAACACTGGTATATAAATATGTCTATACTCCAGAAACGTACCTATTAAATCAATATACCAATATGCAACGTTTTCTTAGCACTGCAAGTGCGCATCATCTTATACATGTTTATATTGACACCAGTAGATCGTAATAAATATGAATATTCACACGTGTAACCATACAAAAAATGTCATACGAGAGGAAACTATTTACATGTAAAACCAATCAACATATACTTGTGCATATTGCACATATATATATATATATATATTTATCATAAAACATGTTTTCGGACACAAATGTGTGGACGTTGTTAGGTACAAAATGGTACAGTGTTTCCATTGTTGGCATTTGTTTGTTTGTTTGTTTTGTTTGTTTATTTTGTTTTGTTTGTTTGTTTGTTTGTTTTGGCATTTTGATGGTATTTTTTCCCAAATTGAATGCAAACAAAGATAATTGCAAACTTGTTTTGGCATGGTTGTGTGTATGTATTGTTGCTTTTTGGTGTGTGTTTGATGGCTCAAAGTGTGACTTTGCGGTCATCAGCATTCAAATTTGGTCTGATCAGTACGTCAGCAAAAACGGATGCTCGATTGCAGGTTTTGAAACTGTCAAATGGAATGGGTATATTCGGTGTATACACATACAAACATGCACATGTGTATGCGTATACATTAGTGATTTATGTATACAGGGACACATACATATTACATTGACACATGTTCATGTCTGTATTTGCAACAGTGTGCATAAACATGCATAATTATGTAGTATTTTTATACCAAACAACTGCGTGGCCGAACATGATTTGCTTTATGTTGCACAAAATCATCCCGTCTTGCACAGTCGACGCATGAGGTTCTCACATCTGTTGTGGGAGAAGTTCAACTTTACGTTCTTGATACATCTTGAGCTTACCGACTTCATCTGATTCACGTTGAGATGGCCCACGTGCTCACAATTTCGGGTGACATGTTTCCTCATTGGACCGAAATTGTATTTACTGTATTCTTTTTATTGGGTAGCTTGGCTGCAACATGAGGCTGGTACTTGCAGTTTCTTTCACATAGCAAGTGCTTTGATCATAGCATGTGCTTGCAGGATTCCTGCTTCTTCGAACTGGGCGGTTGGGAAAATTTGGAGCCGTCAAATCAAAAAAAATCAATTATCCCATCGCCCAAAAACCGTTCCCGGACTTCAGCGAGAAGTTGCGGACCAAAATTGAAGAGGAGGCCGTGTCATGTTTTCAGTTGCATCTAAATTGCTCAACTCTACACTTGGACAAATGTAGTTCTTGGAGTTTTTATTACATGCAGTTCACAAATTCTTGGGTGCTCGGGTTATTTTCAGCTTGTGCATTGTTCCCAAGGGAGTCACATATTGCTTCAGATTTTGCGAAATTCAGATTTGCCCCAAGTTGCGGAAGGCAACAGCTGAGAATTGGCTGAATGTCTTGAAGGCGCCAAAAAAACATGGGAACATACCTTTGGCCACCATTTTTTTCGACGTGTTTTACGGGAACTTTCTGGCAGTCAATTTTGACCAGGCCTGGCGAAAAGAACACGATGATGCCTTGACACCAAAGGCCGCTTCAGACTTGTCTCTGCCGACAGACAAAACCATGTTGGTTGGAAATGTATCTTGTCAACGTTGCTGACACCAGGACGTCTTGAGACCAGTCGCACGAGCATTCCTTGAAGTGGATCCGGATGCTCTTGCCAAGGACGCAGCATGTTGTGGGGAGGAAACAATCTAGTTGGGGCATTTGCCAGGAGATAGCGTCACATTTGAAGAGGCACTGGCAGCCTCAGTGGCACTGGAAGGCTGGGAGTCTGGGAGCATCATAAGTGTCCAGGACAAATCAGTTGGACAATTGGCAATGATAGAAACCAAATTAATTCTCCAAGAACCGTTTGTCCTAGGCTGCACACTGCACACCGTATATTTATTTAAAAAAAAGGGCGGAAAGTGACGAACTAGGCACAGTCCGAAAAACAAAGCATGTAAGGACAGGAAACACTAAGAGACAGGAATTCTCAGAGGGACTGACAATAAAAATGAGAAGGGAAAATTTGGAGCAAAAGGCGACATACATACATACATACATACATAAATACATACATAGATACATACATTGTATATATACTTACTTACTTACTCACTCACTCACTCACTCACTTACTTACTTACTTATTTACTTACGTACTGATACTGTAATACTGTAATACTGTAATACTGTAATACTGTAATACTGTAATACTGTAATACTATAATACTGTAATACTGTAATACTGTAATACTGTAATACTGTAATACTGTAATACTGTAATACTGTAATACTGTAATGCTGTAATACTGTAATACTGTAATACTGTAATACTGTAATACTGTAATACTGTAATACTGTAATACTGTAATAATAATACTGTGATACTGTAACACTGTAATACTGTAAAACTGTAATACTGTAATACTGTAATACTGTAATACTGTAATACTGTAATACTGGAATACTGCAATACTGCAATACTGCAATACTGCAATACTGCAATACTGCAATACTGCAATACTGTAATACTGTAATACTGTAATACTGGAATACTGCAATACTGCAATACTGTAATACTGTAATACTGTAGTACTGTAATACTGTACATGCATACGGTACATACACCCTGGATTTGCAAACTGCATATACATAGTGTACATACATACTGTACATGCATATTGTACATACATACTGCATTTACATACTGTATACAGTATACATACTGCATATACATACTGGATATACATATTATTTGTTCACGCTTTTATTTGCACATATGTAATGCAAACGCTTTAGGTGTGTATACATATATGTCTAAAAACATATGTATGTAACTTGGAGGCTGTGGCTCTGCCTGTCCTGGACGTGCTGGCTCGCGCGGGTGAAACATCATTGATGGAGGAATTCTGGCAGAAGTTGCCGCATGAGAAAGGTCCGGCCTTTGGATGGGATTGCGTTTTCCATTGACACTAAAATGGATATGGATGTATATGGGCCAAACAGAATGTAACACCCCAATAATGTGGAGGTTCATTCCACAAAACAGGTTTGATACATTACCTGCATGAACACTATTGACACCCCTTTTTGACACCCTTTATCACGGCCAGGCGCCAAGTACAGCCACCGCCTATATGATGTGCTCATCGGCGGCTTTGCAAGTGCAGGTCAAGTGGACAAGGTCAAACACTACGAGGGAGTCATCAGACGTCAGCGACTTCGATTGTCAGCTCGAGGCTTCTCATTGGTCATCAAGGGCTACTTGAAGAACCGCTTTGTTGACGAGGCCAGCATCTTGATCTTTGTTGATTTTGCCGCAAAATGTTCCCACCCTTTTGGAAGCAGATTTCTTTAAACGCCACATCAGTGAATCAGTGACAGGTTTTTGAGAAGCTGTTGGAGATGCGGAAGAGTGGCTATGAGATTCCATCGTTTGCCATGGCTCAATTTTTCCGAGTGTCTTCTGAGGTGCAACGTAGGTCAACACGAAAACTACTGCGCAGTAGTGCAATTCGGGTGCATCTGAAAATAGGGGATTGACCCCCCCTATGTTCATTTTAATATGTTTTAATAGGATTATATAATAGGGAAATGATGATCAACGATGGAATTTTGGCATCCCTATTGGTCCCTATTTTGAGGCAAATCCATTCACATCTCTCGAGATCCGTTGCTGCTTGCAGGCTGGCAGGAGCGAAGAGTTTGTTGATGACGCAATGGAGAACTTGGAAATGTCCATTGAGGCGTACATGGTTCTCTTGGATGAAGGTGGTCGAGCTGGAAATCTGGCTTTCGTGGAGAAGGCGGGGATGTGTGGAATGGATGGTGCCAGAATGTGCCAGAATGTGCCAGAATGTGCCAGAGCTTTGTGAGTTTGATATGCGTCAACTTTGACGTTTGGATTGCACGCCGAGGTGGAGAAATCTGTGAGAACAGCCTACACGGCAGTTCCGCCTCCCCTCGCCGAAGAATTTATCAAGTTTTACATGACTCTTGTCTGAAAGAGGCAATTCTGCTGTATACTTGACCCGGCCACAGATGCATTCTCACTCCAGAAATGCTACCAAACAAGACGCAGAAGTTTTGATCCAAGGAGACTTGTCAGTGATGGGATGGCATCTCCCACCAAGGACTCGATGTCAAGAGAAAGCCATTGCGATGTTCAAGGCGGGTCAACGACGCTCGGTGTGATTTCTCTGAGAGTGGGACATTCAGTGGAGCTTCGCTTTCTCCGGACGAGAACCAAAACAACAAGGTTGCTAGGGGTTCTCTCACACAGAGCGTTCGTTTTGCAGGGGTTGTTTGAAAGGTCGCAACTGAAGCTATTCAGTGAATCTCAGTGTACCATGTGCAAACACGGTCCAAAAAGAGCTATGTCTCGGTGGTGATTTCAGCGAAATATCTGGAGAATCCAAGGCTATGAGTGGAGCGAGATGTTCGTTGTGAGGCTGCTGGCCCGCTGTGCTAAAAACAAATTTCTGATCTTTGCAGAGGAGATTATGATGTACGCCCAGAAGTCCAACGTGCCTTTGCTGATTATTGTGTATGGTAGTGACTTAGTGACTTAGCCTTGTGAGGGAGGCGACAAGGAAAAACAGCAATTCAAACCATGCTTTCTGGTTTGTGGAGACACGTGCTAAGTTGGCTTGGATACCTGCAGCAGCAATTGGAGCTTCAGGCGATGACATTGTCCATCTACAGCGCCTTGATGAAGGTTTACGCTTTTTCCGGTTTGTATGAGAGAGCTTGCGACCTCTATGAAGACATTCAGAAGGATGGTATCGAACCAGATTCAATTATGCATCTTGGAGGTTTTAGAGAAAGCAAACAAGTATTCAATTGTGCTGTTTGCATGGGAATTTGTGTGTGAACGAGATTCTTTGACAAGGAACAAACCGAGGTATGGTTGTCTTATGAAGTTTGCCATGGAGTGTGGACGTACTTCCTTGCTGAATGATTTGGCAGCCAAAGTATCACAACTATCACAACTGGACATTCAGCACTACATGACCATGATTCGTGCAGCTGGAAGCGAACATCGTGTGGATCGAGCGTTTGCAATCTTTGAGCAGCTGAAAAAAACGATATCTCCTGACATCGCAGCCTACAACTCTCTGCTGGATGTTTGTTGCCGAGCTGGTGATATGACAAAGGCCAAAGAGTTGACAGAGGAGATGCGGCAGATCGGCATGGTGGACAGTATCACATACAACACCCTATTCAAGGGTCTTCTTGATGTTGGAGACATGAAAGCCGCCAGAAGGCTCCAGCAAGAGATGACCGAAGCAGGTGTTCCTCCCAATGATGTGTCCCACAATTGTTTAATCAATGCTGCAGTGAAGGCAGGCAACCTTTCGGAAGCTTGGGAATTGGTGCATGCCATGGAATCGCATGGAATTGCTCCCGATCGCTACACGGTCTCCACGATGATGAAGACACTGAGGAAAGACACGCCACCTGGACACGCGCAAAAGTGCTTCGACCTCCTTGGTCGTTCTGGCGTCGCGCCTCAGACCGAACCAAGATGGCTGGAGTAGTCGAGTAGTACTTGGTTGATTAGTTGAGAAGTTGAGAAACAGATTTGAATAATTTGACATGGTCTAAGTATATCCTACTGAGCGTGTCTGAAGAGTGGGGATACCCCCAAATAGCCATTCAAGAGGGAAAAGGATGACTAACAGGCTGTTTTCTCATAATTGTCAGACAAATTCAAATGCAATGATCTGTTTGAATCCTCGTGTTTTGCATCCGAGGAACTGTGTCAGGATGAGATCCTTTTGAACATCGTGCTCGAGACGTCAGCTCGGAATAAAGACTTCAAGAGAATTGAATGGACCCTGGAGTGCTTTGAAACATCAAAGATGAGTCCATCAACTCCAACCTATGGATCCTTAATCAAAGCCTACGGAATGTTGAAGCGTCCAAAGAAGTGCTGGCAGATGTGGAAGGAGATGACTGAGCTAAGAGGGTTGAAACCAACAGATATCGTAATTGGTTGTATGCTAGATGCTTTAGTCTGCAACAGCCTGGTGGATGATGCCGAACAGATTTTTGCTGAGCAGTCATATCCCCCGAATGTGATTCTGTGACTCAGCTCCACTGTCAGAACCTTTTTGTTTTGGTTTATATACTGATTCATTTTGTGGAGTTGATCGTTGATCAATGACAGCAGTTGCAGTTCAAAAAATATGCAGCAGTTTTCACCCAAGGTATTCCATCATCTTCAAAGGCCTGTCTTGCAGCCACCGGCCGAAGAGAATCTGGGCTTAGGTTTGCTGATGTTTTAGCGCTTTGCATCGTGTGCCTTTGAAAGTTTTCAATTTGATCAAAGGAGCAATGGATCTGTGGCGAAATATGCGCAAGCAGGGCCTCAAGATGAGCACGGTGGGCTACAACTCTATTCTTGATTCCCAGGCCAGAATGTGTTTGAGTGGGTAGTTGGATGCTCCAGGGTGCCAAGCGGATGTTGGCAGATCTAGATTCAAATCTTTGATGACCCTTCCGATAGAGTTGCGGTATGTTTGGCTTTCCGAGGCTCGCCAGGGAAACATGGAGGACAGGGCTCTGGGCTTTGATGAACGAGATGAGGTAAGCAGTTGGCAAAATTATTGAACAGCTGAGGCGAGTGTCGCCTGTTGCAAAACAATGGCAATACTGCCAGAAGTTGTCTCATCACATGGGCCATTTCGCTCAAAGCACATATCGTGCTAGGTCCCTACAATCAGGTAGACCACTATTGGCAGCCCTTTGACGATTCGGAAACGTCCTATGTGGGTTTGTCCAAACTGGGAGATTTCCGGTGATTTTCAAATCTTATCAGGATGAGAATCCAATAAACTATGGGATTTTTGATGTTTTTTTTTCAGGGGGCCATGATATCCTCCATTTTTGGGTCAGCCATGGGATGTTTCCAAGGAGATGTTTGAAATCTTGGAAGCCATGGACGAGGAAGCCATAGAGCCAGACAGCGTCACTCATTCCATCATCGTTCCTTGGACCTGAAAGTAGAATTCTGAGTCAGGAGACTTCAGGATTTTTTAAAGTATGTGTAATACATATATGATGATATATATATATATATATGCATACACATATACATATACATACACATATACATATACATACACATACATATATACATATACATATTATACATATTTTACATATTATACATATTATACATATTATACATATTATACATATTATACATATTATACATATTATACATATTATACATATTATACATAGTATACATATTATACATATTTACACATTTTACATATTATACATGTTTTACATATTATACATATTATACATATTATACATATTATACACAGTATACATATTATACACATTATACATATTATACACATTATACATATTATACATATTATACATAGTATACATATTCTACATAGTATACATATTACACATATTTACACATTTTACATATTATACATGTTTTACATATTATACACATACACATACACATACACATACACATACACATACATATATACATACATATTATATAAACATATTATACAAACATATTATATAAACATATTATACAAACATATTATATAAACATATTATATAAACATATTATATAAACATATTGTATAAACATATTATATAACCATATTATATAAACATATTATATAAACATATTGTATAAACATATTATATAAACATATTATATAAACATATTATATAAACATATTATATAAACATATTGTATAAACATATTATATAAACATATTATATAAACATATTAAACACATACACATACATATATGTGTTAATTGCATGAACCACTTTCATCCCTGGGCAGTGCATTCACAGGTTGACATTCGAAGGACCCTTTCGGCTGAGAAAAGGAGCCAACTGCGTGACTGGCCCCGGGTGGGGCAATGCTATCC
>Ga0126342_10019513_pt1 | contig 11507 bp, 11 predicted proteins | sample Cyp1metagenome_FD_92528 | JGI IMG/M metagenome (GOLD analysis project Ga0126342, IMG submission 92528) | Coral microbial communities from Lord Howe Island, Old Settlement Bay, Australia - Cyphastrea 1 metagenome | ecosystem: Host-associated > Invertebrates > Cnidaria > Coral ... | reverse complement strand
TATATATATATATGTGTTTATATACCTCTTGAACTTTCTACATGCTATCGCCGTTTTTCCACCACGCTTCTCCTCACGAACGATTTCCAAACTCATCGCCGACCTGTGGAGATGTCATGGACTTCACCAGAGGGGGTCCAAGAAGAGCCAAATGGGCTTGTCATGGTTGATAGATGTTGATAGGTGTTGATATATCTATATGGTGAATAGTGGTGAATAGTGGTGATAGTGGTTAATAGTGGTTAATACTCATTAGCCAAGATCATATTGGTTAATAGTGGTGAACATGATGGACTTTTACTGGTTCTGTTATAAATCCAGAAAAAAAACTGCAACATGATCATGCTATTGGTTGTGTTATTGATTCTAAAAGTGATGACAGATGATTTATAGTAGTTTTTTTTTTGAGGATATATGACACAACCAATAATATGATCGTTGGGCATAAGTGGATCTATGTCTCATAGTTGTAAATAAGACATATTACATGAAACGGTATTAGTGTTTTCATATGATGATTTGGTATTCACTATAACTTACAAGTCATTTGTGAACAATGCAATGTATTACCCTCTGGTAAACTAATATAGCTATTGAACATGGCCATAGAAATAGTGAATTTTCCCGTGACAAAATGGTGATGTTCCAGAGTTATGTTTGTTTACAGTACCAGAGGGTATTTCTATTATCGGATGTTTGGCTTCATCTGATTTAGAATCGAACCAATCATGATCGCCACCATCGATATCTATGATATCAGGCACATACCCAACACGAAGCCCGTGGACGGTCAGCAATCGGCTATGAACTAACAATTGTAAACGTTCCTGATTCCTGTTCACTTCCAAACACATTTACAACTAGTGCTACTGGATATTTTGAGAGTGTCTATAAGTCTTCTTTATTGCCCGAAGATATGGAAAATCCTAGACGGATTGCAACAACAAAAACACACTTGATCTTGATGTACACTGTACACATCCACAATATCTTCTCTTGCTCTCTGAATCCCACGAGTTAACGCCGAGGCATTTTCGTGGGGTTGGTAAAACCCCACCCAAAAACCCAGCGACAGTGGCACCAGGCACCTCAACAAGTGCCGGGAGTTCAGAAGTCGAGGCAACAAATCCTCCGCAGCGCAGCGCCATCATGGACGTTGAAAAACGTTCGTTGGGCAATGAAGAATTCCATGTTTTTTTGTCCAAAAAAAGTGCAAATAAAGATAGATCAGAAAATAGTGGTACAATCTTGTATACATGTATGTAGACATTTCACAGCTTTTGTTGCCTTACTGGTACCAGAATATGTATGTATGTTGTAAACAACTATATATATATATACATAATGTATTGTTATGTAGGTAAATATTCAGGGAAAAATGCCTGTCCGTGGTATAGATCATTGTTCCTACTGATATCGATATAGGGTAGATAGATAGATAGATAGATAGATAGATAGAAAGAAGATAGATAGATAGAAATATAGATAGATAGACATATAGAAAGATAGATAGATAGACATCTAGATAGATAGTTAGTTAGTTAGAACGATACATTATGCTCATGATATTATGACATGACGAGACGTGATGTGACATGACATTACCTGGCATGACGTGTGATTTGTGAATTTTGAGTTGTGATATGTGATATGAATTCATATGATATGTAGACTGTAAATACATATTGATATAATTTAATATATATATATATAATATAAATACTACTGTATTATGTATGTAGATTCCCTTTTCCTGGAAGCACCCGGCACCCCCCAGCAACGTAGTGACAGTCCTCGTCGCAAATGGAGTGACTCCAACCGGAGCTGGATGTCAGAACCTGCCCGAGGGCTATGACTGGATGGTCGGATCCCAAATCAATATCCCATTCAGTCATGGCGCTCAACAGTCATTTTTATGGACATCAATGGACTTTTTCTTACTCCAAAAAAACTCAGGTTATAGATGATTATAAACTTTATAAACCCATAAACAGCAACTATTAGTTGGGCCATGACGGTTATATATCTATCCCAATTAATATCCCCATATGCGAACCATGGTGCTGGTATATTTACATACATAACTGGGTGATTTCTATGGCAAATGTTGGGATTCATCTTCCAGCACCATGCTTCGCATATGGGATTCTGTCCATCCCAACATGACACAAAATGAGATGCCGTGTAGGGACCGTGTAGGGACCCCTCTGGTGAATATATGGGTAATCTATGGTTAATCTATGGATAATCTATGGTTAATGGTTAATAGTTACCCTCTGGTAAATTCCTACCGTTTGTTATTGAAAACGGTGATTTAGTTCGTGGATTTACCCATTGAAAATGGTGGATCTTTCCATAGTTGTGTTAGTTTACTAGAGGGTAGGTCTCCCGATAAAAAATAACGCAATGAAATTTAGCATATCTAATCTTGAGTGGATTTGATTTGTTGAGTCACTCCCTCATGTTGAAAATATATTTATTTTATGTATTTGGAGATGAGGGCTTTATTGAGTGGAATGCAAGTATCGGGGTATGGAAAGTGGAGTGTAAATGGGGTTGGTTGTACCCTAGTAATGGACATCTTTGATGATAAATGGGGTTTCTTTGATACATAGGCGCAACTGCAGTCGTCGATACTAATGACCATGCGATGGGAAATTGATGGGTTCTGCAGGGAATATCCCCATTGAATTTGGATTGAAACACAGAAGCAAATCAATCTGTCAAAGCACCTGTGCTCTTCGGCTCTTTGATGTTTTGATGTATAATATGTATATACCTTCCACCCCACTGTTCAGTTAGTGGATGTTGGTTGTATCCCCAGGATGCACACACACACACCATCTATCTATCTATCCATCCGTCCATCTATCTGAATACATAGATGATCCACAGATGGATATATGGATAGATATATGTACTTTTTCTATGTACAATCCATCTACATGTATATATATATTATAGTTATATAGTTATTTAACGTATCCCCATAGACCATCTTACATACAAACACCAACTATACATGACTCTGGGGCTACAAAAAAATGTCGTTACTCCCATGCCTTGGTCTCGGAAAAACCGAAACAACCCTCGCTCTCTTTTTTTTTCGTTCGTCCACCGTGGTGGCCGCGCCAGGCCTGGAAGCAATCGAGGCGGAAGCTCGCAACAGAATCATTGCATCTATGGTTAATATATGGATAATCTATATGGTTAATGGATCATAGTTAACTATACTGGTAATTTATCTAACATAGCTATTGATAAGGGGTCATTTATAGTTGATTTACCCATGAAAAAGGGTGATTTTCCATAGTTTTGTAAACGTTTACCAGAGAGTAACTGGAACAGCAATGTGGAACTATCTCAGCTTTGTAACATTAATGTCTTGCCTCTGGAACCTGATTATCTAAATGTGTCTTGCATCTTCTGGAACCTAACTGATTATCTAAATGTGTCAAAAAACAAACAAACAGCAGAGCAAACTCTTGAAACCCAAGCAATGTTCCCTGAAAATATGAAGTGTTCAAAGTATTATGCAGATCAATTGTATTCCTGATTTGATGAGGAAAACGTCTTTATCCCCAAAATCACAAATCCCATTGTCAACCCTTTTTTGGCTTATGCTTTATACCTATTGTTGATAATTACTTACATAATTAAGGCATTACAGCATTGATGATATAGCAATAAAAACAATAAATACAAACGTAAAGTCCAACCAATCATCAATCCATCCATTAGCCCACCATTTTTTGGTATAGAATTCCTCCAACCAATACTATGTATCGAGCGAGTAACCATGAGCCGCAAATTCATCTAGTGAAATAAATTACCATCTGTTGATTTAACAAAGCTATATGAAAACATAGCCCATTTGTAGATGACAAACACAATGATGTCCCAAAGTTACAAATGGTGACGTTCCAGTTCCCCAACTGTCAAAATTACCAGAAAGTAATCTGATCAACATTTCATATTGATGCATATTCTCATAGTATACAGTATTCTCATCATCATATTCCCCCATGTCTGTTGATAATATTCCCATAATCTTTGAAATAGATCAATATAGCGCATATTCATTCATATCCATTCACATTCCCATATATCCCATAATATTCATTCATAGTTCCATCATGTTCCATCTATCCTTTTCCGTTCTCCCGAACCGTTCTCCCGAACCGCCGTTCTCCTCACGTCTTAAGACGGTGGCGCTGGCGGCGGCGGCGGCGACATCAGCTGCTGCAGGGCGTCGTTGCCGGTGTCCACAACGGAGCCCCAGGAGTCGTCTGAGGCGGAGCCTAACTCCTCGCCTGGGACGTCGGAACGGTGTGACGTTGACCGCGGTGATGTTTATATGCAAAAAAGGAAACCAACACAAAGTATGGGGAAATGGTAATTTGATATGTGGAGAAATGTGAAGATAATGAAATGAAGTTTAGAAACATGCTGAAAATTTGTTTTGGTAATTGGTTTTTGGTAATTGGTTTGTTCTTAATGATAGGAATTCACAAATATGACTCATATAAATGTGGAGATTAATGAACTTTAGATTCTGAAGTTGTGTCAACCTCAGATAAGGTCCTAAATTTCAATGTGAAATCTGTGTAGGGAGACGACAAAAAAAACATCTCACCGTATAAACACATATACTAATTAAAACACCACGAGACAGTTGAATCTGCCTTGTTGGAGACCACCGAACCGAACTTTTCGGCTGGGTAAGACATATGCACGTGTGTTGACTGATGAAGAAATGTCCTCTGATTTTTTTTGTTGAACTTTCCGAGTGTCCATTTTTTTCCGGCTAATCGAACGATTTATCTTCACTCCTGACGGAAATTATCTTTGCTTACGTAAGTTCATGCAAATTCCACCTTTGAAAATCAAGTCAAGCCATCTATATATATATAAATGCCTTTTGAAGATACAGACTGGCGGCAAAACCATGAAATCACACACCATACTCAATAAGTCTGTGAAAAAAACATGTCAAGTTAATTAAACACACATTTTGTGTCGGATAAATACACATGTATGTATATATATATATATACACATGTATCATATTCATTAAGACCTCCAATTAATCCACGTGTGTCCCGGTAAAATCCACGATGTGTCTGAGAATTGGGACCACCAAAATTTAGTTCCAATAGGGAAACTGATGATAAAACCCTTGGATTTAAAGGGACCCTATTTTCAGACAAACCCATACGAGGTGGTGCCCCCGTTCGATAGCGTTCAGTTGGTGCAAATAACTTCAATTTCACTATGGTTTTTGTTGGTGATATATCGAAGTAGTTTTCATGGGCTTATAAACCAATATTCACATAACAAGGTGGGGGCACCACCAAATGTATGTCATCATGTGAAAAACAAAACATTTTTTGTCATGGTCCATGACCTGGATGAGAACGGGATTCCCCGTTCAACCAAGAGTTTTTTGTTGTGTCAAAACCCTCTTAAAACCTCGATAAACTATTATCATCAACCAACCGCTTATCATTTATCTATGTAGATTATATAGATAATAGACCTATTGTTACTATTGTATTAATTTATATTAGATAACCACACGTAACCTGTCAACGCCAAGTGGCCGGAGTCCTCCCCAGTGGCCGGCGCCATGCTCCAGGACTCGGGGGGCTCGTCCGGCGGTGGCGGCGCTTTGGCCGCGCTAAGGTCCACGATGCCCTGGAGACGGGGTCAGAGTAGAAACATGGAGAAACCATGGGGAAACTGATGATGATGATGATGATGATGATTTATATATGTTAAATATGATTTAAGTATGATGAAAGATGTAAAAACAACGGGAGAATTAAGATGGAATCATGGGATGTAATAGGGAATTGACCTGATTTAACCTAGCTGAGTATGACGTGTTTAATATTTATATAACATGATTTAACACATCAAACATCTATGACTGTTGGCTCATTATTCGAATCTATAACCACAAATATTGATTTAATTGGGAAATTTAAAATGAAATTTGCCGGACAGGCGGGTATCATGAGGATGTAGTGGAATATCATTGAGATATGATGGAAATACAATGAAATACACATACATTGGGAAATTAGGAAATATATGATATGATATCTATAACCAGGAACAATGGTGATTTATAAATCGGGAACATGTGATTTCATATGATTTGATAGTTAAGTAAAGTTAAGTATGATGTGCATAGTATTTAAAGCATCAAGTCATATGGTCCCATAGGTCTTAATTTTGACCTATCTCCAATTGATCATACAGAATCTGATCCTTTGCATGGGAATCAAGTGCTAACCAAAAAAACACCAACCAAAACCCGGATCGAGTTCGAATCATTCGTACCTGGTAACCCTCTAGATTGTTTGTTTTTTTTCCAATCCTGTTTCAAAAAAAATAGGTTTTTGAGAAACAGATCATTTGTTTTCCAATCTAAGAATCTACCAGGTATATAAATAGGATATTGAACCTTCAGCAAATGTGGATTCAATCAACCGCAATGGATTCTTCAACCCTGAAACATTCAGAAACATTCGGATCATGATGGGGCGATAACCAACCACAAATTCTGGATACAACCGCAACAACTAACCATATATGATTGCTATCTTGGTTGTCGATTCACCCTGCAAAACGGGAAGATAAGTGACATGAAGGTACAAAAAGATATAGGGAAACAATGACGGATGACGGTTAAACCACCCATGCCAAAGATATTGGTCAATGGAAATCATTATTCCAGGCAGGGCCTCCAATCAGCTTAAAGTCTTGGAAAAACAGACCCAACCATAGACATCCAACAAAGTTTAGAACTGTGTTTGTGGACCGCCCGATAGTCTGATACAACAACAACAACAACAACAGGAGGTTGAGAAACAGTGGTGTATTCTGTCTGCCCAGGTAAAAAAAAAAAAAACTGGGGATAATCTTGGCAATTCTCAGCTTCGTTCTATGGGGGGTGGAGCGAGTCTCCCAAAATGGGGGATACCTGCCTTGATACAACTTGATGTTGCAATTTTGATGGTGAACCAGTAACATCAGTAACTATAATTAACTTGCAAACTTGTGGTATCCCCCATGCAAAATTGACTAACTATAGTTATGGTTGCAAAGTTTAATTAACTATAACTGGAACCAGTAACTATAATTAATCATAAACCACTGGATTTTGGGGCGCCTTCAAAGACATCAATGGATCCTGTCCACAATCCCACTTATTTTGCAGCTCTTAGACTGAGTGTGATACCAGTAGGCAAGCTATACCTTGATGTGATAAACCCTTACAACATGATTCATAGTTAGCTGTAAACCACTTTGTGTTTGGTTCTCTTTTTCAGACACACAAATCTCATCTAGAGTAAAAGATGATAGGCTTGACAGGTCAAGAGTGATTGACCTCAAAGATGTGTGGTTCAATGGTTCATACTTCAACTGGAACAGCATGAGAAAATTTGAGGGACCCCTTTTTGATCCAAGCCCAGCGTGTTGCCTTTGCTTCGTTCGCTTCAGGGAGGATCAAACCATCCTCCTTGCGACGAATCCTTGGGTCCGTCAGCCCACAATCTGGGTCCATATTCAACACCGAAAACACCCTGGTCCACATCCTAAGGCTTTCCAGACTGAAGGCTTCTAAGATATTCAGAAACAACTTCTAGACATCCGAATGTGTTGATTTTGGAAGTCTTCACCAGAGGACTTATAATGCTAAATTTCTCGTATGTGTCTGTATTTACTCTTATTTAACTGGGTCAATTAGAATAATTCACTAATTTATCTGAAATAAGGCTTCTTCTTACCTGAAAAGCTCCGGCTCTTTGGGGATTCACCACCCCTTACCATCATTCCAGTGATTTACGTATGCGTCCGTGTGGGTCAAAGTCTGGTTCTATGGTGAACATATCCAAAGTCAATCTGGAGCATGTTAGTTGGGATATGGAAGAAAAAGAAAAGAAAGGTGTCTTTAATTAAACTTTAAAACCCAAACCGCTATGAAGCAACTTTATTGGGTGATTTATGGCCGCATCGAAAGTATGGGCACATGCTTTTTGCTTGACAATATAAACAAATATTGAATGGATGGAATGGATGGATGGATGGATGGATGGATGGAATGTAATGGATGGACGGATGGATGGATGGATGGATGGATGGATGGATTGGGGGATGGATGGATATGTGGCTGGATGGATAGATAGATCAATAAATTCAATAAATGAAGACATTAATATATGATACATGGATAGATGGATGGATGCATGGATGGATAGATAGTCAAAAGATGTGAAAATACGTCCAGCAGGACTGGTTCAATGTCCATTTCCGCATGGCTTCTATTCTGTCCCACAGTGACATCCAAGTGGCATTGTGTTGAAACCAATCCATTCAGATTCAGGAATCTCCTGACATTCTGGCAATCCAAGGGAACCAAGGGATCAAAGCCAGGGCAGGTCAATACATCAAAGAGAAACGATTCAAATACTACCCTAGAAGGTGTTGCCTAAAGGCGTTGTTCTCTTGGTTTATGCACTCCGTTAGGTGCAGTGTGATATATGTATACTATATATGTATGTATATCAATGTATATATATATACATATCAATCTAGCATAAGCTAATGTTAATCTGGTTATATCATGTTCAAAACCAACTTAGCTATCTGCGGACCCCTTTCAGACTGTGAAAGCCAGGCCAAAGAGACATAGGACATAGCCCAGAAAAAAAACAACATGCTGGTGTATGATTTTAATGTGGTGCTCCCAACATGAAACACCCCCAAAAGTTTAGGGAATTTAGATCTATACTTCAGACCATAAATGGGGGTGATTAAAATGTTAGGGGGATGGCATAGCTACATTTGGACACTAGGGAGCTGCTCCACATACTGTGGTATATATATATATATATCGAAGACCCAAAGCCATGAGCGGTACATCGTAATCAAAAATTCTGAGTTGACTGAAAACCACATCGTTGGTTCAATCCCATTGATAGTTATATCATATCCTCGTCTGTACCGCGTCTGCTGGTGTAGAAACACGTATAGAAACACGTCTTGACATCATTGAAATCCCTGACTCTTGAATTCCCATGAAGTGTCTACCAGCTCTGGTGACGTTTGCATTGATTTATACTTATACGGATAACTAACAGATAGTATGAATAATTAATTGAATAAAAAAACACGACTATACTATGAATTATGCTATGAGACACACCTATACTATGAACATATTACTTCTAGTAAGCCCCAAAAGATAGAACACACACACAGAGATTTGCCACTCTTTAGGACTTTACTGTTCTATCCTTATGGAGTTTGCTATACATTTCCCAACTCCCAAGTCCTCAAGGAGGTCACGGAGACAACGGCAAAGATGCCCGGTAAGATAACTCTTGGTTAACCATGCTAGGAGTATCAAAAATGGACAGAGTCCATCCACAAATTTCACCAAATTATACGAAAAACCAAAATAATATATGTTTTATTCAAAAAAATAGTTCATAGATGTAAAATGATGTAAACTGTCATAGAAGTATAGATACTCCAACATACGATAATATACGTATGTTTGTTGAACCCATGTGAATCCAAGCGCAGCCGCTGTAGCGCCCCGCGTCCGTCCTGGATCTCCTTCCGCACCGGTGGCGGCGCAACCGGCACTTCGTCCGGCGCCGGCGGCAGATTCAGCGCGTCGCGGGAGCGGCGCAGAGGCACCGCCAGGACCTGATGTCATGATCCAAACCGGTCATGCCGGGTCCGGTGTGATTTCAGTCTCATCTATGCATCCTAAGTGTCCATGTTTTTTCAAGTTCACCTCTATTACATTAACATAGACCCTGAAAACAACCAATTTTAATGGAAACCTCATCTTCCCTGGCAGGGTCTATGTAAATTTTCTGGAGGGTATGTTTCGACACGTTACAACCTGGAAGAAACCTAAGTGTAGAAATATGTATAATAAACAAGAATTTTGTGGATATAATTATTTGCATATATATATAGTTTATGTCATATGTGCAATATGTTCAATTTATAGATTAAAGGTGGTGCCCCTGGTTGTATTTGTTGGTTTTGAGCTGCAACTATCACAAATAAATCATTATCAATCTACCAAAAACCCTATGGATAATCTACTTAAAACCAACTTTGTTCCTGTAAGGGGCACCAGCTTGCATGCAACAAGGGGATATTGTTATTTAGAAATCTGAATTTAGGAAAAATAGTTGTGATCTCTGGATGGCTCTAGAAATCTGGAAGTTTCCAGAAAATAGATGAAAATAGGATTTCGGTAATCTAAGCAACAACCAGTGGGACTTTGAGTCAAGCACCAACAACAGGGAAAGTTGTGAGTTGACCTATCACAACACGTGCATTTTAGCAACAATGACCAACAATATTAATAGTAAAATATGTTGGCAGGGTTCGTGTATATATAATTTCGAAATGGTAAAATACGAAGATCACTATGAGGCTTTGTCTGACGTGTTCGAAAGTAAATTATGCATCAGTATCACTCATGAAAACATGTATATTCAGATGGCGATCCCTGTTGACTTACATGGGGGTTTCGTAAAAATAAGGCTAACCCAAAATTATCCAAGTCATTAGACTATGACTAAGTATTTGAAACCCATGGTTACTTGGGATACCACCATTGTAGGAAACGTCCACATGAACATGATCATTGCAGACTTCTGCTGACTACATCCCCACATGCAGAGCTTGAGATCAACCAGTGACTATCGCTGGTTTATGCTAGTCACATTGGCACTCAAAATAGTGTTGCGTGATTGCTCATCATGTCGGTATGATCAAACAAACATGTGCCCATATAGTGTGCTTTTTTTTTGAGACCCGGAATTTGTAAAATCCACAACCTATAGCTATAGCTGCTCTGGCTCATAGTGGTTCATAGCTGATGTTCCTAAAGTCTCATCCCATTTTCACCCAAAAATCCGACCCGTTTTTCACCCAGCGACGTCTTCCTTCAGCGCCTCCGACAAAGTCAGGCGCTGCTGCGGGTCCACCGCCAACATCCGCGCCACCAAACTCTTGAGCTCCGGCGAAAAGTGCTCGGGCAACGCTTCGTACTCGCCTCTCGTGGAGGGTGGGTGTTTGGCTGGCGGGCTTGGGTGGTAGGGTTATGGCTTAATAAAGGGATGTCAGGTGGTGATGGTGGTGATGATGACGAAGATGACCATGTTCCTGTTGTGATTCTCATGGCAGGACATGGTAAATCACAGTGTTCTGGTAAATTCAGTGGGACCATGTGTGTTGACCAAGTAACTGTGAGGCTTCGGGTATGTTGGGAACCAGTCAGTGTGGGTGGAAATGTACTGGAACATACTGGAACGATATGACATATGAACTGAGCCCTTCGAACCCATCAAACTTCAGCGAGCGAATTTGTTTTTTTTTTTTTTTTTTTGAGTCCCCATGGATTGGTTTCCGAAAAAAAATTTTTCCCCCAAAGCCCTCTTCTTTTTTCATCTGGGATGCCCCTG
>Ga0126342_10019512_pt1:0-10000 | contig 11507 bp, 7 predicted proteins | sample Cyp1metagenome_FD_92528 | JGI IMG/M metagenome (GOLD analysis project Ga0126342, IMG submission 92528) | Coral microbial communities from Lord Howe Island, Old Settlement Bay, Australia - Cyphastrea 1 metagenome | ecosystem: Host-associated > Invertebrates > Cnidaria > Coral ... | reverse complement strand
CATATAAGTTACCCTCTGATTATTTGTTACATAGCCATGGACAATCCCCATTTTTAAGTTCGGTAAACCATCTATTACAAATGGGGATTTTCCATGGCTATGTTGAATAACAAGAGGGTAATAACTATAGTATATATGGTGGTGTCCTGGAATGGGGGTACGCCAAAATAGATGGTTTATAATGGAAAATCCTATTAAGATGGATGATTTAGGGGTACCCCCATGAAACCTCCATGTGTACAAGTGTGTATATATATATAGAGAGGTTACTATAGTTATATGGCTAGTTTATATCTAGGTTCTACAACAATCACTATACTTGACACATTTTTTTCTGGGAAGATGTTGTTGTTGTTGTTGTTATTGTTGTTGTTGTTGTTGCAGACGATGCCAACTATTTTCAGATTAGTGAGTTATGATTCAGCCAGATATAGATATATGTATAAAAACATTAAAATATCTTTGATATAATCACTAACAGCAATTCTGGTCATATATTTGGGGAGTACTATAGTCATATGGTTAATTTATAATAGAATCTTTGGGTGCATAGGATGGCATGGTTAACTGGTTCACCCTGACAATCTAATATTTTTCTAGGAGTCGTTTGAGAAATATGTTGTTTAAGATTGAGAAATACGGGATTTAACCAATGTATATTTGAGGTTTAATGGTCTAACCCTGAAGACATTTGGCGTTTAACCAGGGTTTACCCCTGACAAGCTAATTTATGTAGAAATACAAGGGAACTACCAAGAAAAAGGGGGTCTAACCAACAATTTGCATCTGAATGTTATGGGCTATTTGGGACACCAACAGAATGGGTAGTTTAGTTTAGTGCTATCTAGTATTTTGCGGTTTAAATGTGCAAATATATTGGCAATAATGTAGAAGTATATCTATTTGTTTGTCTATCTATATCTATCTATCTGTCGATCTATTTGTCTATAGTATCTATAGTCTATTTACCTCTATCTACCAGTCTATCTACCTATCCTACCTATCCTGCATATCCTGCCTATCCTACCGATCCCCTATCCTATCGATATATCCTATCCTCTATCCAATCTATCCTATCGTTCTATCTATCCTATCTATCTTATCTATCCTGTCTACCTGGTTACCTAGTCTATCCTAGCTATCCGAATCTATCCTAATCTCTTCAAACCTAATCTACATCTAAATCTAATCTAATCTAATCCAGTCCAATCTACCTATTTCGGTGTGATGTGTCATACATACATAGTTACTTGTATATGGTTCTGTATAGGTATGTATATATATATATATAGTTTTATAGTTATATATATATATAATCAGAAACGACTTTGTATTAATATAGTCATATACTTATGTGTGTATCAACAGAGACCAAGGTCCATTGATTTCCTATCGGATTTTTGGGTACAGAAAAATCTTGGCCTGTTTGGCAACGAGGGGACTTTCTGCACCCATCAATTTTGGGCACTGGTGGTTTATGTTTTTTTTTCCTGCGATATGTGGGGACATGTTTTTTTCCCTGCCATATGTGGGGACATGTGTTTTTTTTTTTTCTGCCATATTTGGGGTCATGTTATTCTCAGACATATTTGAGCAACAATCAATGGGAAAACTTGTGTATAAGAGAGGTATACTTGGAGTTTGGGTGAAAATAAAACTGACCTGACCAAGTGCAACTAAACAGACATATGAGTAAAATCACCTGTTTTCTGCTGTGATATCATGAACTAGAATCTGATCCGTTGATATATGGCTCAATCCTCATTGAGTTCAAACATCGGATGGTTTGGACTTGATCCCAATTGACGACTTGTATTGAAATCATTACTTCATGTATTGATCCGAACACATGAGGAATATTTTTGCAGATTCAAACCACGTGTCGAGTGCCAACAATACAACGAATGGAGTCCACTTTCTTTTTTTTGAGGGTCGTCCCTAGTGGAAACTTCAGACCACAATCGGGATGACATCCATATCCTGCCTTACCCATCCATATCCAATCTGTCCATTTGGTTCACAGAGAGACACAACATAAATCAACATAACCTCTGGTATTTTTTGCTCTTGATAACTGCCCAGCTGCCTATAGTTCGATGATGTTCCCAGCTGCCCTCCATTTTTGTTGGCGACAATTTCCAAACCATTCAGGACGGTGATGGCTATCTCATGCGTGGACAGGCCACCAGATCCGGTTTATGTCATGGATGACCATGACTGGTTGGTGGTTTGGAATTTGGAACATGTTTTTTTTTCCATATATTGGGAATGTCATCATCCCAACTGACTAATGTTTTGTTTTTCAGAGGGGTAGGTTGAAACCACCAACCAGATGATTTAGTATAGGTTACGCCTACGCCATGGTTTTCCTTGCAGATACCCCATGTTCAGAAATCCCCATCTCTGGATAGAGCAAAATGATGGTGAATGTATAGGGAAACCATCCCCAAATGGCGGTAGCATAACAGCTGTTTTCAGGTTGGTGAATTTATTGTGTAATTCAGCCAGTTTCAATGGGATTCTGGGGAATTGATAAGTGGTTAATATAACATTATATAACATTATATAACATTATATAACATTATATAACATTATATAACCATAGTTACAGGAGTTGGTAACTATTGTACAGCAACCCCAAGTCATAGATCGAAAAACCCTGTGAACGGCTGCAAATATGATATAAAGATTATCGAACTACCATCCTGCAAACACTTTTCAGCACCTTTTTTTTTGTGCTTCATGGGGATGGAGAAATGTATATAGGACAATCATGGAAAAATATGGACAAATACATGGTACAACCAGATAAGAGGAAAAATTCCCGTTGAAACAACGGGCTCTTATAGCTCCACACCTACAGCTACCCAACATTAACCGCTGGGTTCTTTGAAGCCAAGTGCATCATCATTTTTGCGAAAACCACTCCCCAACAAGATTCCAAGTCATTTCTCCTACGTGATTATATATATATATGGATATATGTATATCCCATCTGATGACCCCAGGTGATCTCCCAAATGATGCAGTCAACAAAGCACGGCAGATTGAACAACATGTTTCTTTAATATATTGGTTCACTTTTGATTGTACCGGTATGGTTTTTGTAGATCACACTTTCTACATGCCGGATGGTTGAAATCAAGGTGCACCATTTCGGGGGTTGCATCCAGGGGTATCTTCGAGAATTCTTGGCTTCATCCCTAGTTGAATAGGGCGCACCACCACTTTAACATTGAACTCTATGAACATGGGCACATATATGTATGTATACATACAATATATATATATATATACTATATTCCCCACTTTTTGATCAATCCAGATGACACTCTCACATTTTTGTTGCGGAAATTCCATGGATGGGTCCCTTTGAACTTGTTCAATGTTTAGGGATGATGAACATGCACAAGTCGCCATGTATTTTTGGCTGAACAGGAGGGCTGAACAGGAAGGTACCAGGGTCTTAGTAGCTCAGAGGCATATGATTGATATAATCAGTGAAGCCTGAGAACATTTAACCAATTGCGGGATATAATCCATGAACTTTTGGGAAATTGGACCAAGGAACATTGATTTGAACCACGGATAAAGATTACAGTTTTAACATCCATGACCATGCTGCATTCTGGACACCACTTGCATATCGATGGACATGTTGTGTTGATCTTTGAAAGTCCAAATTTAAGATCCACATGTCTCGGATAATCCGCTGCCCAGGTTTCTGGAACGCTGAAGCATTGCATCATGGTGGCGATGATGGTTGGAGTGCCTATTTTATTTGGGGAAACTCATGTTTACCTTCTGGGAATCTAGTCTTGCAACGACTTTAGCCTCATGTATAGATGAATTCAATTAGAATTTCTTGTGACAGAGTAGCTTTTCATTGCCATTGTTGATTCCCAAAGTGTTGGGAATTCTAGATATTTGGTTGCTTCCTGACTCAACTTGCTGAGTTTTGATACTGATTAAGACAACACTTTGATCTCCCACTTCTTTTTCTTTGGTGCTTCAGCAGTATCCTCCAGCACCGGCCACACGCTGTACCCAGGCATTGCCTACGCTTCTGGGATCTTCCTTGGCGCGGAGACATGGTGAGTCGGATCTTGGATCAGACTCTTGGCAGGAGGAAAAACCCTGAAGTCCTGGCGTTGTATGCATATTTATATATGTACTATATATATATGTGCATACGTATGTATATATATGATATGCATACGTATATATATGTATATATATATATATGTATATATATATATGTATGTATGTAGTGTATACTATTTTATGTGTATATATATATTTATATATATATAGAGAGAGGGACAGACCAATGGCAAATGTATGGCTATTTGAATTGCAGCCTGGGTACTGGGTTACGGCTTCGAAGCATCACCCACTGTCCTAGTGGGATATGAGAACAATGTGCCACTGAAAGATGGAATTTTCAGCGATCAAACCAATGCATGGCTTAGCGGTTAGCAGCAACGGCAAACAAATCGGTTGTTGCGAACACGTCCCAATGTATGGGGGAGGTAAAAAAATGGGCTGTAGCCATGTGTAGCCATGTATATATGGAGGTTTCCTGAAATAGGGGTACCCCTAAATCATCTGTCTTCATAGGACTTTCCATTAGAAACCATCCATTTGGGGGTACCCTCTGGTAATTTAACATAGCTATGGGAAATCACCTTTTTTTAATGGGAAAATTCACTATAAATGGTGATTTTCAATAGCTATGTTAGTTTACCAGAGGGTACCCCCATTTATGGAAACCCCTTTAGTTTCCACATGTAGATGTGGAAAGTGATAAACAGGTCCGAGCTTGCCCAGGTGCGACGCTATTCTGTTGGCCAGTCGTATCTGGGCGATGATGAATTACCAAGGGATTTAGACATATTCACAGTCCCCACAATGTAGATATACATATGTATATATATATTATACAGATATAATTTATAATGTAGTTTAAAAGATGTAAACAATAATAATTATACATATTGTTTACATATTATGTATATATATATACAATAGACATATGTAACATATCAAATCATATCATATCATATATATATATATATAATATATATAAAATATACAGTACAATAGTTATGGGAACATGCACCATAGATAACTAAGGTGTTCTGAATTTTGTGAATATTTATCACCTATCAGGCTGCAGGCTTCAGGGGTTTATACACCAACATTCACATCACTGGGGAGCCCTGATTTGGGTGAACCATGTGATCAAACGTCTAAATTACGTAATACCATTGATCGTCGTAATACCTTGATTAGCTTACTAAATATGTGATTCAGTTCACTTCTGGTAAACTAACATAGCTACGGAAAATTCCCCCATATATAGTTGATTTACCGAACTTCAAGATGGTGATTTTCCAGTTCGCAAAGTGTTAGTTTTCCACGGCATATGAACCAGTATGAAGCATTATCAATACTCCATTCTCCATTGTCCTCCATTAACCACTATAATCAACGGAATATACTACTATTAACCAGCATTAGTCAGTATATTAATGGAGCAACATTACTATTGTATCACTTAATTACTATGATTAATATACTCAGGTGATAATAGAGTATATTAATATAGCACTATTAATATATACCAGGTAATTACTATTATATCACTTAATCAGTAATATTAACCAGTATTATTACTATAATCAATGGAATATATTACTATTATTACTATTACAAACCAGTCAACTTCACTCAGGTACCATCGCCTGGAGCAGCGAACGCTTTGGCGGCCCCGGGCCCAGCGCCCTGCTGCTGAAGGCCCTCATTCCGCCGCAGCTTCCGCAGCGACTGCCGCTGGGACGAAGGCTGAGGCTAACATCCCCAACTGGTGATTAATAGTTACTGGGATGTCAATGGGGGTAAACCTATGCCATGAAAATGGTGGTTAATGGATGTTAATGGTGATTAATAGTGATCATAACGGTGATTAATAGTGACTAATGGTGATTAATGATTAGTGACTAATAATAGTTGATTAATAGTGACTATAATGGTAATTGGGAATAGTTAATAGTGACTAATCATAGTGGATTAGTGGTGATAAATAGTCAATGGTGACTATTAATAGTGACTAATGGTCATTAGTGGTGATTACTAGTTAATGGTGCGTGATGCTGATTTATGATTAATAAACAACCCCAACCAACTGGATAGGTAGAAACTCATCCTTTCGTTTTTTGCTATAGATGGAAAATAAGCAGATCAACAAGAAAAAAATGAACACATGATAATTTGTTCTGGACTACCACAGATTGACCATGTAAATGAAGGAGAATTGACTTGGGAAAACATGTAAAACTACGACAGAGAAACTAGAATTGCTCACAAAAACAACCGCCGGCGGAATGGAAACCGTGGTCTTGGTGTTCTCGTCACAGCAAGTTGTCTTTTTCTCTTGACCAAAATTCATGAACATCAGACGTCTGAATTTGGAGCTATTGTTTCCCATTCCTATTGTGTTTTTGCGGTTGCGAAATTGAAATCTTCTCTCAATTTCGATTCACACACTGCACAGATTGTTTTTGTTTGGCCACTCGAATCCAGTGCGTCTGCGCCTGCGAACCCGTCCCACAACAACCCACCCCCAGCTTGCAATGAAGCTGAAACCGCTACTAGCATCCAGCCCCGCGCATCCAGCCCCATCGACAGGTGATTTTCACCGGCAGGAGAAAATTTAGTCCAGAACCGTTGTGGCTTAACCCACCAACGTGCAGCGGATTAGCCACAAACATGTTGAACCATTTGCTCTATCGAGTAGTTTGGCCAACAGGTTTTGGGGAGCAACCATTGGTCTTTTCCTTGATTTTGGAATCCACAACATTCATCAAACATGGTAGATAAAATGTAGATAAGACTTTCACCACCAACTGCATATTATATGATATATGATACAATATACTGCATGATAATGTATGATATAATTTGATACAATATGATTATATATATATAAAAGAACATAGAGAGAAAGAGATAGCACATTCAATCCGTACAAACAATTTGGCCACTCCAAGGTACGACATTCCTCTTCCCTGACCACAAAACAACATCACGTCTCACAACCACACTTCTTTTGAGGAACGATTTCAAAACGACTACTGTAGAATTGTTGTTTTTCTGATCAACGGCAGAAATAAGTCGCACATGGAAGATCTAAGTAAAACTGAACTTGGAGTCGAAAATCCATATGTGTTAAAACATTTCATGGAACTGAGGGGGTTCCAAGTTGCATTTTATTTTACAGGAGAGTATCTACTGGTGAATATCCTTTGCTCGCAGGTCTCCTATTTTTTTTTTAAGGGCCCTGCGCCCCTGCGCAGTGATGCACCCCAAGTTGTAAGTTGGTTTATTTCACAAATCTTCACCAATCTGTAGTATATCTATGAACCGAACAAGAAACCTGATCTAGACGGGACATGAACTAAGCCAACTTAGCAAAGCATGTCATCATCATTTTGTTCGGCTGAACATGTCATCATCTTGGGGGCATCCCTGCCGAGGCATCATTGCAGTGAGGTGTGCTTCGCCGCGCTGCAACGACAGTCAACGGAAGAGACATGGAGTATGGAGGCACAGGCGCGATGTGAAGAAAATGGCAATGAAAATGGCACGAAGGTCACTCAACAGTCGAAGGTCAAAATGGCTGGTCGTGAGCTAAAACTAATTGGATTGGTCGTAACTACCCGTAGTTAAGGGTAGCAGGGTAGCTACAATTCAATCGACGTTTCGAAGGTAGGCCAACCCGCTTGTTGCTTGATGGTGATGCATGCTTGTATAACTATAACATATATTTTCTGGCCATTGCTATAAGTCACAACAGTAGTAGATTCAGCCCATGCTTAGTAAGTAGACACCTTGTGGATCGCATTGCAGATCGCGAAGAACTCTGCGAGTTTCCCATAGAATCTGTGTTGACCTTGTAATCGTCATGAACCATGAGCATCTCAGGGGCTTGTCCCAAATCAAACATTTCACTGCAGAGTTTATCATGTTTATCTTGGGCGGGGTATGATCCTGGAATATCCTGGATCTGTTTGTGATATACAAAGAATTACCAGGTAGTAATTTCACAATAGTTACCACCATCAATGGGGAAAACATGGCTTCATCACAACAAAAAGGAAGGGCCCCGAACCATACGTAAGTTGTTATTCGTTGCTACCGCTTGGATTATGCTTGGATTTAAGGTGAATACAACATAACGTCTACAGACAGTTTGATGAACATAAGCGGATATGTAACTGGCGGGCCCATTTTGTATGGTTGAAATCCTGGTCGATGTAATATAGTTGATGAGATATATGGGTTTCCTAAAATAGGGGTATCGATATCCCCAAATAATCCATTTCCATCCAGCTTACCCCCATGACTACGGCAACTCCCATATCTGTAGATTCCCAATACATTGCCATTACTGGTGGTAGATATCGCTCATTTGCGCTATCCATTGGTGAACTGCAGCAGGCACGTAGCCTGTGCCATATGGGGTTTTCCGTAGTTCTCTGGGGCTACCATAGCTGGATGGTTTATTTCACGGAAAACCCCAAAAGAAAAATAGATAAAATGGATGAACACTGGGGGTACCCCCATTTAGGAAACCTCCATAGAGAATTATATCCATACCGGAGGTTGGTCATCCCGAAGTATGACCAGGGGCCTGGCTTAAGGTGATGAATTATGTTTTTTTTTTCTGGGAAAGCCACCTTGACTGGGGAACCTCTAGGACTTTAGGGATTATATGTGTTTTCTTTTTTGGGGGGGCCTGTTTAGCAATTCCAAGCAAACTGCAATATTGGAGGTATGAAAAAAATCAATTCACCGGATACCGTAGATTTGCCAGTAGAATGGAGCAAGTTACATGCGCAGTTTCAGCTATAAGTGGATATAAAACCATAATTGCCAGGGTTATCAACTTATAGTACCAATGTCTACCAATGGTACCAATATATAAGTTGTACCAATACATAAATGGTACAACTTTCAGGGTATTAAAATCCAACAGCTGTACCTATTTCTTCCAGTCCTGCAGCCCATGAATTTCCCATGATCTGCCAATAGGAAACTTTTCACCTCAATTCAGGAGGTTGTCATAGGACTAAACGCTGTCAACATTTATTAAATTTTACCAGTAGTACCGCACAAGGCGGTGGCGGAAGTTTCAAAAATAGGAACCTATAGGAGAGATTGGTTGTTGTGAAGCAGGGATGGCAGAGCGAATTCACTGATGGACCGAAAGGTGCTTGAGGTCTCCTCTCTTTCTCTCTCTTTCTCTGACTATCTACTTACCTACCAACCTATCTTCTATGTATCTATCTATCTATCGATCGATCTATCTCTCTCTCTTTCTCTCTTTCATCTAATTACCTACCTACCTACCTGCCTGCCTACCTATCTATCTATCTATCTCTCTCTCTCTTTTATCTGTCTATCTGTCTAGCTGTCTACCTGTCTATCTGTCTGTCTGTCTGTCTGTCTGTCTATCTACCTGTCTATCTGTGGTGCAGTGTCATTCAGTGTAATGTAGTGTAGTGTAATGTAGCGTAGTGTAGTGGAGTGTAGTGGAATGTAGTGTAGTGTACTGTAATGTAGTGTAGTGTAGTGTAATTTCGTGTAGTGGAGTGTAGTTGTGTAGTCGTAGTTGTAATTGTAGTGTAGTAGAGTGTAGTGTAGTGTAATGTAGTGAAGTGTAGTGGAAGGTAGTGTAGTGTAATGTAGTGTTATGTAGTGTAGTGTAGTGTAGTGTAGTGTAGTGTAATTTAGTGTAGTGGAGTGTAGTGGAGTGTATTGTAGTGGAGTGTAGTTGTGTAGTTGTAGTTGTAGTTGTAGTGTAGTGGAGTGTAGTGTAGTGTAATGTAGTGAAGTGTAGTGGAAGGTAGTGCAGTGTAGTGTAATGTAGTGTAGTGTAGTGGAGTGTAGTGTAGTGTAATGTAGTGTAGTGTAGTGTAATTTAGTGTAGTGGAGT
>Ga0126342_10019511_pt1:0-7500 | contig 11507 bp, 8 predicted proteins | sample Cyp1metagenome_FD_92528 | JGI IMG/M metagenome (GOLD analysis project Ga0126342, IMG submission 92528) | Coral microbial communities from Lord Howe Island, Old Settlement Bay, Australia - Cyphastrea 1 metagenome | ecosystem: Host-associated > Invertebrates > Cnidaria > Coral ... | reverse complement strand
TGCGCGTTACTTGATATCACCAAACACAAACTGGAGATTTTTTGAGCAACTCAAAGATGCGCAGATTCACCCGTCGCTAACTATGCCAGGTGGCTATCAAAATCGAAGGGTACCCTGGATTTACACATAAAAATTATTTGTTTTCATGCAGCATCTCTCAGAAGTAAGTACAATCCAGACTTGCTGGCAATCCGTCAACGTTCACCTGCTGGTCGTCGCTCCGGCATGCTCCGGCTACAGCTGTTGAAGACGAAACCATGCTACCACAGCCAGAGAACTTGGCCACAGCAACCGCTAAGATGCATTCGATGTCACGAATGTCAACCCTTTGAGTTGTTGTTTTACTTGTTCACGCCTTCTTGAGTTGCTGTTTTTTTTGCTTTGATAGCTGAATATCCGCTGAAACCGGACCATGGTATTTCATGAACATGTCACTATTTGAGAACGGTAGCCCTAGTGGAAGAGTTCCCCCCAGCACAAGCAGTACAAGAACAACTGCCCCATTTCTTCAGAAAAGATGCCAATGCACGCTGTGCTGGTTTGGGAGGCGGGACCGGGACATCACCTTGAGCTAGGATATGCCAGGACGATCGTTCAACGATGTACTGAATCACCCCGTTGCTGTTTTGCAGTTGGACTAGCATATGAGCCATTGTGGCCTGTCAACCATCATGATATGAACCATAATCTTGGGAAAGATCATCTTTCTGTGGTTCCTAGCTCTAGCATGGATTGGAAGACTTATATATATATATATATATATTTATTGGGAAACGCAGTCAAAAATAGTAGGTGAGAAGCCAATGTACCAGATATTTCGTATTATTTCATGATATATAGACAAACAAGATACAGTGAACCCAGGTTATGACGTCCCCTAAGCCATATGGAGGTGTCCTAAGTCATGGGGATTCCCCTCATCCCTCAAAGTGAAGCCGTCAGGTTTGATGTCCGGTGCAGCAGGCGTGGAGATGGGTTTTCTATGGCTTAAATATCAAAGGATGTTCTCAAGATTTTTTTTTGCGGAGGAGATGAATCTTCAGATCACCAGAATCTACATGAATCTACCATATGATATATAAAATTTATTATAAAATTGAATATCTATTTTTAAACATATGTATATATACATGCATACATCATGCATACATTTGGTGTAGACAGCAGCATACTGTTGGATTTAGACCCACAGCCATGTGTTGCAGGTGCCGTGGTTGGCACCCGGCGGCACCACCAAAAGGAGGTGTGCGGCAGTGTGTCGCAGGCGGCGCCTGCAGAAGCTTGTGATTTTACCCTGAAAAGGTGGCAATAGGGATAGATGAGGATATAGAATATCATTGGGGATTTCTAATACAGAAACTGCATCCATGTTTAGGAAAACCTCGAAATCCTTGAGGTATAATTTGTGAAAATGAATGGAATTAATAGAAAGTAGAGACATTCAAAACTCTAGGTTTGGAGCTGAACACTGGTCCAGTTTCAAGATAGTTGTTTGTTTTCAAATGTAAGTTCCATAGTTGTGGATCCTGGATGATTCAACTTGATGGAACACCCATGATTTTCTCTTGGAAATGATTGAAACATGAGTACCAGCCATTTGGATCCTGGCTGAATTATGGCGAGCAACAAACGAATGAAGCGATATTTTTCAAAAGAACCTTGCTTTCCAATTTCCAATATTCAGAATATCACAACTTGTGTGGATTTTCCAGTAGGTAAAAAATTCACTGGAGGTCTTCGGAAACATTGTGGGTTTGGGGTCGTCGGAAAAAGCTGCGCAGTGCAGCAGGGCAACTTGGATCACAGCATCAACCTAGCAGATGCTCCCATCATCAAGGTGGAGACAGCTGGAGCTTGGTGCGTCTGATTGGGAAATAGTCATGGTATGATATCCCTGGGGATCCCTGGGGTAAACTAACATAGGTGTGGAAAACACCCTGGGGACAACCCTATGAAAATGATCTATAAATTGGTAATTTGTCCACATCTACGTTAGTTTAATGTAGGGTACATATTATGGAAAATCCTCACTTACGGGTTTCTTAAAATGGGGAATCCACAAGTGACCATGGCTTTCAATTCAAAGTCATGACCGCTCATGATTTTAACAACACCTCCACTTATATTTGTATACGGTACGCTTATATATGGTTATATCATGTCATATCTATGGGTCATAACCTGCCTACTTGGGATGTACATTCAAGTAGGGCAGATCGGTTTTCCTTCAAAAAATGAACTGACCCAAAGTAAATCACAATCAAGGCAGACTGGGGTTGGTTTTGTTCTATCTTAATTCCAGGACTTCTAGTCACCAGACCAAACAGCAAATATATATATAATATATATATATATATAATAATTAACTATATATATATATATGTGGGTGTTTATAACGGTATCATTATCAAGATTCTTCCTGAGGTCGCAGTTTCATTCCACTGTAGGAGTTTCCTTCACGTAGCCGCTGCCAGGTATATCACCAGTCCGAGCCGTCCACGTGGAAAGAACTCCGGGTGTTCGGCCCCTGGAGCGATGAGTTGGGCCGTTGGGCTTCGGGGATCCCTGGGTACCCTCTGGATATTTAACATAGCTATTGAAAATCACCATTTATAGTGGATTTACCCATTAAACATAGTGATTTTCCATAGCTATGTTAGGTACCAGAGGGTATCCAGGATGAGATGAGAATCAGGGTGCTGGTGGACCATGATCCCCACGGGTAGATTTTCCAGGTTGAAACCAATCGGAATGGATGACTGGATGACTGAGGGTTTCATCCTTGAGAGCCAAGTGATGGTAGAGCTTGGAGATGATTTCGAAGTTTTGAGCCCCAAACATGAGACCTGATTGTTACCCTCAGGCCATCAATAGCAGTCTAGTTTGGAGCGTTCCTGCAGTAACTGGCAGCCTCACAGGAATTGTGATCATCCTTTGCACAGAAAAAACTTGCACGAAATGGTAGTAAGTATTCCCCAACAAAGCTAACCATCCATCATTGCAATTTCTATGACCAAGCAGGGACAACTATTTGCCACCTTGAACTTTGTAAACTTTACAGACTGTTCTTGTCTCTTTCTAGTTGGGACAATCATACAATGATCATATAGAGTACCCTCTGGTAATTTAACATAGCTATTGAAAATGGCCATTTATAGTGGATTTTCCCATGAAAAATGGTGATTTTCCATAGTTATGTTAATTTACCAGAGGGTAGAGTAATTTTCCAAAATCTGCATCATGTTTGTCGATGGCATCTATTGGATCAACAAACAACGACAACATCAAGAGACGACTATACACATGATGTTACTATATATGTATTTATATATGTTATATGTTACTATATATGTGTTTATATATGTTATATGCGACTATAATATATGTGTTTATATATGTTATATGTGACTATATGTGTATTTGTATATGTTAGATGTTATATGTTATTTATATGTTATAAACATTGACAGATGCTCCAATGTCCAACTTTCTTGAGGCCTCGTGCCTTCCGCGCTGGTGTGGACGATTCCTCAAAGGTGGGGAGCTTTCCATAGGCGGAACCCCGGGAACCTCCCATGACGTAGGAAAGCTCCAAATGATTCTAACTTCGTTTGAGAAGAGGGTGTTTTTTTTAAATGAGGCAACCCTCATTATAAACCATCCCCAACTTCCGCAATAGAGGTCTAAGACAGTCTAAGATTGGGTATGCCGGTATATCACCATTTGGTATATGGTTTAGTCCAGCAAAAAGAAGGGCTTGAAGCAACACACCATATACTTGTCCTTGTGTTTCTCTTGAACAAATTGACGACAAAAAACGGGAACATGGGGGAAACGGTAAACGGATGAACATTGAAGAACAATTAGCAACAATGGTTGCAACCTACTTGGAAGGGGGATTACACCAAGGAAGTGGGTCCTCACGCGGTTACGATATGGTCAATGGTGAGGGTAACGGATGCCTCAAGTGCAACTTAGTTCCATTGTGGCGATCAGCTCACTAAGTGCAGCGGAACCGTTGGATAAGAACCGAATAAGATGTTTCCTGCGTACCCTGGGGTTCTTAAGTGCTACATGTGAATACATATGGGGATTGTGAGCGAGGCTACCCTCAAGTTTTTAAGGAATAAGTTCTTAATCATTAGGTCTTGTAATCCGCCCTCTCCAAAACGTATTTCACAAATTATCGGAATATGTTCACAACATATGCGAAACAAACATGTACTATATAAATATATACTCACCATTTTCTTCCATTTTCTCATTCTTCTCGTTGTGATCTCCCGGTGTGTTGGCCTTTGGAGCTCCCATCCCGGTCGCCTCATGTCTCCGTAGCTCGAGCGCGTTTCCAGTGTTTCCCCATGTTTCCGCTTCCGTGATCCCGGAAAAAGGATGAACAGGGTATATGGCTATGGATCAATACCTATAAATACCATTTTTAGGGGGATGAACATCCGTTTACCAGCTATTTTGATGTGAACTACAGGGGTGCAAGGTTTTGACACATATAAGATTTGAATAAGATTTGAATAAGAACTAATGGCCAGAAACCCAGGGTACCCATTGGGATCCCTAGGGCCCTAGGGTTCTTATTTCTAGAGAGGATTGAATCCAGCAATTTTTAGCCCTGACGTTCTGCAGAAAAGGTTCAACTGGGGGTTTCACTGTTCCCTTGATCGGTTGAAGTTTGTCCAGATCTCCAGTACCTGCGAGGCCTGCACCTTGGAGGCCTTGCAACGGTGGTTGTCAAAGCAATTGCAGGATCAAGTGCCCTTTGGCGGAGATCCATTGGTTTTTTCCATGGCTTTTTCCGCACCTGCGGACCGGCAGACTATGGCAGACTTGTCGTCTAAGCTTGGACACATAGATTGTGAATGGGCAAGAAACTCTCACTGGTTTTTATCTGGTTTTGGGGTACTGAACAAGTTTAAGAAATGCCCATTTGAATTGGACCATTGAATGTGTGTCGCCATTCTTCTAATACATTTCGCGGGTGGCCTTTCAAGAAAACTTTTGCTGAGATAAACTTTGTGCATTATGTTTTTTTTTTGTATTATATGTTCTTCTTGGTTTTTTGTATACTGTTACATACAGATTTCTTTGGCGGATATTATGGATCTGAAGATTGGTTGGAATGGCTCGAAAGAAGAGATTGCTCTACAGGAGGAATTTCATGGAATTTCCCCACGACACCATTGCGTTTTGTATCACTGCCACCGGCTGATGTGGCAATGGTTGATTACTTCTGGCATCTTCTGACTACATGTGCTCTCATGCATTATCTATCACCGTCAACTATACTGGGGCCGCCAAAAAGTAAGTGATTCTGTTCTATTTGATGATGTTTGATGGTGCTTACTTTTGCATGTCTCTGAGGGTGCTTACTTTTACTCCCATAGGTACCAGATAGTTCCTTTTGGCTGATGTACAAGAAGAAACCTCTATGGGAGCCAGGAATGAACAGATCCTCTTAAAACACGGGCAGTGTTTGGGGGAAGGGATATCTTCCCCTGGGATGGTGGTCTCATGGCACTATCAGACTATCAATCCAGGAATAATATAAACATGTTGGGGGGGTACCAATTCATAAAGGGAAATATCACTATTTTCAGACCCCCCCAATGGTAAAAAGCCGATTTTTAAATCCGCGGTTAACATGAAGCACCAACGAGAACTTGTTTTTTTAATTGGCACCATGACTCTCCCAGGAATGATATTGGAGTGGTCATCGAGCAAAAGGATGAAGAGGACTGGATCTCAACATGGGTGTGTCTGAAAATTGGGTATACCCCAAGAAAACATTGCATTTTAATAGTGGAAATGTGATGGTAAGAATTGAGATGTTCAGACAGACTGACATGTTGACATAGACCACTTAATGTTCGTTATGTGTTTAGCCTTGAAAGATATGTGCATTCTTTGCATGTCATTGTCCTCAGAAGTGCATTTTTTCTTTGTTTTGACGCTTGTTTATTTCGTTCATCCGATCATCCGCACGGGAAGTGTGGTGTTCATGTTGATTGCTCATCACATGATATTCTGAAGATCCCAAATCATGGACTATCGATAGATGATATGTATATGAATAGTTCTAATTAATTCTTTCTATATTAACATCTACTTCAGAAAATCAGGATATGTATGCATATATACATATACATATATGCATATACATATATACATATATAAATATATGTATAATTATATATATATATACACATGATATCCTTATTATGTGTACAGTGTACTTGGTGTTACATAATATGGCGAATTCGATGGGTAATTTGTCAATTCCGCCATCCATTGGCGCTGGAGGATCCTCACATCATTTGGTTACAGGCCAAGGACAGGGTCGGTCAGCGGATTTGGAAAAACACATTAGGGAAGTATATAGTACATATGGTATGTATATGTATGTATCATCTTTAAGATTTCTAAGTAACATTGGTATGTATCATTGCATCATCTATAAGATTTCTACAACATCATGTCATTGAAATTGCTTGCATTTTTGATCATTTTCGCATTTCGTGTTTTTTTGGGGACCCCAAAATATATCAGATCAGCAAGTGTTGGGATTCGGTTCTGGCGAAAGTCAATGATATTTTGATATGTATTGGCTTCGGTGCGATAGATTCGATTCAAAATTATCCAGGTACTGTACTGGTAGTACGAATGTTCAGCTCTTTCTATACGCCACTGGATACCAACGTCTTGATCGTCTTGAGCTCTTGAGAGGCATAACTGCTGGATTCACATGTGGATTCTCATGATTTCAAAGAATTCAAGGCAAATGTCGATGCAAAAGCAGGGCCCATGATTTCAAGGCCAGTCGATGCAAATTCGTCAGGACATCGAAGAAGGGGGTTCGCCCTTTCGAAACGAGCTTCGCGTCGTCGTTTGTTTTGAAGGCATGGCTCCTGGATTCCTCAGCAATGAAAATCGATAAAATCGACTGTATTCATATTGAAATATCACTTGAATTGTTGTTTTATGCATCTGTGTCTTCGTTTGTCCTCCGGTGCTGCCGTTGAAGTTATTTTATATTATTCCCGAGAGCGCCTGCGAAGGGTTCTTCGTAAAAAAGCAGCCGTTGTAATACATCTTCACACCCTCACATCTGCTGATCTATATCTTCACACCTTCACATCTGCAGATCTAGATCTTCACACCCTCACATCTGCAGATCTCCTCTCGCTCTTCTTTGTATCTCTCTCTTAAGGCGGGGGCGGTGCCGCCGGAGCGCCACGAAACGCAACCCTTTCGCACGAAACGGAGGTTGGACGTCAAAAACTGAGGAAAAAATGCGATTTAACTTAGTCAAATGCAACCCTTTCGCACGAAATGGAGGTTGGACGTCAAAAACTGAGGAAAAATTGCGATTTAACTTGGTCAAATGCAACCCTTTCGCACGAAATGGACGTTGGGCGTCAAAAACTGAGGAAAAAATGCGATTTAACTTGGTCAAATGCAACCCTTTCGCACGAAATGGACGTTGGG
>Ga0126342_10019510_pt1 | contig 11508 bp, 7 predicted proteins | sample Cyp1metagenome_FD_92528 | JGI IMG/M metagenome (GOLD analysis project Ga0126342, IMG submission 92528) | Coral microbial communities from Lord Howe Island, Old Settlement Bay, Australia - Cyphastrea 1 metagenome | ecosystem: Host-associated > Invertebrates > Cnidaria > Coral ... | reverse complement strand
TATATATATATATATATATATATATATATATATATGTATATATATATATATATATATCTATGTATATATATATAACAATCATAAATATTCAATAGATTTTATTCGTTCTTTTTGCCCCACACACACACACGGATATAATATATATGCATATATATTTATATATTATATATGTTTATACAAACGGAACCCTCAATAACCTTCAAACAGTGCTGTTTAGCCCCTAAGTGACAGTGTGTTACCCATTTTTTGGAATGCTTTGAGGGTCAAGCTATGTGTGTATATATATATATATATATTTGAAAAAAACATGTATATACGCAGACATACGTGTGTACCTTATATAAATATATTATATATACTGACTATGGTTATGGGTCACAAACCCTGGTACCCTAGGTACCCTATAAGAGAGGACTTAATGGACTTAATGGACTTAATGGATGTTTATTCCCCAAAATATGGTATATGGTACCAATAGTTCTTGACCCATCCGCATATATGATATACTATGTATATGATGTGGATTAAACTTCCTGACCCTGTGCCAAGATGATGCCAAGATGCAAGAGCCCAGGGATGTTGCACCGCCCAGCGACCGATCATGACCTCGAGACCTGGCCCATCCGATGTGGCTGGGAACAATGCTGGGAAAATGGGGAGATTTTCATGGGATATTCATGGGGAAATCCATGAAATCCATTAAAATCCCCATGGCTGGCGATTCATGGTAGTTCAATGTTTTGAAGAAAAAACATTACGGTCTAATAGTCTAATGGCATTTTGTTTTGGAAGATTTGCTAGATCTGAACGGGCCCTATAAATGGATGTCTATAGCTGGGAAAAGCATTTAACTGAATGGGGCATTGTCAGCAAACCATGTTTGATTGCTGGAGGGTACACCTCAAAGGTCGTCCTGAAGGGATCATTAATGATGGTGAAATCAAGAGATGGGTTTACAAACGCAAAGAAAGGGATTGTTTGACCGGAGTGTCCGTGTGAAACTTATGGGAAAGGACCGGGAAAACGAAGACATGTTTTGACTTGTTTTGATATCATCCTCGGTATGCAGGACATGTAGACCGTTTGGGCAAAGCACATCAAATCAAAACACTGCTGAAAACAACATGGGTTACATTAATCAACCACATTTACATACATTGTCACATTAATTAAGGCCATTCGATGCTGCTACATGTACCAAGTGGCTACTTTGCAGGCCTCGATTGGCCTTATCTCATCATCTCTTCAACACTCGGCCCATTAAACAAATGTTTTCTCGATGAAAGTGATCCTCAAATCGAAGGGTCTTCCATATCTACGTTAATTTACTGGAGCTATTAAATGACATTAACATCCAAGACATTCCAAGACTATGAATACTGCATATACAGCTTTCACAATTTTCAAAGGGCGGCACCCACTTTTTTATGGACTGAAGTGAAACTCTTCCGTGGATCTCATCCATTTCCAAGTTCATTCAACTTTGCCACGGTGGTCAGTGGATGTGCTCTGCAGATGGCTGCCAGCAGCTGGCCATTGGGCAAAACCACCCGGAGGCTTTGAAGCTGAACGTTCAGCTCATGTGCAATGTGCTTGTGAACATCCAGTGCTAGAGCTGAAGGGGCTGCGCGTACACACAGTACTTCATGACCAGTCAAGCCAGAGCATGTCAGCCTGGCGGGCAGCATTGGCAGCATTGTTTTGATTTTCAGGGGCCCCAAAACGGCGAAAGAAGATTAACAAATAACGTGTATATATATATATATATATATATGTTCCCAAATAGGTTCGGGTATGTTGGCAGATTCAACCGCGGCAGCACAAAGAAAACGACTGAGCAAATCTAGGAAGCATGAATGACTCATCTTCACAAACAAGATCCAGTTGCAGAATAAGATCATTGCCAACAGGCCTACTATCAACGATGTAATGAGTTCCAGGATCCAGATTGGGAATGTTGCATTGTCCTTCCTCATTATCCCCAACCGCCACCGCACGGCCATCACTTCGGAGAAGAATGGTATGGTTTGCCCCAGCAGCCACCTGGCTATAGGAGAGGCCCTGCTCCAGCAGTGGAATGTTGCACTGGCCCTCATCGTTGCTCCCACTGGCCACGACATTGCCATCGCTTCGGAGAAGAAGGGTGTGATTGCCGCCCGCCGAGACCTGGGTGTATGACATCCCAACTTCCAACTGGGGAATGTGGCATTTTGCATCACCAGTGCCCCCGCAAACTACAGCGCGGCCGTCACTCGCCAGAAGAACTGTGATTTGACTCTGGCCGGCAGAAACTTGGGTGTAGACTGTCTTCTTATCCAGCATTGGAATGATGCAAGGTCCACTATCGTGGACTTCACTAGCAAAAACACAGCCATCACTGCGGAGGAAAACGCTATGCGTCTCACCTGCTGAAACCTGCTTGGATTTGCTTTAAATGACCACAAAATAAAGAATCCTGTCCCCTGTCATGGTGGAAGTACCCGTGGGGAAATCCAAAATCACCCGCAAAATGAAACACCCTGTTACCCATGGCGAAATCCCCTCAATAGCGACCCATCCTCACCTGAGTGTATGTCATTCCTTCGGCCAGCGGAGGTACGTTGCATTGTCCAAAAATATTCTGCCCGCAGGCCACAGCATGTCCATCACTTCGGAGAAGCACGGTGTGATTCCCACCTGCAGAGACCTGAACATTTTCCCAAACAATGGGGGGGTTACACGAGGGAAAATAGGAGTTTGACCTGAACATTTGCAGACTGAGCTCATGGAAAACATGGTTGTTCCAATAGTATATTTAGACGAACGTTTTGGTTGTGACAATTATTCTCCGTTTAAACCTGTTGGTTCAGCCCCCATATTCTACGTGTCCAGGGCAAGCATTCCCAAAAAGATAGTAAAGGCCATCATGTTGCTGATATGGAGGTCCCCAAAAAATCGGAAATCCCCAATAGCTGGATGGTTTATGTCATGGAAAGTCCCACTAGAATTGATGATTTGGGGGGTACCGATCTTTGGGAAACATTGCTGGTTATCAAATCACCCCCCCTCAGTTTCTTGATGAGATCCCCAAAGAATGATGGTCTCGTGAACCAGCCCATCTATCCTCAAGCCCACCTACAGGATCCTCAAGGGATGTAAACGCCACATTTCTAGACAGTCCCCACCTGCGCGAATGACAAACCATGATCTAACGGTGGAATCTCGCATTCTCCATAGCCATTTTCCCCACAGGCCACAGCGCAGCCATCACTGCGCAGAAGCACCGTATGAAAGGCCCCGGCAGAGACCTGCGTGTAGAATAGTCCGTCCTGGCAAATCACCCGGATTTTTTCGTGAGTCAAAAAGAACTGTTGATGTCCAGGATGGTAAACCATTGATTGATATTGATTAGGGGATATTCCCGGGGATATTGGGGGTATATACTTATTTTCTGGGATTTGGTATGTATCATATCTCGCAACAAGTGTGGCCAACACACCAACTACCAGGCATATTTTTTTGAGCTGAATAATGAGGCTAAGTCACCTATTCATTCTCCTCTCCTTAGCATACTTCAAATCTGGCTGAAGCTCAATTGTATATACCAAAACCAAGCCAGAATTCTTGCTGGTGAAATTCTCATTTTTTGTGACTTACCCTCTGATGATCAAGCATGGCTGGCTGGAAAACCCTTCAGTTGTAGATGACTTTCCCAACGAAACCTTCATTTGGTTCGGGGATTTTCCCATATTTTCCCCGTGTTTTTCCCAAAGTTCCATGTAGTTCGGGGATTTCCCAGGACCGGATGGATCCAACAGATCCAAGCGTATTTTTGTTGCAGCAGTTGCAGCACCTCCAAAGGCGGAATGTCGCAGCGTCCACCAGCAGTGACTCCACATGCAATGGCTCGACCGTAGTGCTTTTCACGCGTTTTTTTGGGACTGCCAGGATCATAGGTTCCATCTTCAAACTCATCCTCTGCCCCAGGATTTGCGACCCAGAAAGCGTCTTCCCCCCAAAAATAAGGGATCCCCTTTTGGGGATTCCCCAAGTGGTGACTTTCCAGAAAATCAACAATCATCTTCAAATTCATCATCAGCTGGGTGTCAAAATTGGGTACCCCATGGGGTTCATACTAAACACTAAAATCTGTGGTCCCATAGGCCGGGCTTAAATGTTGATTCATCCTAAGCTGGTGACATTTCGGACACCCTCTCCCCAAGGAAAACAGTGTGACCCTGAAAATAAGTTAACATATGCGAAAATAACCAATTTTAGTAGAAACTAATCTTCCACCCCCTATTTGGCAGGGTCTAAGTTCCTTGACTGGAGGATAATGCTTTACGTTTGTTGAATTCCCATTTTTTAAGGATAAATTTTCACTTTTCAAGGACGATTTCTCATTTTCCTTGAATGTAGTCCAATGTTTTCCTGAAATCCCATATTATTGTTGCAAGACAACTACTTCTAGCCAAATCGGTGATGTTTCAAATCCCAAAGAGGACATAATTGACGAATCCGCGTTGTTCCAGGTGAAAACAAACCAACTGAGGCTCCTCATCTGCAGATGTGTCATTTCCATCATCATTCTTACCACACGCCACCGCACGGCCATCGCTTTGCAGGAGAACGGTATGATTCCGGCCACCCGAGACCATCGCGGGGTGCGTTCAGGAGTCCCGAGATCAAGGTGGGGCTCCTAAAGTAGGTTCCTGTTGGTTTATCTAATTCATTATAATTCAATCTATTTCAATAATTCTATGACTAGGATTTATGCTGGATATAGGAGATTCCTGTTTTTAATGGCTTTAAATCAAGTTACACCTGGGAGATACCCGAACACCAAGGCCGGGACAGTTGCATGGCTGCCATAAAGCTACCATTTGGGATGGTTTATACCAAGCATTTGCGGTGATTTTGGATGGTTTATTCTTGGGTTTACCACATGATACGCTGTCTTTGGCAGAATCATGACGCAGCCAGCATACCAAAACCGACGGCTTGATCAGAAAAGCTGCAGGCGTCACAGGGTTGCCATATCATGCGGTAAATGTGGATCATCTCGAATATTTTCATATATGTTCTATGGGTTTGTCCAAGTACGCTCTGGATTTGGCATAGCCATGGAACAATGGACCATGTTAATAGACTGTGCCTGCACGGGGGAACAAATAATTCTGAACATCTCTGACATCATAAAAATAAGTAATAACCACATGCACTGTTGTCTTCGTGTGGGTTTAAAATATGTTTTTCTGTTGAATATAACCATTCCTCAGGTTATGTAGCAACTTTTTGGCAAATGATGGCAAATGGTTCGCACTCTGTTCGCTGCGTCCTTTGGGGCTAAGTGAAACTCTTCCACCACGACTGAGAAACGATCATCGAAGAAGATCATTCACTAGCACCAAGTTCACTCAGCTTCTATACTGTCGCCATTGGATGTACTCTACAGATTGCTGACAGCAACTTTCTGTTGGGCAACACCACTCGAAGACTCGGGAGTGGCACGTTCCTTGTTTTTTTCGGTTCATCCCCTGTTGAACATGTTGAAGTTTGTCATGGGATGTGTGGTGTTTACCCATCCTAAAACCCCAAAAGCTAAAAATCTAAAGGTTTCATGTTGGGATATGTTGGGATATACACATCCTAAACCTGTAAAAGGCAAAGAATCAAAAGCGAAATGTGGCCACAATTAACCCAGGTTCAATTCATGTGCCATGTGCTTGCTGCTTGTACACATCCATGGCAAGAGCGGGCGGACTTGCACGCAAGCAAAGCTCCTCATGGCCAGACTCACTTACTACCCCCTTCAAAAAGCAATTTTACAGTACCCCATTCTTGGACAAATAGATTCTCCTAATGGCGGATTCTTGGGAAAACAAACAACGAAAACTAAGCAAATCAAGGCAGCACATTCATGAGTCATTTTCACAAGCAAGATCCAGTTGCAGAAAAAGATCATTGCCAACAGGCCTACTATCAACATCTATCAACGATGTAATGAATTCCAGGCCCCGGGAAAGGAATGTTGCATTGCCCATCTTCATTCCTTCAGCTACGTGGCACGACCATCACTTCGTCATGACGACTGGATGATTGGAGATACCTCCATGACTTAGAAAAACGGGGTTTACGGAACCCAGGGTTTTGACATGTTTTGACCCTCCAGCCGTTCCTGGGTGTAGCGCATTCTTTCCATCAAAAGGGGGAACGGTGTGATTCTGACCAGCTGAAACCTGTAGGAGAGGCCTTTCTCCAAATTCTCCAGGACCGGAATCTGACATTGCCCATAAAAATTGCAACCAGAAGCCACGACCCATCACTTCGGAGAAAAACTCGGTGTTTCAAGCCAGCAGACACCCGGATGTATGTCAATCAGCCAAAAGAGGAATGTGGCATGTATCAACACTGCAAGCCACAGCATGACCATCACTTCAGAGAAGCAGTGTTTCGTTCCTCCCTGCAGAAACTTGCGTGTATGACATTCCATCACACAGGGGTTGAACGCTACATTCTCCATCTACGTTCCTTCCACAGGCCACGGCACTCCCATCAGTTCGAAGTGGCACTGTATGAAAACCTCCAGCAGAAACCTGTGTAGGATACTCCTTCCTCCAACTCTGGAATGGTGCATTGTCCATACCTATCCCAGCCGGAAGCCACAACGTCACTATCGCTTCGGAGAAGCACAGTGTACATCTCACCTGCAGAAACCTGGATGTAGGATATGTCTTTCTCCAAAGGTGGGATATCGGCATCGCCAATATGCCTTCCCCACAGTATGCTGAACACTTTTGAAAAGCTGTGGAATCACTTCAGATGGCTGACCCAAACGCGAATCTGCCCTCATCTTCATCTGCGTCTCCGAGGGACACGAAGAAATCTTTCTCATGCTTCATCCAGCCAAAAGCAATAGCACGACCATCGTTTTGCAGAAGCACGGTATGACTCTGCCCTCCGGAAACCATAGCACAGTGGAGGTAACCCCTGCGTTGTCACACGGGATCACACTGCGACTATATAAGGCCAGCATGGCCCCAAACGGAGGAAATCATTCTTAGAGGCACCATGAGAAGCAATGGACAATCTCAAGTTGTAAATCATGTGCCGCTTGACACTGTTGATGTTGCAAACTGAAGAAAATCAATGAGTTACCACGAGGGGTTAGTATTCAATTCATCCGGTATATGAACCACTCACAATTAAACCGTGGTGGCTAATGGACACAGTTCTCTTAGTGGGATTCTGTATACATAATGACAGGTATATGTAGTCCGTGGTAACCAATGAAAGTCCCTCCAGTGATGACATATAGGCCATATGCACAATTATATAATCTGTTCGTCTGTTTTGCTGATATGAACTGACATGTGTATTCCCTGTTGAATCTGCTGTGAGATTTCAATCTACCCTGAAAAGGTATAAAAATTGTTGAAGTCAAACTGGGGTCCGGTTGAATTTCACACACAACAACATCCTCTGACGATGGCAAGAAATATGCCCTTAGATGCCCTCAATCAAGTTTAGTAGTTTCCTTACTGAAAATAGTGTACCCGACAAATCCATTGGTTTAAACATGTTCGCCCCAACCCGGACATTGCTCCACACTTACAATCGTCATGACCATCATCATCATCATCATCATCACATCATCACATCATGATCATGATCACACTAAAATTCGCCACCCCCTCTGAACAAGATGTTCACTGGGGTATTAACATCAACTTTATCTTCATGATGGGTCAAAATTCGTCACCCCCTCTGACCAATATGTTGATTGGGGTAATAACATCAACTATATCTCCATGAGGGATCAAGATTCGCCACCCCCTATGAACAATATGTTGGTTGGGGTAATAGCATCAACTTTATCTTCATGAGGGATCAAAATTCGCAAACCCCTATAAACAAAATATGTTGGTTGGGGTAATAACATCAACTTTATCTCCATAGCCACCTGAAGTCAGACGCGGAGCAACGTCAGGGTTGCAGCGAACATGTTTAAACCCCGAATTTTCCATGAAATCATACATACTTGTTGGAACTAAATCCTCCATTTCTGGACTAACCCATGTACCCCACATTCTTAGTTACATCCCATGACATATCAACATTGGTTGGGAAGCACTGTAACAGTGCCCACATGTTTGTTGCATGAAAAAAGGTTAAACCATGTTAAACCATGCATACACGACTCACTCGTGCTTGTTTCAATACAACATGTTTGTCGAACATGTTGGATGCTGTCCCATTTATTCTTGCGTTTCTCAATCAAGATGGTTCGTTCAAACACATCCCAAGCATACCAGGAAACCGAACACAGACAGAATCACCAGCAGCGGAAAGTAGTTTTCCAAAGCACTCATGGCAGGGTCTATGTTCAATGGGGAGGACGGTTAACTCCATTGAGATTCAGCCATTCTTGTTGGTACAATCTCAGATGTCTTGCCTTGAACATTGGCATCTTATGGTTGTTTTAAAGTCCTATTTTATATCTCTCACCTGTTCTGACAACCATCAATGAATCTTAGAAAATCCCATATGAATCCCATATAGATCCCATATCAACCCCATGAACTATTGAATGATCACCCCATGACATACCACCCTTTTTTGTCACAAAAAAAAACTATCTCAGCCCCACCTCGCTGCCGAGCACGGTCCAGGTCCTGTTGACTGCACACCTCGGAGGAAGTTTCCAAGGGACCTGGGAGCATCCCATGCACCAATAAAGTGCTGATGAATGGTGAATAAACATATAGTTCTATTACCAGTTGTTTATTAGTCACTATCTACTATTAATAGAACTATATGTTTATTAATGATCATTATTAACAGAACATATAATGTTCTATTATTAATGATCATTATCTACTACAGTTATGATGATTAATCATTGGTAATGCGCATTAATAATGATCTATAGCTGGTTGGTGGTTGACCTACTCCTCTGAAAAATATGAAAATCAGTTGGGATGATGAAATTCCCAAAATATGGAAACATAATCCAAATGTTCCAAACCACCAATCAGTATAGTTCTATAGGTAAATAATCATTCACTAACCTACTATAAAACCTGAAAAAAAGACCAATAAACATGATACTTCTAGGAACATTAGTTATCTTTTCAGCTAAATATCATCAGTTCTGCGTAAATATTATCCCTTATACTAACCTGATGATATGTTCAGCTGCAACATAGTTATCCTTACCATCATTCCAGTGAGGTGCAAGCGAGGTCGTAGTACCTTACTCAGTTTATCCGATCCATTCATTGGATAGCCTACTTAGGGGACTTACTAACGATTGGGTCACTAGCCACTTTCGATTCGCGGGATGCTCCTCCAGTCGTTCGCAGTGGTTCGGACAGGGTCGTCCCTTTATACTGGCTTGTTAAGAACAGATTTCCCAGCATGGATTCATATATTCTGATAGGTATATGTACATAATATATATATATACTCATAGATATAGATATCAAGGTATTGGATAGCACAACCCCATATGATAATCAGCCGACACGGATGTTGAACACTGCTCATGGGAGAACATTGAATGCCCCTGCGGTTACAAGACAAAACATGAAACATAAGTTTTGATCCATCCCCTCATGTAGAAAACCTTGACTCATGCTGAATAATGTTGATTTCCCACTTTGTTGATAATTCAATATTAGCATATTAGCTGGCGAGATCACAATGGGATCGATTCGAGAATATGGATTCAGTTCGTGAGGACTTCAGCTGGCAGCCACTCGTTGTTTCACAAGCAGAGAAAGAAGGTTCCAACCAAGAAACAAAAGCATGGCAAGAAACAAAACTGGGAAATATCAAGAACAGAAGCTGGGATCATAACCAACCAGTTGCTATTCACCCTGGCTAATAGGGGTGAACCAAGTGACCATTTCGCACCTTCGGTGCCACATAGTCAGCTATGCCGGTTGAGTTCACTAGTAGTTAGTAACTAGAGTCTTTGGTAATTGTAACTTTAGTTTTTCTTGGGGGGTTGCAGTTTTATCAAACCAACTCAGCTATCAAACATAAAGCATGTTGTATGTACAGGTATTTCGGTCGGATTTATCTATCTTTTGTTCTTTTGAGGGTTGGCATATATGTAATCATCCTGAAGAAGATAGAACATAGAATGTTTCAAACATATTCCCAAACTAGTGTTGTTTTTTTGCATATCTACTTCAGGATGACGATACATACCCCGAAGGTCCATACACGTGGGCGCAAGCCAGGCAGCTCCTCCATTGAGTATGACTTCAAGCTCAGGGCGTTCTGCTTGCAGCCGATAGACGAAATCCTAAGATGATAAACGCTGAACATACCATGGAAGCAATGGAAATAAATTGTAGCAATAGATGGCAATGGAAAATGGCCCAGTTATAGATGACTTGCCTATCTAAAATTATCATTTTCCAGTTCGCAAACTTTTAGTTTACCAGAGGGTAACAGTCACCAGACGTAGTTTTATACTATGCACTCAATGTAAGATACAGCTATATCGTACCATATCTACACTATTATATTTAGTGAAATATACCACATAGATGGGTTTCAGGAACAATCTAGAAGAAACCATTCTTTTTACAAAGATTTTTGGGGGTGAACCAAGCAGAGCAGTACGACTTGTTTCACAGGTCGAAAGAAACTGGTGAGCACGACCTGGAATATCGCCATGTCAAGCCCGAATTAAATACAATCCGGCTCATGTATATATAATATATATTATACATATATATATAATGTATGTGTATATATATATATATGCATAATATATATATATATATATATATATATATGTATATATATATATATATATATGTAAAAATATATATATATATCTGTATATATATAAGTGTATATATATATACAAATGTAAATATATATATATATATTATTGATGATGTACGTGTATATAGGGTGGTCTCCCTACTAAAATCCAGCTCATTTATATATCATATAGGGTTATCCACCAAATTATAACTACCCGCCCATTGCTGCAATAAAGTGAGGGTTTATGAATCCTGGGTTGACACAACCATGATATATACCAAACTGCATCTTGCGCTTGCCATCCATGGCACTGAACTTTCGATGAACCAATAGCATCCCAAACAAATGTAACACCCATGTGTTAGTGTCCATTGATCTGTCTTTAGCTAGATGGATCTTCCCAACCTGCAAGCTAAGCCTAGTTGAGCATGAAATGACACATCAAATTGTGGAGGTGTCTGTTGAAACGGAGTAAGCATCCCAAACAATTACATAAAATCCGCCAACACCGCTTTGGCGGTGAAGGCGTGCTTATTGGGGGGCAACAGCAACACTAAATGCTCAAAAAAAATTTGTTAATATAGCAGTCGCTATATCAGCTTTAGCTGGGGGGGGCAAAAAAACGGTTTCGCACCGAGACCAGAATACGGTGGTGTTTTCGACATTTTTCGAGGATTTTTGGGTGTCTGAGCGCAAGAGGGTATTGAAATGGAATTTTGGGTTATTTTGGTAGCTTTCCGG
>Ga0126342_10019509_pt1 | contig 11508 bp, 10 predicted proteins | sample Cyp1metagenome_FD_92528 | JGI IMG/M metagenome (GOLD analysis project Ga0126342, IMG submission 92528) | Coral microbial communities from Lord Howe Island, Old Settlement Bay, Australia - Cyphastrea 1 metagenome | ecosystem: Host-associated > Invertebrates > Cnidaria > Coral ... | reverse complement strand
TATATATATATATACATATATATATATGCGTATATATACGTATATATATACACGTATTCGGTGACCAATATTTTTTGTTGGCGGATCACCGTCTGTATCTTTTGGATTCATTTGCTGGACATTTGCAAAATAGAATTAGGAGAACATATTCAAAACATAGTTTACCAGAATGACTTGGTAGTAATAGACATGTAGAATACATATTTATAGCATTTTATAGCTATAGTATTATTTAGTTTAATAATGTTTAATATATGTAAGTAATATAATATAAATTACCGACATATTTTTTTTGAACTTACTTATCTCAGTTGAATTGTTCAGCGAAACAGGTATCGTTGAAGAGTTGCCGCCAAAGAGAGAGCAAAGCAAAAAGGCATCAGTAAGACTGCAGAAGCAAATGCAATAGTATCCTAAAAAACAAAGGAGGTGATAGAATACATCAGCCCTTGAATCTTGTTCATTGAACACCAACAGGCTGCACTGTTGAGAAATCAAGAGTTTATGAATGTAGGGCCTACAAAAATTCATTATACAATGACAATATGGGATGCCCCACGGAGAAGGAACAAAGCCATGGTCTGCCAGTCTGCAGCTTTCTCTCCATGTCTTTGGTCTAAGCAGCCGATCGCCCATGTCTTCCAAAGGCATGAAGAGCGGTGTGCATGATGCGATTGTGATCCTTCGATGCTGGTTGAATCACAGGGAAAAACACCAGGTTGAACCCGGCATAAATCGCATGGGGTATGTTAATATGAGATATGTTACATTATGTTACATCATTAATACATATGGTTCTACAATGTTCTACACATTAACACCCCGGAACAACACAATGTTTTATAATCTTGTATGGACCTAGCAAACTGGCCATCTTCCATTTTTTGGTGCGTTGTCTTCCCATTTTTGGTGGCTTACGCATCTTTTCAGTACACCTCAGTTTTTCCACATCTTGATGGCCCATCCTGGGCATGTCCTCAATTGCAACTGAGGTCTGCCTCTGCCAAGTATCAAGTAAGTCACAAAGAAGATTTGCCGCACATAGAATTTGTGGGCCCTCTCAATCCGCAGATCAATCCAAAACCTGACCACACATGCGCGTGTTGGATTTGTTTCTGGATTGTTACCCTCTGGTAATTTAACATAGCTATTGAAAATTGCCATTTATAGTGGATTTTCCCATTAAAAATGGTGATTTTCCATAGTTATGTTAGTTTACCAGAGGGTAGGGTCTTTTCTGAGCCATGACGCGAGTCATCCACACCCCATGTGGCCAGCTGTGGAATTGGTGAATGACTCGCGTTTAAGGCGGCCACTTGCTACAGACTTCAGCACCCAACATCTCCCGCACGGGGGCGATGGCCATAAGGTCGGACTCCCCAGCAATCCTAGGAGTGGGCTGTGCAACTTGTATCCCTGGTACTTCTTGGCCTACTGAGCCTAAAAATCTATCTGTTGATATTCTAATAACTATCTCTGCCAAGTCCTACTTCTCACCTGAAAGCTGAAATTCACCAGACTCACTTTTTTTCCTGGGGGCATCAGATCCCCGAGGATTTTGTGGGAACCAGGCCGCATCAGCCGAGAGTCCACTCCGGTAAAATTGATTTGGACTCAACGGTCAACCAAACCTGGACGCATCGCCATGGTGCGCTCATGGGTGGTGGATGAGAAAGACACGTCACATCTATGTCACACGCGTCACGTAGAGTAGGGGAGCCGGTCACATGTTTGAGAAGATCAGCATCGGACTAATTGACTAAGGAAAGCGGATGGAAACAGCATGTAAACTCTATGTTTGGACCAGATTACTGTGTATCCCATCTGCATCCCCATCCCAATAGAATGGTCTTTTCTCCGGCCAAATATGTGGGGTATTGCTTTTGGTCATTCCCGCAGAGTGATCCAGCTGTTTGGAGGACTTGGAGTTTCAATGTCGGATCTTCACTGCATATGAACACCACGTTGAGAAAAAAATGGAAAATTATGTTTTGTTGACTGTGTTTCTCCACAGCAAGAAGTTCTTCTAGCGCATGTTATATCATAGCTTGCATTGTTTTATCAACCACATTGAATCATACTGTGGTAACATGTTCATCGAAAACCATATTCTCCGCATCGTCCGTCCAGGCAACGATTTGCATTGAATCGAAAAAGTCGTCATCATCTTTCTCTGTCCGCCAAACGAAGTCGCAATGCTTCAAGCTGATGATGTGACGATCAAAGGGGAAATCCTGCAGGCTTTTGAAGCTAGATTCGGAATTCATGTCAACACAAATTTCTGGTGAACCTAATAATGTATGTACTGTATGTATGAACATATTCATACATAGTTACATAGTTGTATTATTATTATTATTATATATATATGTATAATATATATATATGTCGACTAGTCATGTAAACCTTCCATCCAATACGAAATGAGACATGTTTTTTTTGCCACAGCTGCTTGACTTGACAGCGTCCTGCAAATGATATGGCTTGTAGCCATCCAAAAGAAAAATGGAGGTTCCGTTCCAAGTAATCGTGGCATCGGTGGTTTTGGTCAGATCTTTCCAGATCCTGGGAGCTGGTGATCCAGAGGCTTCGCATGGCTTCGCTGTTCGAAGCGGAGCCAACATGTTCCTTTGAAGACTGTTAAACAAGCGGACACCTATGAAGGAATTCACATTGATATGATGGTAAATAACATGTAAAAACTGATTACCCCAAAATGATAGTACAACTTACAGTATTGGTATGTAAACAATGCTATAAATATAAAATATCTGAACAAAAATAGCAGCCCACCAGCAAATGAAAGCCATCAACGCTAAAACAACACCAACAGAAAAGAAAGACAGAAGCACAATTATCAGAGAAATTGTGACTCTATGACTCGATGATTAAGAGTTTCATTACCATCCTCCAGGTAGTGGTCTAGAGTGGCCTTATCATCTGAATTTATGTCAATCTATGTCAAAAACCTACGGAAAAGTCACCGTATACAAATAGTATCTTTCAATAGTTGCCTAGTGACTTAGCGGACAGTCCACAATGATAATTCCAGAATATCCCAGATTAATTGAGTCTAACCTTACATATCTTACCCTCTGGTAATTTAACGCAGCTATTGAAAATGGCCATAGAAATAGTGGATTTTCCCATGAAGAATGGTGGATCTTTCCATAGTTTTTTGTGACAGTTTACCAGAGGGTAAATCCTATTAAATCCAATTAGATCCCATTAAACCACCATAAAATCCCATTAAATCCCAGGCCGGGTACATGGTCTAACCTTCCATCATCAACTCACAACGTGTCTTGTCTCTTGATCGCTGCAAGGGACCGGCTCTCTTGTGCTGTGACCTGCAAGCCAGGAATGCGAAGCCCAGGGACTCCACGGTAACTGATCTCAGTCTCTTTATAGGCGTTGCTGGTACCTGGGGCAGGAAGTCCACATTTTTTTTGGGGGGATAAAATCTGAAAATGGAAATTACATGGAACAACATCTGAAAGAAGCTAACATTCTATTTCCAGGAAAATATTCCCATGAAATAGAGGTCTCTGAGCAATAGATAGTCTCACGAGGAAGTTGGAAGTTGGCTAGTTCTACTCACAGCTCATGCATAATCGTTTCAGATTACCCTCAGGTTGTTTAACACGAGCCATGTACGGAAAACCACCAAATGCCCTCCCTCTAGCAATCAAACATTCCAAGTCACTAAAAATATGATGTTATGACACATTATGATATCAACTGGACCTAGCCTATATTGTTGAAATAAACGTATCTACCAACGAGGAATGTTCCACCGCCCGGATAATGTAAGATTATATATATTAGATTACCCAAGGGTCTTTGAAACATCATAATTTGGAAAACATCAGCTAGACAGGGATTTGTCGGAAAACATGGTACACCAAAATCCAGTTGTTTGGAAATTCATATTCACCACCAAAATGGCAAATCGGATTAGATTCCCCAGTGTGAACAACTCATGCGGTATTGTTGGTTGGATCCGACATTAATCCACTAAATGATATATTACTATATTCCCACTATGTTGTTTCAATACAATCCACCATTTAGGTTGGTTTAATCATCATTTATATATATAATATTATATAATTATATAATAAGATATTAACAAAATGAAACATCGCAATAATTGGCCAATCTTACATGTCTTACACATTGTCTAATAATTAGCAGGCATCCATACATATCACTATTTGTGGCAAAGGATTAAGTTGTACGAAACTTCACATCCAAGCTATATGCAGCAAATTGTCATGCGTTGGGGATAAAAATCCCAATGTTTGCTTGTTAAATCACTCAAAGCCCCATTGTTGCTGATTGAGGCACATGTGTTTAATCAGAATAAAAAAACAAACTACATGTACCTGCGGTAATCAAACACAGCTTGCTGGAAATTCCCCCATTATTTATAATCATTTATAGAGCATGTTCCCATTAAAACCTTTCTTTGTAGGTGATATTTATTAAAAAAACAAAAAAACTGCATGTATAGGGGATGTTCCCATTAAAACCTACATTTTATAGGTTATTTTCCAGCTAGCCACATTTGATTTCCGAGCCAACCATGTTTGTTAACACAAGAGGGCAAACATTGGTAAGCATTGGAAAACATTGATACCCTCTAGAGTCTAGAGTTATCTAACATAGATAAGGCACATCTTAATGTTCATAGGTAAATCATATTGTTTTTATCTACAAATATATGGGAGTTCCAGTTCGCACACTGTTAAATAGCCGTATTTACATATGTTTTTTAGATGACTTACTGTAGATACTTAACCATATATTTAGTCCATAAATATATATATATATATACATATAATATATACAGTAATTTATATGGTTATTTAACATATCATGTTAAATAACCAAAGGGTGCAAAACTCTACCAGTAGCACGCTGGATCGGTCAAGCAACGGAAGGCCCAGCGACACACCATCCGCACTTGGAAGCCTCCCAACTTGGCGTCCACCGATGTGACGCTGACCTCATGAGGGGAAGAACCATCCAGCAGCTATGATTGAGGGTAGTATGGTACCAGATGCATCCAGATCCAGGGTACCTTTTGACCCACAGATGCCGTAGATACCAACCCGTCATCGCTCCAGTAAGTCAAAGCTTCGAAATGTGACTGGGAAACGGCTCGTTTAAAGCAACCAACGCTATGGTGTTTGGAGGATTCTGGTTCTCATCAATTTTGAAGGTAGTTGAGCTTCCTGAGTCCCGCAGAATATTAAACAACTTAAATCAAGAACATAAAGAAAGGTTCCAGCTTGAGTGTTTTCAAGATTACAGTGAACCCTCCTTGGTCCATTATGCTGCATTCTCCTTCGAATGTGGGGAACCCAATAATATATATAGACAACCATGACTGGGAGTCTTGATAAACATCATCCCAACACAAAATGTAGTTAACAGAAAGGGGAATGATGCATTCCTAGGACTGCATAAAGGAAAAACAAATACAGAACCCGCCCCCCACCTTCCCGTTTATTTTTGTAGAAACCCGAGAACTCATGTAAACATGTTCCCGTAAAATATCCATTGATACATCAGTCTATTGCTGAAAAACATGCTTCGTAATTGCCACGAAGACACCACCGCATAGCACATGACCTCAGTGGGTGTTGATTTGTGAGCTGTGATTTATGCTGGCTGGTGGTTTCAACCCCTCTGAAAAATATGAAAGTCAAATGGGGTTATTGTTCCCAATATATGGAAAAATAATGAAACATAAAAAATGACATTCGATGTTTTGTAATTGTATTAAAGAATATGGATTCACAATAACATTCCATATGTCATTTTAAGGCACCTGACATATATGTAATTGTTTCGTGACAATTCACCTTCTTTGATTTTATCATTCAAAGGGGGATTACCCAGCCAGCAATGTGGCTGATTACCAGGTAGATCTTGTCATTAAAACCACGACAGAATCCGGTCCTCGCCCTCGCACTCTTGGCCTTTGGTGCCCAGGTGTTCACATCAAAATAGCTGGTAATTCTGGATGTCCATCCCTAATTCATCCCCAAAAAATATGGTCATGCGAAATAGCTTTTGATCATTTGGATTCATTTTGGCCATTCTTTGATCATGTTTGATGATTTTATATGATTTTTGTCCCCAAATGTGGGCTTTCCTCTGGTATAACCAACGTCCCTTAATTGGGGCCCCGGTTTCTCCAAAGGGATGCTGCGCCGGGCGGCTCTGTCCAGTGATTTGGTCCAGACGTGTTCATCCCCCCATCTGTCCTCCGAGGGCTCCATTGTTCTGGGCACCATTCTGAAGGTCGATTTTTCCATCATATATATATGTGCATAATATACATATATATATTGAATATATTCAGAAAATTATCAGCAATTCATATTCCATCGATTTGGCTGCTTTTCACACACTGAAATGGGAGTTTCATGGAGTTTCCATGACTGGGATTGAATGGGGGAGATCCCCAAGAGCCGAATCGTGGAAAATCCCTGGGCTCCTGCGGAGGCTTCTCGGAGTATTTCGGTCGAGGCGCTGGAGATGACCTGGGACCGTGTCCAGGATTCTTTGTTTTTAAAGTTAAGATTTAAAGATTTACATGTTGTTTTCCTGTCTTCTATGATCTTCTATGTGTCTATGTGTTCACCTGAAACATTTATCTGATGTTATTTGATGTTATTTGTATATAGTTCATGTTTTAAGGATGATTCAATGATCGAATGCAGAGTATCAGAAGGCCTCAAAAAATAATGGATGTTCTAAGCCAGCCGCATGGTGCATCTCGAGGCTCAAAGGCTCGGATAAAGCTGAAACTGATTGGTGGTTGAGTACATCCTCCAATCATCATCGACTTGGGATGTCACATCTCAAACAGTGGTGAAAAAGGAAAACCGAAAAGCTCCCATCATGCTTAGGTTAGCAATGTCTTTGTTGCGAAGCAATTCTTGGGCTGCGGCATTCTTATTGCATCTTATTGTGTTGTTGCTGCAGTATTCGATCAGCAAACAACTAGCAAAGAAGAATCTGTTTTCAAGCAAATGTCCCTGCAAAGCATGTGCCAAAGCATCAAACTGGTTCCACCAAAACCATCTAAAACCTGTGATAAATACCCAATGTTCCCTCCAGACATAATCCTGAATTCTGATATGTTTGGTCAAGAGCAGACCGTACAAAAACCTGTGCGTGTGGCCTTTGTGCATCATGAATTCTGCAGTGATGCGCGACAATTTTCAATTAATGATTTCCATAGTCATGGGGGTACCCCAAAATCCTCCATTTTAGATTAGGATGTTCCATTATGAACCATCCATTTGGGGGTACCCCCATGACTATGGAAACCACCAATTGGACTTTCATCATCTTTCATCTGAAAACTCAGGCTTCACTGAGACATGTCGCGGCGTGCATTGATGCCAATGAGATGCTGAGCACCAGCAGCCCTGTACACTGAACGGTACTCATTCTGTCGGCTTGGAACAGCCTCCTCTACGGCTGCATCGACGACCCAAAAGGAATAGCAAGAGACATGCCGCAATGCCCAAACCAAGTGAACATCACATGTTTGTTTTTTGAGAAGCAACAAACTAATCTAAGAACTATAAGCAACTCATCAACGGTTGACAAGAAATCTGCGATATCATTGTGCTTACTGCCGATCATCGATCCATCGACAGGACATGTGAAACAGCCCAAAAAAGCGCGCAACGCACCCATCATATCAGCTCTCTTCTCTCAGACCAACCATGGCGGCCTCGGTCGCGATCTGCCGGGTGGATACCCAAACCGGGAAGGTTAGTGGGATCCCAAAGCCTTGACATGTCTTGACATGCCTTGACGTGTCTTGACATGTCCCCCAAACCTTGAGTGTGCAAAATGGCACTGTAAACTTATGTAAACTTAGAGCAATCTGACATGTTGGAGCCACAAAAACTGCCATCTTCAAAGTCGGGGGATTAAGAATGGATTTACACACACGGGGGACAGCACCATGCAGCAACAAAACAATGGTGTGGGCCCTACATTTTTTTTTTTTGCGAAGTTGTATATACTGTATATCTTAGAAGCGCCGGTTGTAGTGAAATCAGCATACATTCATCGTCTCGCCTAGGTAGCTACTGGAAGGCATAGAATCCCCATAGCCCAGGAACATGATCTTGACTTTCCAACTTGCTTCGCCTGCTACCCCATTACATCCGCTGGTTTGTCATCATCACTTCCAAAATAGCTATTGGGGGGTATACTGGGTACCCTCTGGTAAACTAACATAGCTATTGAAAATGGCCATTTATAGTGGATTTACCCATCAAAAATTGTGATTTTCGATAGCTATGTTAGTTTACCAGAGGGTATACAACACATTTTCAGAGACCTCCAAATAATTCTGCTTGGCCAAATTGATCCCACCAGTTCAATTATATCCAAAAAAACCCTCTGGTTATGACTAACAGTTCGCCATGGTTTGTCGATGGCCCATAGAAATAGATGATTTACCTATTAAAAGTGGTGGATCTTTCCATGGCTATGTTAGTCATAACCAGATGGTAAATCCATGGTGTGTCTGATTCAACCCATATTTCTCCCCCTACCAAAGGTGAACCCCAAAAATATCGTCCTCCAGAAATCAAACGTGGCAATGGATCCCCCGAAAGGCATGTAAAAAACAACATATATGCAGGAAAATCAGCCATAAATCGAATATATATATATATATATATACACAATTATATACATATCATATATAACTATAACTAACTCTATATATATATACACACTAACTATAAGTAACTATCATTATGTATACACAATACAGATATATAAATGACGGTCGATTGCTTTGATTAGTGGCAGCTGTCACTCGGTGGCACTCGGTGTCACCAAGAAGCAACGCGGCCGCGGCAGACTGGACACTGGAAGGACCTGCGGCAGATGGCCGCAACCAGAGAATCTTTCACCAAGGAAATGATAGATGTGTGTATGTAAAAAAATATGAATGTATGTGGTATATAATCTAATGTTATGTAAATGTAGGTCGGTATTTTTGTATTTAATATATATATATACATAATTATATAATATTATGTATATATATATATACGTATATATATATATATATACAATATAATTATAATATATGGATGGATGGAATATGTTTGCATGGATGAGACCCTGACCTCAACCCTTGCTGCTGTTGGCTTGCAAAGCTAGATTGTTAAGGCCCAATGATAAGGATCCGATGTGGTGCTTCTCAGAACCGGACCAAGTTGAAGAGGTGACTTTTGCACACGAAGAGCAAAGGCAAACATGTCGACCTCAGCCCAAATATCAAGCACACATGAGATTTAAACAACACATTTTTTACAATTTGAAGTGAGCATCAAAATGATTCATTTTCCACAATATCTTGCCAGTGTTAATGAGAAAGTTAACTATGAATATAGCTTCAAATGGGATTTTTTGCAGCAAACCTGGCGTAAATCCGATCACAATCGAGATATGATGGGTCCATTCGTGATGTTTAGGACATTAAACAATCCATCTATCAGAGGTTATGACTATAATTTTGACCAATAATAAAATGTGCAAAATACATCAAAATACATCTACAGTAGTCAGGTCCGCCTCCTTTGCCTCCATCTTTGCCAGTTTCTGCTACTTTGTTTCTGTAGAAACCTTCAATGTATGTGGCGTAAGTTCCAATCTTTGGCAATGCAACTCGCGGTTGGATCTCAAGAATTGGCTTCTGAATTAAAACTTCACGACCACACCAACTATACCAACTTATGCGTGATGAGTAACAATATCACCACAGAAGGGACAAGGTCAAGCCGGTATGCCATGGCAATATCCTCAGTTCTGAGAGCGCGGCAATGGAGGATTGCAACCTGCCATTGCCGGATTCAGAAGGTGTGTTTTTGATGAGCACCTTCAAAGATCGTTTCAAGTCCCATGAACTCACACGATTTGCCATGCATTATCTTGCATTGCTACTACAACATACTACAACACTCCCTGTATTGTTCAAATTCCCAGAAATAATTCCGTACACAGTCCTCATCTCTCTATTTTAGGATCTGAATTGATAGGTATGCACAATCATATTCAAAACATGTCAAAACAGTTTTTATATAATGTGGGTAAAATAATAATAAACCAACCATCCCCCAAAACACCATAAGTAGGAGGTATAAGCCATTCGCAAATGGGTTCCAAAGCCTCCCTCGGATTGGAGAGGCAAATGACGCAATCACCGCCTGAACAACGTTTCCATGGCAGACTCAACCTGGGGTTCTGAAAATGGAGGATACAAATGAGGGTAAACCAGGGGTGTTTGGGGGATACCTCAGACAACCTCAACTCCTCAGGTTTCCAAAAATTACCCTCTGGTAAACTAACATAGCTATGGAAAATCACCATTTTTAATGGGAAAATCCACTATAAATGGTCATTTTCAATGGCTATGTTAGTTTACCAGAGGGTACATAAAATTGCTGTATCTTCATCAAGTCACAGTAGGCAATCACTGATCCGATCAACATGAATAAACACATGTGTCACCCCAAACATCTGCCCTTTCGCCGGTAACTCAAAACGAATAACCGCAGTTGGATGGGCATCCCAGTTGGAAGATGTTCGTGATAGTCCAGCCATAAAATGGGGATGGGATGTATGTATGTATGTATGTATGTATGTATGTATATAATTACATAGTTAGGATGAACATCAACATCATACCTATGACATCCTCTAATACCCCAATGACATAGAATTTGCCTACCTAATACATCCTGATATTCTTGTGATGAAGATCCATAGCTGTGTTGACACACAAGAGCGTCCGCAGCCGCGCCAGACCTTCATCTTTGTCAGTTTTGCTCCTGAAAGCGATCCAACTAACCGACCATATCGAGGTATTTTTACCACCCATTTCTGTGATATTGGGGATAGATTATTCTTGGGTTGCCCACAATATTTAAGGTGTCTAAATTGAAGCTATCTAATTTATGTAAGCTCTATGTAAGCCAAAATGCAGCTAAAATGAAAACACGTATAGACTTAAAAGGTACCGCACATCCCTTGTAGCTTTATACCTATAAGTTGGATATTTAGGGTACAACTGGGCCTACTGGTTGTAATATGGAAGAAACGAACGGAACTGGAATTGACCGCAGTTAGCCGTGGCTCTTGCCCCATTTCCCACTGGTTGAGTTTCCAAGCCCAATGTTTTGGGTTCAACATGTTTTATACGTGTATGTGTGCATATTTATATATATATGTATTGATTCATCTATCTATATCTATATATTTAATATATTTATGATCCATGTTATATTATATATATATATTATAGATTATTGTAGACAAATGTTTTACAGAATGTATATATGGGGGTTGTCCAAAATACCTTTTCCCGGACAGCCCTCAATCGCTCAGCCAATCGCGTAGCAACCGCGGTACCACAGTGAGCAATCGCGGAAGGGTTTGTTCTTCGTTGATCAG
>Ga0126342_10019508_pt1 | contig 11509 bp, 13 predicted proteins | sample Cyp1metagenome_FD_92528 | JGI IMG/M metagenome (GOLD analysis project Ga0126342, IMG submission 92528) | Coral microbial communities from Lord Howe Island, Old Settlement Bay, Australia - Cyphastrea 1 metagenome | ecosystem: Host-associated > Invertebrates > Cnidaria > Coral ... | reverse complement strand
CATGACGTGTGTGTGCAAGTGCAAGAGAAGATCCCAGAGCGTAGCATGACGTGTGTGTGCAAGTCCAAGAGAAGATCCCAGAGCGTAGCATGACGTGTGTGTGCAAGTGCAAAAGAAGATCCCTGTCCATGCGTGTTCAAGTTGACATGAACGTTATTGCCCCACCCCACCCCACCAATCCCCACCCTGACTGCACAACATACATTCCATGCGTGTGCCACTTGACATGAACGTTAATTATTGCCCCACCCCACCCCACCCTCCCCCCCCATATCACAGATATGCATATTGTATTGCGGGTTTCTAGGGACGTGCATGGTTTTAGCGGCTACTCCAATAGGTTCAAATCTGATTTCATGATCATTGAATCCCCATTGATTCAATGGTTGAAGGATAGAATGTTATCTATTTTAGCGAGGTTTAAGACATGTTAGATTCCCAATTGAAGGGCTAACCAAATAAAATCAGATTTTGGAGGATACAGGTTCCCTATTGAACGGTCAAACATTGTAAAACCGAAGAACAAACAGGTGTTCATAATAATACATCCATTAAAAACACACGCAGCCTTCCAGTTACTTCAAATGTTGGACTTGGTGACCTATCTGACAGATAACTGGAAGATAAATTTTACTTCATGGAACCATTAATCGCAAAATAAATATGCAACATGGCATGCTGCCGAAAAATGATATGAACATGTCATGGACCGTCACTACTGAATGATTATACACACATATGTGTATAATATACAATCTATCATCAAATGATATATAACATCAATATTATGAAAACATCAATTGACATATAATGACAATTTCATGGTTCAATGGTTCCCCACCATTATATTAATTTCTGGATACATAATAATCATATTTATAATATGATTAATATAAATATATATGATTATATGATTATATATGCATTTATCACAATTGTAACTTAATGGTCATTTTGAAAAATCGCGGTAGCCAACCCCCCCGATTTTTTGCAAATTAGCCGCCTCCTCAGTGCCCATCCATCGATCCTTCTCGATCTGCAGCTCGGCCAACTGACGGAGGCCAATCCGTGAATTGGATCATGGATTTACGGCAGCCCCAAAAACACTTGTTTCCTGCAGATTTTCACCCAACAAAAATGATAAAAAATGTAGAATCCACTGAATTATTCAGACCCTCTTCCATGTGAATATGCGTGGAACATGTTTCCACACATTAATCATATTATATCATGATAAAGAACTTTTCCAATACTTTTCCCAGCTCTCAGTGGCTTTCACCCCAGCATTGATACCAGCTGGGCCCCCTAATTTTCTAAGTTGCCAAAGCCATGAACTAGTTGGGTATGGATCAATACCTATTAATACCATTTTTAGTGGGATGAACATCCATTTACCAGCTATTTTGGGGTTCACTAGGTACCAGGGTTTTGACACACTGCCAGTTCAAGATGCTGATCCACGCCTTGGCCTCTGTCTCTGCCAGTTGCGCTTTCTGGCAGAAAAGCGGTGGTAGAAAAGCAACAACGTATGTTTTTTTTGTTGCAACCCAAATAAGGATATAAGTTTATATATATATATAATTATATATGCAAAGATTAATGGGAAATTATTAAATTATGGAGATCTTGATATGGTTCAATGGGATAAAACAATTGGCAATATCATATGGGAGATTACAAGGCACACGTATCCCAACATGATAATGGTCTATAATATAGGGATCTTGATATTATGGGATACCTTCTTGTTTTTTAACAGTGTTCGATGGAAGCCATTACACGTGTTTTTTTTGTAAACATAGTGCTGTTCCATAGTTATGATAAATCACCAAGAGGTACATGGAAAAGGAAAGTGAAGAACAAGCGACGATGATTGACGCACAGCAACCACCACAGCATCACGACCGTTATCATTATCATTACAGAGGATTCTGGGTGAAACTACTTGGTTTCAAAGCACACTTGCTCAACCGGCTTCCTGAATGCCCTTGATCTTCAAATTTTTCAATCTTCAACACTCATGAACATTCTCCATAACCAAATTTCGATACCCTGCCAAACGTAGTCCGCTAACCTGTTATTATTATGTATCCCCATTGAAAAGCTCAAGGTGAAATTATCATTAAGTTTAGGAATTATACCTAAAGTACTGCAGTCATCGATCATTCGCAACACATTTCCCAAAGAACGAGAGACTCGTGAACCACCCAGGCGCAGAGACCCCCACGTTTCGTTTGTTGTGCCTTGTCTTCATGCATATCTTTGATGTCAAGCAAACGTCTTTGCAAGGTTTCTGTACTTTGCAAGAACTCTTCGGCCTGAGGGATCAATTTTGGCACATCAACCTGTCGAGCAAACAACGACCAGCTGTTCAGCAATGCTAAGCACCCCAGCTGTTTGCTTGCTGGACTCGAGTTCTTTTCGTGCCAAATGAAGCTGTTCAGCAGTCTGCGGCGAGATTGATTGGTGCACCAGCCAACGAATGAATGGTCTGGAAGTGGTCTTCCAACAGTCTTCTACAGTTCAGACTTTCTGTCACTTGGCTGAAATCAAAAAGAACAAACCTATCCTGGGGGCCTGGGGGTTGTTTCTTGGAAACTTTCTGAGCCTGTCGAAACATGATTGGGCAGTGCGGCAGTACCAAAACTACACTGGGTCAATTTCGACTTTCTCTACTTATTTGGTGCTTGCAGTGTCACTTTTCTTGCATTTCTTGCTAAGCACATCTTAATAACAACGCACAATTAGCGCGAAACAACGTTAAATCGAGCATGAACATAATCAAATATATACATTCATTAGTGGAATATATATATACTGTATATATATATGTATGTATATATAATATATATATATATATATTATACTTATATAATGGTTCATCCAAAACATTTAAATCCATTATAATGCATGCATACAAGACACTGAACATCGCGGCCGCTCAAGGCTCAAGGCGGCGGCCTCGTCCAGATTCTTCTGCGCCTCCAAGGCTTGCCGTCGATATTCCTACAGCAACTGTCGGATGAGTCGGATCCATCATTGGATTGGTTTAAGGGAAAATCTACAGGAAACCATGGTTTTTACCATCAAATATAAGGCTTTCCTGTAAATTTTACCATCATCCAATTCTATGAATCCATGAAATGATTTGTCCAAACAATATTGGATAATCATTATTGTATGGACAATGGATCCAATATATGATTCGAATATATTCGAATAATTATGATAACTATGATCGTTATTTCCAATCTTTGTGGGACAGTAATATTGATCAACATATTGGATCATTTTTTGGACTGTCCAACTATCCAATATTAATTAGTATATCTTAATCTAATATATATATATATATATATATGTATATCATATATTATATAATATATATAATATATATATTATCCAATATGGTCCAATCTTGTCCCAAAAAAAAGGTCCAATGTATTGGAAGATCCTGCCTTCGGTCGCCCCAGGCACCCGGACGCGTTCACTCTTGGTACACCTTGCGAGTTCCGCCTTCAAGCGCTCCTCCTCGTCCAATGCCAAGGCGCACCTGTTTTAACTGGGCGGGCGTCGCGCCGATTCCCTCAATAGGGAGCTCAAATTCACTGAATCTTTCGCCCATAAAAGAGAGGAAGAAGTCAAATCCGATTCACTTAAATGATTTAAATGGTTGCAGAATACATCCAGCAGGATTTAACCAGCAGTTTGAATTTGCAGACCAGAGTATCAAGTCTTCGCTTGGGCACACGTCGATGGGAGCGTGATTCCAATCCATCTCAGACAATTGAGGGATGATATCACTATATAGGAATCTGTATAAAGTAGCAAACAGAATAGAACGCATTCAAAGCAAGATTAGAGCGACAATTAGCAAGGAATATAAGACTTCAAGGAAACGTTGTGCCACCGACATCATAACATTTATGGCATTTCAAAACTGCTTAAAGAAAGACATTGCAGAAAAAAACATCGGGGAAGGAGGACAGTCTATACAGGGAACATGTAGGTGCTACCCCATAGTTTGCCCGTCATTGTCTGTCATTTGGTATTCAAAGACATTGCTTCTACTGAATCGACATCACAAAGAATAATGAGTAATGATTGAATATGATTGAATATGATATGATTAAATACCCTCTGGTTATTTAACATAGCCATGGAAAATGGCCCATTTGTAGATGGTTTACCTATTAGAAATGGTGATTTTCCATGGCTATGTTAGTCATAACCAGATGGTATTGATTTTTCAGAATCGGTACATTGCGCCCAGGAAAAGATCCGCCTTTCGGAGAAGGACTTCTGATTGATGTCAGCAGTTTGCTTCTGGACGTCAACTTCGTGTCGAAGAGCTTCGATCTGGAGTCTGGGCAGTTGATATATCAAATACATATACATATACATATGTATATATATATATGCATATATATATATATACATATACACATATACATATACATATGTATATATATATATATATATGTATATGTATAGGTATATGTGTATATACATATATATATATATATATGCATATATATATTATATTATATTATATAATTATATATATATTATTATTATTATTAATATTATTATATAATATATAATCATCATATATGATCGAATATTATCAAATGTATATAGAATATATATATAATATATCATATATATCAAATATATATATATATATCAAATATTAAACTATCAGAAATGATCAACAGTAAGAAGTCCCAAACCCGAGTTAAGGCCTTTTTGGGATGATTCCTTGTAACTCATGGTGAAGTCAGTGAGGCTTACGTAACTCCAACATCATCCAACTAAAATCATGAACGCCCGGCCCAACCTCAGCTTCCAAAGCATCACGTTTGCCCATTTGCTCCAGCAAATCAGCCGTCACCTGTCTTAGATGATGTCTTTGGTATTGTTCATTTGTTCAGGGGTTTAAACATTATGTATATAAAATCTAAAAACTATCAAGCAATTAGGGTCAGTCACATGTAGTTTCCCTGAAAATGGGTATCCAACATGTTAAATAGTTTATGTGGGGTATACTGTACTCCACATTCCGGAGAAAGCAAACAAAACATCATCATGGTATACTGGGTCCCCGGCCCGACAACACACACATATTCAAGACTAGAACGGGGTTATATACTGGGGTGTTGATGAAGTGGAAGATATTGATGATATCAAATCAAGTGGCGAACGATGGTCCTTCTTGGGATGACTCATAAATTCATTGACAATCATGATACAGTAACGGTCAACGGCAAATTACTCATCCCTGATTGATTAGAGGCTGTGTGCCCAAAACCCAAACAATGGAACTAGTTATCATCTGCTACCAAAAACTTTTCTTTCCGGGATTTTCTAGGGATTTTACTGCAAAAATGGTGCCAGCCCAATGTTACAGCTAAGGGACCTAGGCGTTTCTTCATCACATGTTTTGATGGTCTCAGGATGGGATGTTTCTGGTGCATCCCAGTAAGTACTGTTTGTTTCTGGTTCATAGCTATAACCTATTATAAATGATTCGTACTATTGTTATCATGTATATGTATGTGATTGTGTATGTGTGAAACATCTTCCATGATTCACTGGTATGCTAATACATAAATATATATATATGTATAATGTATAATGTAATATATTACAAATGATGATATACAGATTAACCTGGAATATATTAGATACATAGATGTGTTAATCTTCCATACTATGTATACACACTGCCACCTCCTCCAGTTTCTGCTCCGCAGCCACTCGTTGTCGAGCCAAGACCTGTGTTCAAAATGATGTGGTAAAGTGACTGGTAAATGGTGGTTAAATGATGTGGCAAAGCAAATGATGGTAAATGAATGTAATTGCAATGTTTCCATCTTTTTTGGGTGGTCTAGATATGTTTAGATTTTGTTTTATCTTTTTGGGGCTTTCTACAGGTTATCAGCCGATTCTACCAGTTTCTTTGATGCTATTCAGTAAAATAATTGATCCCGAAGCTGATTTCTTGTGCCAATTCTTTTTGGCTCATACCTGTATCGCAGATATCAAAAAGGCACCCCTTTGCAGTGCGAGGCCTTTGTGTGGAGGTCGTGGTTGAATGGAAGGAACCTTCCAATGATTCTTCCAAAAACCCTTGGGATTTCTGTGGTTTAACCGGTTTAACCATCTTTTTATATATATATATATATATCTTTATTTGGTAATCTAAACCTCCATGGCTTGCTGGAAAATCCCTCATTGAGTTCGATGATTTTCCCAGCTGAGTCGGCCAACCTCTCCTCTTTGCCGCTCCTCTGACAGAGCATTCTGGTTCTCATGTGCCTTGACGTACACCTGCCATGGCGGCCACAAAGATGGTCATCATGTCCAAAACAACTAGATGGATACTAAGTACTACATTGGGATATATTGATAGATCCATAGTACTAACTGGTAACTGGATGTAACTGCTATTAAAATGTACTATCCATTACTATCCAGCTCAAAATCAAACTTGGTTCCCAGAAATGGTTTGGGACAAGTTCAGCAAAAATCTGCCAACTCGACCAGTCCCATGCCTCCTGTGCCTGTTGACGACCCGCTGCCAGTGTCTGCCTTCCCGCACCCAGATTTTGGATGGTACTCAACCATCCTAAGCCATCCCTAAAGATCCTAAATTTGGGGTTCAGTTCATGTCATGCCAAATAGGGGTATACCCGTAAACCCAATGCTCCAGGACCCCATGTTTGGAATATTTACACATATTAGTTCAAACCTGAACCAGTTGTGTGAGTAGATATCAGCACCATGGAGCATATGGGACTGGCAAAGCCAATGTTCATTGAACCATCATGGAGGATCATGTTGGGCCGAAGAACTTGACCAAGCTGCTGCCCAAGTGTGGTGTAACAATCTACCTAGGTAAATGACAACAAGAGCTAAAGCACATGCTCTATGAAGTTACTATGATCTTTAGCAAATAAGAGCCAAGGATATCAAACACAGATATTAAGAAAAATATCCTGCACATATCTGCACATTGCATGTGAATCAGAGACGACTTGATCCAATCATATGTTCTCCAAGTCAACTGTATATCAATGCGTTGGATGAAGGGAAACATTACCCTCCGGTAATCGAACATGGCCTGCTGGAAAATTCCACATGTGGAGTATCTTATAGCTGGTTTTCCCAAAGATAAAGCTCCATTTTTTTCGGGGATTTCCCATAATGCCATGCCAATCAAACCAGGGAACTGCATGCGCTCCAGCTGGAGTTTCAACAGCTGATTCTGTTGCGCCAGCGCCTTCCACCAGGCATCGGGCGTTTTTCAGCTGGTGCCATCCCATGGTTGGTGAAGGGAAGCACCGCAAACATGGCAGCCCCAGGCCGCGAAAAGGTAACTAAAATGATCTCAAATACCGTTTAGTAGCCATTTAGACTCAATTCCATAGAACATGTCACACTTATCATAACTTATCAAAACTTAGATATGCATGAATTGTCTATATATATACACAAATAATTAAATGTATGTGTATATATATATGAATCCATTCATATATTTTGCATAGATAGTTAGTCGTTATAGAACACCACCCAGCAACCTCACCAGGCAGGCCCGCGGGGCTTAGCTTCACCCAGTGCACCTCATTTTGCTCAACACTCAGGCGGTACAACTCCTGAATCTCCTCCTGTCCCACGAGGCCAGGTCCCCGGTGACTCCGAGGAACAGATTTTTTTCACTTCAGAAAGTGTTTGGTTAAATCACACTGAGCATTATATTATAAGTGTTTGGGATTATATTATTACATTAAATCAGTCACTTCAGAAACCTTATTATCAGAAGATTATGATAAGGAACTAACACTTATAAAGACATTGCTACAACGATTGTCACTTTGTCACTTCGGCACCTTGAAAGGCCTAGACTCCTAGACGACCAACTGCCACTGTGAAAAACCGTCCAGGCCGCGACCTGCTGCTCCTTGGTGTTCAAACTTTGCACCTCGCCTATCGGAAAAGCGTTGCGATTCATGGCGATGAGGAAATTCTATGAGCTGATGAAACATGTATGATACAGAACTGAAACATGTTAAAACAAGACACTATATATATATATATTATTATCATTATTATTATTATTGTTATTATTGTTATTATTATTATGTTTTAAATCAACACAAGTACCATGAAACAAGTTCAGACATATACAATGAAACAACATGTGTAATAGGTGAGTGTATACAATCCACAGATGCATGCAAAACAACGTCTAGTATTTGAATACACAACGTTGTTTGTTTCATCGTTTCTTTCACCATTCAAAACAAAACCATGCTGTGTATATATATATATGATATAGAACAGGGCAAAATAGAAATATATAATATAGAACCATGTGTATATATATATAATATGAAACTAAATTATACCAAATAAACATCAATAGAAAAACAATAACATTTCATGAAATGAATGAAGAAAAACACTGCACAATAATACAATAAATACAGCACACATTCAAACATACAATATAATACAATGTGATATAATTCAATACAATACAAGGCAATACACTACAATACATTACAATACGCCACACTACACCACAATATATTGTATACAGTATGGAATAATATGCAAAATGAGTCAAAATTCAACAATGTTCCGGAAAGTAATACAATACATGTACATGTAACCTTTACATATGGTCATATATGTATATACATAATTTACACGGTATGATAATCCCCGAAAAGATAAAATAATCATTTTAGCAGGAATCCATGTGTTCCTTTTGGGGGTTCTTGTGTATATATATATATAGCGCCATACGGGTATACATATATATATATATATACATGTGATAATCCTCAAGAAGATAGAACATCAAAAGTCCAATAATACTCGAATTGCTGTGAAGTTGTTTTTGACATATAGCACCCCCCCAAAAAAAAGATGGAAGAAAGTGTGTCCAGTATGGTTCGATGATGTTTTCTCCATAATCTTCAGGCGTCCAACCTTTCGGCATGGGAGTCGCTGCAGATTCTTGGATTTGCAGGGGTCTCTAAAAAATAATAAACATTAAAAACCACAAAAATGTCCTATATTTTTCCCAAATCCAAGACATTTCCGATGTATTCCCTTGGATTTCCATGAATCTGCTAAATCGTTTCCCTGGAAAAAATGGGACCCAGCTCTGACGCAAAGTGACCTGAGACGCCACCGAGCACCTGAGCATTTCGAAGCTGCTCCTTGGCAGCCCAAGGGAGGGGTTGGATGGGTGAAGCACCAAAAATGCTCAAACATTGATATTTCATGATAAAAATGACCAATGATATGGGAATGCCAAAACATATTTTTTTCTTGAATCCAGGACTAGATGTTGGGGATCATCCCAGGTAGGAAGCTCAAATTGTCTGAGTAACATATGGATGCTCAAATTGTCTAAGTAACATTGGTAGGATGCTCAGATATACCCCCAAATGTCCAGTTTCATAGGAAAAATGATGACAAATCATATGAAATTTGGAAGTACCCTAATTTCAGACCCCTATTGGAACATGAAAAAAACCCTTGAAACCACCAGCCAAACGGCCAAACGTGCGCAGAAGCTCGTTTCCCCATTCGGAGAGCTTGGAAAGTCCCGTCCCCAACCCAATCCCGAAAGCACAGCGGCGGATGCCCAAAAAAGAGCCTCCACCGATGTAACAGGGTAAGTAAACTTCATAATCCCCATTGATTAATGGTTTTAGCTTTCAAGTAGATGATATCCCAAGTTTCCCACCATATTCCAGCTTTCGTTTTGAAACAAAAACAGTTTGGTATGTTGTGGTTCATGTTTGGTCCCAAATGGATATGTGGCCAATATGCCATTCATAAAAAATTATATACCTAATTGATGCATATGATATGATTACCCATTAGCAACTACGATGTATATACTAACAATCGGGGTACAAGCCAGGCAGTCACTTCCAACAAGTTCCACCATAAACTCCCAGTTTGGTGTGGTTTACCCTCTGGTAATCAAACATTGCAATTGAAAATCCCCGAACTAAATGCACATTTATAGCATGTTGTAGCCTTATAGCCACTTATAGATGGAAAAATAATCGATGGATGATTTGGGTGATCCCCCAACCACGTCCCCAAGCACCATCAAGATCAGCACTATCTGGCATCGTTGGTGAAGGGATAACGCAAGTTTAACCCAGATAAATAGTTTCGTTTGCTTGCTCAAACCCCCCTTAATTGCTGGTTCCCCCAATGTTTGTTGGCTAGAACATGCTAAAACAGTTTTTTGTTGGGAAAATCAATATATATATATATTAAATTATATGTATATACATGTTGTTGCTCAACATCCTGAATTTGTTGATCAAATCCCATCTTTGTTGGCTAAATTCATTTTTTTGGTTAACAATTAACAATAACACCCAAAATGTGTGCCTTCATCAAACCGCCAATTTTGGGTTGGTTAAAGCCTTCATCTGGTGTCTGAAAATATGCTGCCCTATGGTGCCCCCATTTTCTTGCCAAGTTGAGCCCAAAATTCTGCGTACCGCTTACCGCCTGTAAACATACTAAAAAAAATGCGAAAACCCACCATTTGTAGATGATTTCCGAAGCGGGAAACCATGGGCTTTCCACTTCAATGTAAACGTTTACCCCAGGCTATTCCTACCCATGATTGCCTCTGATTCACCGTAAGGAACCACCATGAAATCACCGTTTTACCCCAGGGCAACCTCTGATTTTGGTCGACTTTCCCTCCACGCTTCTGTTCGCTCGTGGAGCTCGCCCCGAAGTTGATCGTTCTCTTTGGCCAGCAGTTGCGCCTGCCCCACAAGCCACAGATGTGGAGTTCAACTGTTGCACAAAGTATGACTTAAACTAACCATAAGACTGCTGCAATCAAACCATAAAAAATGTTGTTTTCAATGACTACACGGATTACATCAACAATGGAGGTTTCATCAACCATGGATACTGGGCTACAAAAAAGGCCCAGTAAGACCTGTTGAGTTTCACCTGGGAGAGTCGGGACATGGGGTAAAGACTGAAAAATCCGAAATATAATATTAATATCAATAAATATAGAAAAGTAATATTAGTAATATTGGTAATATTAATAATATTAGTAATATTACTGATTCCGAAAATAAAAAGTAGATGTTTGATCAATTGTCTCCAAAAAAATCCATCGACCATGGAAACAAGGACATCTAATTATGGAATATAGAATATATAATATATAATATATAAAATAAATTAAATAAACTATAATCTATAAAAAAATATTATATAATATATAATCTATAATATATAATATATAATCTCTAATCTATAATATAAACTAAATAATCTATAATAAAGGATATATAATATAGAATATAAAATATATAAATTTATAATCTATAATAAATAATATTTAATCTATAATCTATAATATTTAATATTTAATCTATAATAAATAAAATATAATATAATATATATATATATAATCTATAATCTAATATTTAAT
>Ga0126342_10019507_pt1 | contig 11510 bp, 10 predicted proteins | sample Cyp1metagenome_FD_92528 | JGI IMG/M metagenome (GOLD analysis project Ga0126342, IMG submission 92528) | Coral microbial communities from Lord Howe Island, Old Settlement Bay, Australia - Cyphastrea 1 metagenome | ecosystem: Host-associated > Invertebrates > Cnidaria > Coral ... | reverse complement strand
CCACACCGGTGACACGAGTTGACACGAAATGACACGAATTCATGTCTCATATGGTTCCGTTGGCACGAATTGACACGAAATGACACGGAACTTGGGGAGGGGGGACGTCCCAAAAAAAGCCACACCGGTGACACGAGTTGACACGAAATGACACGAATTCATGTCTCATATGGTTCCGTTGGCACGAATTGACACGAAATGACACGGAACTTGGGGAGGGGGGGCAGCCCTTAAAAGCCACACCGGTGACACGAGTTGACACGAAATGACACGAATTCATGTCTCATATGGTTCCGTTGGCACGAATTGACACGAAATGACACGGAACTTGGGGAGGTGGGGCAGCCCTTAAAAGCCACACCGGTGACACACGCAACACGAAATGTACACGAATTCATTTCATATATCGTTGACACGAAAATACACGAAACGGAACGTACTGGGGGTAGCGTGGGTGGGGGGTGGGGTGGTGTATACAAAAAAGTCACACGGTAAAATGAGCCGACGTTAATATTGATTTTTGGTTATATATATATATATTGTCTGTTCGTATGGCTTCTATATGATTCGTTTCAAGTCGTGTCAGGTCGAAAGATCTTGGGAGTCGAAAGATGATATTTTCCCACTTGCAGCTACTGCGTATATCGGACAAAACACTGTATATCTCAAAGGCGCCTGATGGATGGGTTTCCCATAAACAAAACAGTCTATTGTTGTGGATATATATATATTTATATTTACAAATGATCTTTTGTTGGTTTCCCCTCTCCCATCTCACAGGCATGAGCCACGAAGTGTTAAAAATCCAATTAGCCCTAATGGTTCTGTTGCCATCAAGGGGATTACAGGATGCCTTCCAGCCCCGAGTCATCGGACTCATGGCCATCCAAATCCTGGAAAGCCAAACCTTGGTCCGGCAGGACCACGTGTTGCGATTCCGGGATGGTGTCAAAGTGCTCCTTCAGCGCTTGGCCAACCTGGGCTGCATGGCGTCGATGGATCAAATCGATGGGGCTTTCTATCAATATATATATATATACATATATATATATAAATATACAAATTATATTGGCTTAAAGCACGTGAATAAACGTATTCATATTTAAATACATTTTCTGATTTATATATATATATATTTTTAAGTATATATGTAGAAAAATACAGACATGTATATATATATATATATACGTATAAGTAGAACAATATTTATATATATATATATAAATACATTATATGTGGGTTGACGATATTCAATCTATACTATCAATTGTGGCAGGAAAGCAGTATCCAATTTATCATTCTATGGGTAAACCCCAATTGGTTGGACCAAGTCTTTGTCAGGTATACCTGCACTTTCGTGCGTTTAAGAAATTCAAAAACCGGCCTTTCAAATTGTTTGGGAAACCGCCAGCACAGAAAAACATATCCACATAACTATTTTGAATTTAAAGCCACCAATTGTATCTGGCTTACCCCAAATCCCATTTTATACTGCAAGGTTGGTGAGCTTGGATAAGGAGTGTCTCAACTGATAATTATGATTCTATGTGGACCCGGGCTTGTTCTTCAAAACATAATGAAGTATCCTTGCCATATACCCATAAAGACAAAGGAGCATCCAATCCCAGATTGCCAGGATAGCATTGAGTGGCCTTCAGATGTTTTCCACCGGCCTCAGCGGCCGGCAAAAATGTTGGGGATTGCCTGATATAGTTGGGGGAATAGTTTCAAAGCCTGGTTATATATTGCCTATATAGATAACAATACAGTATGATATTGCCATCTGATGCTTGACTTACATCTATGTGGGATCTACTGAAAACCCTTCTAAGTCGATATGGCCGCCAGGCCCACTAAGCTTATATATGAAGCTGGCCATTCCTCAATCACCGGGAAGAACTGTTCAGACATATATAGATATATAGGGTGAATCGCACCTGTTCACCAACTATAGCGCTTCAAAACCACATGATCTGAATTAAGTTTGTTTTGCATGGTGCTGAAAATGTTGCGTTTCCAAAAACAAGTTCAAAGCCTGCCAATTTGAACAATGACTTTCAATTGAAGATTGATCGAAATCAGCCAGAGACGAAATTGGTTTTACAGATAGGCCCCCTTGCATCATATAAAGACTAAATGACTAAATCTGGATGCACACACACACATATATATATATGTCCATTTACGAATACAAACCAACATGACGCCTGAGGAAAGATACATGTTGAGGATTTTACATGCCCGCGAAAAGTTATGAAAAGCAGTCCGGAAAAACACCGTCTAATGTTTTACTGCTGCATAATCCCCCAAATATTCTTGGCTTTGCAGCCTGGAAAAAACCCCGGGGCCCCCACGCATCTTGTGCGCCCTTCTCCATCAATATAAGTGCGCGCTGTCTGAAGCTTGAGGAAAGATCTGATGCGCTGAAGCTGCTTCCTGCATCGCGGTGGGATACATCATGGTGGTGGCGAAACTGGGTGGCACCAATTAATTTTCATTAAAACGATCGATGCACCTCTTCAGTGTTGTAGGCTGGAAGGCCAATTTGTAGAGAAATGGGCAAGTTCCAAAAAAGGTTACCTAAGCAACACAGGGGCAACATTTGCAACCAGGGATAAAATCTAGTGCAATCATTTTTTGAACCTACCAATTTGCAATCGTGTTACCGGCTTCAGTGTAGGTGCATTGAACGCACCCAGAGAAGTGTTCACACGCCGGGCACGGTGACGTTTCAGCAGTCTCCTAACTGGCCTATATTGAAAGAGCAGTGAACTTGTCGGCTGCTCCACTACATAGTATATGCCCTTCTTGTAGCACAACTCCAACCTAGCCAGTGGAAATCGCGGGGGTCCGGGGTCAGCTTTCGGAAAATGAAATTGGCAATATATATATATATAATGTCAACCCCGGATTAATAAACCATGGTTTATTAATTAGGGGGGTACTCCTCCAATAGTCATAATATGATACTTAAATGGTACCCTCCCAATTAAACAATCTAGGGGTTTATTAATCCAGGGTTGACATTATATGCATTTTGGACTATACTGTGCCTCTGGGAAAAACATTTGAGGACAGGACAGGTAACATAGCCTTCTGGCTAGGCGATTTCCCTCCTTTGTTGACCTGAATTGTGTCCATCCTTTGGGTCGTAAAAGATGACGTCGTGTGGATCCTTGTGACCTTATATACGGGCTTCATGTCTGCAAGTGACCACATCGATCTGCATATATAGTCACCCCCATGTCTTGTTTGTTTCTTTAGCCCAAGGCTCATAAATATCCACGAAGCACAGGGAATCGCGAACCATGCGACTCCGGAAATCTTCATATGACGAACCTAAGCCCCAACTTGCACATACAATATATGCGTGTATATACGTACATCTTACATCTTCATTTATGTGGTTGTATCTATCACATATATGATGCATATATATATATATAGTTATTTATTCATACGTGCCATATATACACGCAAAACATTCATACATATTTATACATACATATATATATATGTAATATGTAAACATGTGTATCAGCCTCAACATTCCAAGATCTTATGTGCTACCAAGTTGCATAGTTCACCGCAAGGATGAACCCAAACTGTGTCAGGAGGTTCATCTTCTGGGAATAGGCCACCTCAATCATTGAACATATATTGAGGCACGCGCTATTTGGGTGTGTGTAAATGTCAATTTCAACCAGCAGCACCCTAGTTAACTATTTCAAATTGTTCATGATTTCGTAGGGGTTGAAACTGCTCCAGCTTTGGCACAAATTTGCCATCAAGGGGCGTCAAAAGCTCGGGAAGTCAACCCACAAAGCTGCGCTCCACTATGGAGAATATGTTCACCTGTCATACAGACCATATACTGGATTCGACCATGGAACACATCGATGAGACCACAACTGACGGGATGTACATGTTTGTGCGACATTGCTTTGCAAATATAAATGCGCTGGCCTGCACATATTTCCAAAAAATGGCTGGCTTGGCTCGGGTCCACTTCATCCAAGCCTCAAACCAGTTTGAACTTCTCAATCAGAAATGTTCAACTAGACGTAAATGTTTGTACTGTATTTTTTTTTCCAAGAAGCTTTTCACCAAACAGGTGAGCAATATGGCCAGTTGGCTAAACCGCATGGCTTCAGAACACACGGGCTCGCGATATAATACTGATACGAACTCTGGTTTACATATGTTTGGTGATGACACAACTTGATCATGTGAAAATGGACATATTTAAACTACCCCCAAATTTGGCTAGAGAGAGAAAGATATATATTATATATTATATATATGGTATTAATTGGTAGTTCTCTATGTTTTTCCACATGCATGCGTGAGCCCTTCAAGACTGCGCTGCGCAACAAGCTCAGGATCGGTTCGTGGCTGCTGGTGGTGCACGGCGATCACTCCTGGAATCCCTTGCAAGCTTGACGCATGGAGGACCAGCTGTGGGATTTGTTTTGACATCTCCAGCAAACCCCAATATGGTCTAAAGATCGGACGTCTGGACAGCTTTGCAATCCAGTTTCCCCAAATGCGAAGACATGTTGCAGGTAAAACCTGTTCAACCGAATTGGCCAACTTGATTGTATTGGCATATGATGTGGCATGGGAACCTAGAACTCGTCATTCCATGTTGGAAAGCCAACGGCCTGACATCTAGCTGCTTTACTAGATATACCTTCTACGCCTTTGCTCATGCGGGGGCAGAGCATCAACAATAGCTGCTCGCTCCGCTGAATCCTTCCACCTTAGAATCACACCAAAGGAATGGGATCCCTTAAAACAAAGAACATTATAGTTACCATGTTGTCTTTACAAAATGGTTACCCCTGTAGTATATGAGGCTTCTACCGCTGTTCCTTCTCCTTCGCAGAGACACCTTCGCCTTTCAACCTTAGATTGGATTGGGAGCATGAGATGAATCACCTGCCCTTTTTTTTTGACACCCAGAAATGATAAAAGGACACCCCAAATGATATTCAACATTATGTGGTCTTTGCATATTGCATATATCTATATGGGACATTTGAAGGTGTTCAAAATCATAGGTAAAACAAATGTGAATGCACGGGATATATAATGCGTATATTTGATATGTAAGTATTCAAAAACCTGTGTACATGTGAATATGTATGTAAGTTGATCTATCTTCGTTTGTATGTGCGTGTAGCGTACTAGCTGCTGCAAGTACATGCAAAAAAATGAATTGCAATACACCATTCCCAGATCTTGTTTCAAGGTCGGTCGGCTCAGGGTTGAAAAAAATGGGTGTGCATTGCATTGCAAAATAGCTATGAAATAGGGTTGGGTCTGAATTGGACTCGGAACTTCTGAAAGAAGCTTTCCTTCGCTTCAGCGTAGGGAGTTTTCGACTTTTCCTTTGCGGCTTCTTTCCCTGACTTCTTGGCCACCTTGGCCTTTGCCTTGCTCTTGGGTTTCCCAGACTTACCTCCCTTACCTTTCCCTTTTTTCCCCTTGCCCTTTCCACTCCCTTTGTTGCCCTCCGCTTTGGCCTCCTTGGTTGCTGCAACCAACAGCCGCTGACAATGTGGTGTGACCGGGGTCTGTTTCCCATAGCACCTCATCATGACGTCGGCCGGGATGCCGGACACCGTGCCCTTCACATCCAAATCGAACGGTTCCTGAGATCACTGGGATCTTAGCGGGTGAAATTAAGAAAAATGAAGGGGTAACCAATATTTTTGGCACAAGATGGGTGAGAATATATATATACATATGATATATATTATGTATGTATGTATGTATGTATGTATGTATGTATGTATGTATGTATGTTTGTTTGTTTGTATGTATGTATGTATGTATGCATGCATGTATGTATGTATGTATATATGTATGTATGTATGTATGTTTGTTTGTATGTATGTATGTATGTATGTATGTATGTATGTATGTATGTATGTATGTATGCATGCATGTATGTATGTATGTATGGCTGTGAGACTTCTTGCTGCCACAGCGCAGGACCAGCAGTGGATCTTTCTTTCGATGTCTCCTGCGACCAGCGGGAGTTGTTGGCCGAGGCGCCATATTATATGCTGGCAGCCCAAATTAGTTTTGACACTAAAAAGTATGGCCAGAATCCTTGTGAACCGCAGCAGCTTTGGTAGGCCTAGGTCCCAGTATCAACACTTCTTAACAAGAGTTCAAAAGCATGTGGGGCTCAGCAATTACATCTAAATCAAGTTACTGGATTGATATGGGATGATAAGGTGTCACTGAGGCCCACACGGGGCAGTGATTTCAGGGATGTTTTCCATTGGCACGTCCTGCCAGATGTTGGATTTACGGGGCACTCTTATTCCCACGGTCTGCTTTTTGATTTTGGAAATATGAAATGTTACTTATGTCGGGGGTCCTCAAGAGCAGCTGGAGTAGACCCACCAGAAGGCTCGAATATCTTGTCCAACTCATTCTCAAGCTCACCCAGAAATTCATTCATGATGGGGTCAGCAATTTGGGGCTCATCCCATTCGCTACCCCAATCCCAGCCTTTCCAGAACTGATCATAAGGGACAACATCGTCACCCCATGACTGGTTGATATCTTCAGATCCATCATCCATAGGCTTTTCATTGACCGAATCCTCTAGACAAGAACCCGCTCCACCCCACCATGGATCATTGCCTTCATAGGCCAGATCCCAGTGATTGGTACTGTCAGGGATGTCCCCATGAACATCACCGGTGGCCCAAGACTCATCGCTACCATTCATGGACTCATCAATGTTGGAAGCGATCCAGGCCTTGGCAGTCGAATGGTCCGTGTCGTCCTGAAACAAGGCAGGATCCGGGGAACCCAGGTAGAGGATCAGGTCGGTCAGGTCTTCAATTTCATCGGTGTCATCACCTAGGAATTTCCATGACTCTACAGTAAAGGGCGTCGTGTAAGCCTCAAACTGTACCACAGCGGGATGTTGACGTGCATCTTCAACCAGCAGTCGGAAATAATCCTCATGAGGCACATCCCACAGAAACGATGAAACACCATCCCGGTCGGTGCAGCCCTTCTCCCCCAAGAAGAGGACTAAGTCATCAAGGGTCAATGGAAGCAAAGCACCATCCTTACCATAGTATTGCGGCTGCTTGTTGCCACTCTTGTCAACACTGGTACCCTCGGCATTGGGATCACATCCTTCGGAATGCAAAAGTTGGGTTTCACTGGATTCTCCCCACTCAGCACTAGGCCATTCAGAATCATACTCTTCCCACATTTCGGAATCCCATGTGTGGTTTTGATCGGGACCCCATTCACCATAGGGCCATTCAGGGTCCCACTGTTCATGATCACCTCCCCATTCAGGATCAGTATTGGGATCAGCGGGCTCTTTCCACCAACCACAGGGATACTCATCTACCTCGGAATAGCCATTCGAAGGATTGGGATCTGCAAGGGGTTCGTCGTCACCCTCATGCCATGGCCATGGTTCACCCCCAAAAGACTCATAGGTGTCTTCCTCCGGCTCCATAGAGTCCTTAAACAACAAATGGGGGAGTATCCCCAAATTGAAAGCTGGGAGTTTGGATTGAATCGGTGATTGCTAACCATTAAATGTGCATCCCACTTAGTAAATAATTTTTGCCCACACATTTATAATTTGTGATAATTGGTAATAATTGGTGGTATTCCATATGTATAGCTAGGGATATTCCATATATTATAACTATATGAGTCTATAACCCAAATACTGAGCGGGATACACCCCAAAGTACATATACCCACACCCAATAGACAAAGCAGGTAGGAAGATCGTCGTTTCTTTTAGTGACCAACCATCAGACTTGCACGTGAATAGAAGATGCACATGTGTTTAAATCAAGATGCAGGGTTTCATTAAATTAGAGAACCCGACATAACATGTTTGCATCCTAGGTTCTCCTCGCAAGTCAGCCACTGGACTGTCCACAGTGAAAACCTGGTCACCGTGGTCCTCCACCTTTGTAGATCCGTAACTCTCATCACCTTTTGAAGCCACGTAACCCAAAGAGGCCGGGCTGCCCCCCGAGGAATCTAAGAAGTCCCCACTACGTGACCCCGTACCACAGTTGGTGCAACTAGGGCCATGGAGGCAAAACCAAATGCACAGCTTGCAATCATAGTTGCACATGTCGACCGCGTTCGGCACGACCCAAATGTCCTGCCCCTTGTACTTGGCCCAATATCCATAGTCATCACTGTCAGCAACAGTAGATTGGTACTCCTATACAGGGAACTATCAGATCTGTCAGTGTTGCCAAGAGTATAAGTCATGTTTGTTTGGGTTCCACAACAAATATATAGTCAGAAAAAAACACTGCTGACACTCCTGGTCGTCATCATGATCATCGGCCGAATCCATCAGTGGTGCCTAGGATCAAACTGAAAAAATAACATGGGGTTCATGAATATTCACTTTAACAAACATCAGTCACGTGTCTTGAATGCGACTGAGGGTCCTTGGATTTTTCCCTCAGTTTGAAAACTCTGTTTGACTTTCTAAGATTCCAGTATCTACATATGTGTTCAATTCATAGGCCAGTTGGCTGAGATACAAATAGATATTTTATGCGTCGATTTATTTCGATGGGTTGCCAAAAAAAAATGACTGCACATCTGAACAACCTATAGGAATTGGGGATCATATACCGTTTTATTGGTAGCCCAGTCTCTCGAGATCAGCGTCACAGGCACCAATGGCTTCATCACTGCTGCTCGACCTGGCAAGGAGAGACTAGGGTGATGGGATGGCCTGGATACAAGATCATGTTTTACATAGTTTTTGCATAAACCTGCATGTATATATTGTATATAAATAGATGCAAATTATTACATCTGATGAAACATACATATGTATATTTGAACTTAGATAGATAGATAGATAGATAGATATATGTATATGTAAATATGAAAACATGTTTATGTCTGCAAATATTTGTATCTAGCTGGGTTTTACATTTATATATGTATACATCTGTAAATGCTATGTGTAGATGTATATATGAAACTTTCTATGTATTCGGAATTGTATCTGTATTTGTATGTCCGTGTATATGTGTGTTTGTGCGTAAATGCATATGTGCCAATGATCTGGTGGTTTTGGTGGCAGGGGAAGTGGAATGCATAAGCGTTCATCAACAAACAGATGTGTATATCTTATATGGTCATTTGAAGTTTTTATTTGTTGTTTTTTGAGATTCCTTCAAAAAACATCCTGGATGTATACAAACCGGGTATATATAGTTTATGGTTCATTGTTGGGGCAAATAAGGCTACACCTGGATTCCCTGTTGGGCCCTGCCTCAAGGATTCGAGGTACCACTGGGCATCCTCCTCCTGATGAAATTGTGAACAGATTGGATTGGGGGTTACCTACTTGTAGTGTGAAACAATGACTAAATGGGATTTGAAGAGAAATTCATGACATTCAATTTCCTCTTTCAATGCAATCGAAAATGCATCACTAAATCCCACTAAGATTCACATAGATTTTCCCGGCCTCCATGGGCAAAGTGTCTGTCCAATCCATGGACAGCTGCCGGTAAGCAGGGAAGCGCATCGACGAGCCACGATTCTTGCGGGAACGTTGGCACAGATGCTGCACTACCTTTGCCTGCTGTTCAATCCACAGCTCAAGTGGCATCCCTGGCAACCGTGGTACTTCCACATTTGGCATCGACAGTAAGGTTTGAATAGCCATTCGACAAGCTGCTTTAGTAAAGAATTTTCTTTCCATGGGGATGTGGCTAGCCCAATCAAAAGCAAACCTAGCGTTATGGCTTTTCAAACTACCAGCTGGACTTAAGGCCCCAGTCTGACGGAGCCTCACCCCACCATCTTTGTCGATGCATTCACGGTAAAGGGATTCAGCAATAAATTTGGCCCTCGAGACAAGATCCTTTCCTATTTCCTCTGCCATTGCGATCCCCCAAAAATTTCCTTCGAGCCACATTGCCCGGCACCAGGAGTATATATGAGTGGCAACACTATGGTCAAAACGATCAATGGTGTACACCCAGATCGAGGGATTCCGGAAGAAAGGTCGATTTTGGGCTGGCGCAATTCCAATGCAATAAGTGGTCAGCTGAAATTTGCTACAGTAGCAACCATGGATGAATAAACCACCGTTTATTACTGTAATTGTATATGTAGGGGGTGGTCCCCACTAGTGGAAATCTATATAGTTAGATAAGAGGTGGTTTATTACTCCAGGGTTGACATCATAACTAATAAATAAACACACACAGATATATTGAAAAAAAGGAATGTACTAAACCGGATGTGGTTGGTGGATCCAGCCACAGTGATGCCAAATCGACCACCCGTAGGTTAAAGGGAAGATGTGCTAACCCTAAATCCACTAGTTGTGCTCCATTTTTTTTGAGGAAAGATTCAGGGAAGATGCGGTATCATATGATGTTCCCTCCGATTTTTTTTAACGGGTCCCACTGTATAGATAGAAAGATAGGTAGATAGATAGATAGATAGATAGATATAGGTAGGTAGATAGATAGAGAGATAGACAGATAGATAGAAAGATAGATAGATAGATAGACAGATAGATAGACAGATAGATAGATAGATAGAGGTAGATACAGCAAGATAGATATAGATAGGTAACTCATCTACAACCTTGCAAAACCCGATGTCAACCAATGGGGAATCACCCTGGGGATGTCGCTCGGCTGGTGCACCACCAAATTCGAAAGAGTTTTTAAAATGGTACCACCAAATCATAAATCTTTATATGGTTGTCCATTACACATCATCAATCTTGGGGTTTGAAAATGCCCATATTTTTCTTCCCATCAAGTCCGGCGTTCCCTATATTTCAGGTGCCCTGTGGATCTCAAATGGATCGATGTTTGCACTCTACATATATATATATATATGTGCATGTATATATATATATAATCCGGTCCTCACCATTCAATGTGATCCCCCAAAACATGTTAATTACTTGAAGAAGGTATCAACGCCTAATTACGGTTCATAATATAGTGTACAAAATATGTTTATCAGATGTTGCCTTTTTTTTTGCAAGCGGCGTGAGGTTTTAAGCACCAAAATTCTCTGTTTCAGCATCAAACACATGTGAGTTTGCAAACTCATGTCCGTGTTTCAGCTGAAATCTGACAGCCAAAAAGGTAACAAAACCAGTAAGCTGCCGGTGCCACAGGCTACTTGGCACCAGCAGCTTAGTAGTGCCGGTGTCACATGCTTTGTTGGTAGCATCCTCACATCATCTTAACATGCTAGGATGCAGTGCTAAGATGCCGGTGCCAGAAAAGCTTCCGGTTAACCCTTCCTGGCATGCACTGTGTTGGAATCAATGTCAAGAGGCGCATGCGACCAGACAGGCGGCACTCTTTTAAACTCAGGATGTACAGTCTCTGTGACTTGTCCTGTGGCAGAGTGCGCAAGCCAGTGGTGAGCTCGAAGACGTCGCGGCAGTCGCCGTAGAAGTCGATGGGCAGCCGCGGATCTCCTTCTTCTTG
>Ga0126342_10019506_pt1 | contig 11510 bp, 13 predicted proteins | sample Cyp1metagenome_FD_92528 | JGI IMG/M metagenome (GOLD analysis project Ga0126342, IMG submission 92528) | Coral microbial communities from Lord Howe Island, Old Settlement Bay, Australia - Cyphastrea 1 metagenome | ecosystem: Host-associated > Invertebrates > Cnidaria > Coral ... | reverse complement strand
TTTTTTCTATCTCTCTCTCTCTCTCTCTCTCTCCTTTTCTCTCTCTCTCTCTTTCTCTCTTTATCTTCTTCTCTATCTTTTTCTCTCTGAATCAATCTCCCTCCCTCCCCCCATCCCTCCCTCCCTCCCTCTCTCTCTCTCTCTCTCTCTCTCACTCTCTCTCTCTCTCTTTCTAAAATGGAGGCACCCTATCCCCTGGCAGGGCCGTCAAAAAATTGCAAGGCCATCTCGCCCTATGCATAATATCTAAAAATGTAAAGTGGCTTTTTCATCACAAATTCGACCAGCAATCCGGGCCGGGTCTCACAGGATCAGGATAATACTTGGCAACATCATGTGGAAGCTCACTATACTTATATTTTTTACTGTTCGGGGACCCTGAAATCATCACAACCTAAAAGCAGCTCAAAATCGCCTAGCCTCTGAGCAGCTTCTGGTGGGGACACCTTTTGCAAGTCCACCACACGGTTCACATCCAGTGGTTCTACCCCATCCACTGTGAAATCGGGAGATCCGGCCACCCTGGCCACAGTATGGCCACCAGACACCGGCTGAGAAATTGTGGAAGCAAATTCCTCCGCAAAATCCGCCTTCATCTTTTCAAGCTGCTTCCGATGCTCACTCCCTGCTTTGAACTTGCCAAAGACATGATCTGGAAAGCCAGGCCGTCCAGTGCTGTCGCAGCTCATCAACTTGAGCCCGGAAATTCCACTGAATGCAGAAGCCTCTCGAGGACGTGTCTTCGCAGGAGAATCCGGAAGAGAATCCCAGTAAGAAAAGATTTCGCTCTCGATGCTCGTAACCACTGACTTGTGCAAATCTTTCTTCAGCATGCCGTAGTACACGATGGGCGGTCTGGTTTCACCTTCTAGCACACGTTGCACACAAGCTCTGCCAAACTCAACAAACCTGGCTTCGTGGCTTTGACAAACAGTGAGACAGGAGTTTACGGTCACTTAGACCCAAAAATGCCACTTATTTGACATGCCGGTTTGCCAACAATGACGTTTTCTTGTACGGAGCCTCGATAAAGGTTTTACGCTAAGTGTAGTTGAGGACTTGGATTGCGATTGCCTCTTTTTCATGCATGTCAAGCGCGTCTTGAGCGTGTCATCAAAGGGTGGGGAGTAACGAGAAACAGGTCACTTAGCATATAAAAATGTCACTTAGCAGTTCGGAGTATTTTTGCCGTGGTGCGTGTCAATGCATGTCAAAGTGTGTCAAAAAAAAGCGGCCTGGGGTCAACATGCTATTTTCATCCCAAACATATCTTTTTCAAAGCTTGGAAATCAGACCTGACGGATCTTAAGGATGGCTAATGACCTCTTTGACAATCTTAGTGACCCTGCAATCAATGGCCAATTGACCCTTCCATATGATTATCTACCAATTGACCTTGTATGATAAAACAACAGGGTCAAATTGAGTGACTTGGACTACAATTGTTTTTCTTGTCCCGAGACCCAGCAAATCAAAACAACGAACAATTCTGGGAAAAATCGGGAGCAAGGCACTGGTTCGGCACAAGGTCAAGGAAAACGACCATATCCTTTTCCTCAAAGTTCATGCCTGACAGGTAGGCCTGGATCAGCTTCCGGTGGCACGGAATGCCTTTCCTTAGCTTTTAAACATCGGAGGCTTCAAGCCAAGGGAATTGGAAAAAAAACAACCGCTTTTAAAAGGTGACATGACCGTCAAACAGGCCAAAGGCTCTCAGCAACTCGTTGGCCTGGTGCTGGTTTGTTGTCCACATCGTAGCTCTGCATCTCGCTGACAGGTATGAGTGGCAGAGGCCCAATCACACCTGATTGAAAGCATTCTGATTCAACCCACTTGTTGGCAGACCTGGATTTCCCACCTGTCACCAGCGCACAGCTTTGCGTGACCAAACGCCTGTCACTAATTCGCGTTGTTGAAGAATCTTTGCTGAAGGTCAGCGTCAGGTTGGTGAAGAAATCTAAATCTGCACTCAGGAGTAAATCTTGAATTTTCCGAGTGTGCTTCACTGTCGCGCTCAGTGATGTTGAAGCATGTTAGACTGGCAGCTGGATGTGGCCAACATTGCAGGAACTCATCGCCACGACAGTGGCGAGCTTCGTCACAGCATCTGTGACCGCTTCTCCTGCCCACAGCGTGGCATCGATGGCGGAAATCACATACCTGAGCACTTTGCATTCTGGCACTGACTGGAAGGATTTGAGGAGAAACCAAAAAAATGAAAATAATAAACCAAAGAAAAATCGACGAGTTGCAGCTGCCCTTCACACCTCTTGCTCGCAAGGAACTTGGTGAAATCGGTCAACGCAATCGGCCCTTTCTCGTCAACAAAACTCAGCTGGCAATTCTGCTCCAACCAGTCTTTGACAAATTGTTCCCCAGTCCTTTGCGTGGCCACCACAGCGCCAACCGCAAACAAAATAAACACTTTAAGGCATGGTGGAGAAATGTTTTGGGCCCGCCTAGCAGTGAAAAGTTTTTACAAATAAACACGATTTGGCGCAAAATTAAATAACAAATTATAAAGGGTTTGAGGGTTGAATTATTTTAGGGTTAATAAGGGGTGAAATGTATTGGGGTTGAATGATTTTCGGGTTAATAAGACTAAATTGTATTAAAGGGTTTGAGGGCTGAATGATTTTACAATCAAGAGTTACAAGATTTTTGACAGTACATAAAAAGGGATTGAGGGTTGAGAGATTTCAGGGTTAAGAGTTTTGGGGTTACCCTTGGTTGTTGTGATTCTAGGGCATTATTATTGTTATTATTCAACTTTGAATTCTGCGCCTCTATCGCATGCAATGAGTAATGCTCGGGAATATGGGGTGACCCTTCTTGGCCTTTTGCAGGCACGCACAGTTGAGAAGCACAGCATCCTCAAACTTGGAATACACGCCTCGTGCAAAGCAACAGCGTATCATATTATAGCGGCAAGTGGATTAGATTTAGAAGAAATCTTCGAACACGCTGAAATCATTGGCATGCTGGGAAAATCCTCAGTTTTCTGCACTGCCGCAGCAGGGGATTTTTTGAAGGAGTTCCGCAATAACCCTAAATGAGACTGGCCCAGGTTGTCAAGCTATTGCCTACAAGGAAGGTGTCAGATCTCTTCAGGGTTGATTGACAATTGATGGGTTGTACAAGCCCTTGGATGTCCCGATTGATCCTGCAGGCCATGTCGTTTTTTGACAAATCGTTCGAGCAACTTCTCGATTAAGAACTGGCCCATGGCCATGGCACCCGCAGGGGCAAAACTGAAGGCAAACAATATAAAACACTTCTGGGTAAATCCGAAGATCCGTTGCCTGTCCCTGACATACTTCATGTCCAAGGCAGTTTCGACAGCTTGGCACACCTTGCCCGGCAGTTTCTCCCTTAGCAAGCAAAGATCGGCCTGGAGCTGGGACTCAATTTGCTCAAAAGTGGCTTTCTCCACCTTGGCCTCCAGCTCCTTGCTGCGCTCCTCAGCCTCAGAAGCCATCCGCGCCTCAAAGTTGTTGACGTGCGCCCTGCGTCAAAACAACGGCTTTGTCAAGTGAAAAAAAATTATTTAACTCTGAATATTGTCCAAAAAAATTGCCCCTGCAATCACAGACACCCTCTCCTGAACTGCTGAACACTGCAAATGTCACCAGGGGGGACGTTGTTCTCGGCACTTGAAACTAATTCTCCGTCCATCAAACCGCTCATGAATGATTCCTCCAACTTGATTTGGATAGCAGGAAACTCCATCGCTGGACACCTCTTCTGCAAACACTCCAAGTAATGCAAGAACAGACCACAAGCAATGTGGAGATTGCACGCTTCCTTGTACGCCAAGGCCTTCTGCATGTTCGTGGGAGTTCGATCCCAATCATCGCAAATGCGCTGGACAAACAACTTCACCTGAATGACTCGGAAGCTTGAACACAAAAGAGTTGAACGTAATGGGAAATATATCATACCAAACGAATACAAACTACCTCACGGCAGCCATGACACCAGCTGTTGGCCGTGGCCATTGGTGAACTCTTGAGCCCACGCTTCAGTTGAACCCTGCCCACTTGTAAAGCCCTCGTTGAAGGCCCCCTTGTGAATCAAATCATGAGTTATGAAGGTCCTCATGCCACGCATGGCAACAGCGGCCTTCAGCATTCTGGTCACCTCAGGGTGAATCTTGGACTGCAAGGCTGACACCGCTCCAGCTTCTGCCCGACCAATGTTGAAAACTCGCGCAACAGCGCTAGCGTTTTCCCAATCCTCCACAATAAAATCATGAAATCATGTGCTTGTCAAACTCAACATGGGGCTGATAAATTATGGAAATAATTTATCTCGTACAACGAATTACAAAGCTCATATTAAAGTATTATGATTGGCTGGGATTAACCGTTGGGCACTCATCAAAATTGCACCAGCAAGAGGCCCCAAACAGTGTGGAGGGTATAGGAAGCCATTTCTTTAAATACACGGCAAATCAGTGTCAGGTTAATGACACTTTCGTAACTGCAGCAGCAGGAAGTTGTTTTGGCACAAGAGGCTTCTATCTATGTGTAGGACCTGAGACCAATACCAGGACATCCACGAGAATTTCACAAGATCGTCAATGAACTTCCTATTTAATAGTTGAAGACCTTCATACAAGAACTATGGGCATCCCAGAAGAATTTAATGAAACTACTTAGTAGACAAGCACCTCCAAAGCAGGATCTCTGCAAGATCTTCTCACAAGGACCTCTCACTGCACAAGGTCATGCAAGGACCTCTTAGAGAGGACCTTTAGAAGATCTTCTCAGAATATTATAAGGATCTCATAGGACTACTCCTCTGCGAGGATGCCACCAGGATCTCCACAAGATCTTCTCACAAGGACCTGTACCAGATTATGCAAAGACCTCTCAAAGAGGACTGCAGCAGAGTCTCCACAAGACTCCGCACAAGGATCTGTACAAGGTCACGCAAGGACCTCTTAGAGGATTCAGCAGGATCTTCACAAGTTCTCCTCAGAAGGATCTGCGCAAGGTCGCACAAGGACCTCTTAGAGGAATCAGCAGGATCTTCACAAGATCTTGCCGCAAGGACCTGTACAAGAAAGGGCTTCACCGGCTTCACCAGGATCTCCTTACTTAGAGGATGCCATCAGGATCGCTTTGTGGGAGCTTGCGGCTTGCGCAGTCGAAATCCACAAGAAACTTTTTTTGCGAGAATTGCCGCTAAAAATGCGAGGGTCCAAGATCGCACGCACAATTTTTTTGGCAAAAATTCTCAGCATAAATGCCGGGGCCTAGGCCTACGTTTTGCACGATCCGGTGCAGTAAACGGACATGTCAGAAGAATCTTAGTCAGCCAAACTGCACGAGAATGCCGGGGCCCAAAGTCACGGCGCAGACTTTGTGCAAGCCTGCGCAATCAAAACGCACATGGGCATCGCAGAAGAGCAGATAATTTACGGCAAAAAAGCCGCAGAGCACCCTGTTCTAAAACTGGCCTTTACCCTACCGCTGAACCCCTCAGTGTGGACACTCTGTTTGGGGGATGCTTAGTAATTAGTCAGTATTGTGGAACACAAAACTTCTGGGTCCATTGGGCAAAGATGGACCATGCGGATACTGGTCAACACCAATTCGTGGTCCTCGAACTGTTGGGTTGAGTTCCCGTATCCGGCTCGTGAAAGGACATCACATTGCCGAATGAAGTTGAATGCGTTCGGCATACGACGCGTCCCTGCACTTGACATGGTAATCCCCCTGTTGGCCAGCACCGCCTCTGCTAAAGTGGAGTACCGGCCCACCACACAGTATATCGTCTTGACCGAGGCCTTCGCAAGATCGGATCCATCCGGAATTTATTGACACAACAATGCAGCAGGTAAACAAAGACATGGAGCCAACAAGGCTTTGAAATTCTCAGGCATTGACAACTCATTGCAAAACCCAATCCTTGAACACTGCGGGCAGCTCTTCCAGATCCATCTCCAAATCTTTAACGCCGGCCAAAATGATGAGCAAAGTGGTCGATCTGCGCCACCCCTTTGTGTAGGCCAGGCTAAAAGGCTTCAGAAGATCAGAACCTGCTGCCAGGTTTTGTCCAAACCTTTGATTCCAACAACAAAGTTGCTTCACTGCTGCCAAACACTTGGTTACATCATCATAGTCTATATAGATTTACCATGTTCATGACGACAATGACCACGACGACTAACCTCCAGGATGCAACGGAGGGCAAGGATCGTAGTTGGTTTCCAACATCGTGCGATCTGGCTCCATGACGGCAATGCGTTCTACACCGGGAAGAGCCTCTGCATTTGACCGAAACCTGGGTTCAACTTCATAACAGAAGCACTGACTTACAATTTGAAAGGATTGATCCAGACAGTGCGCATGCGTTACATATATATATAGTATAATCGTTGCATCAGAACTCGGAAAATCTGGGTGCCAAACCCCTCTGTGAATATAAGCTGCAGAAGGAACTCAGCCTCCTCCGGCTCACAGTACCCACTGAAGCCAAAGTCCGGCCTAAAACCAAGGTTCCAAGGCCGGACCTGGCAAGGCCCCGGAACCACTTCGGTTGCATACTCACACCTTAGCGCTGAACATTAAACTTCACAATGGTTGCATGTCAGAAAGGAAAGAATCCGAAACTCTTTTGTTGCCAGGAAGAAGCTGCAACTCTTAGCATGCAAAGCACTTGGGATCGGCGGGGAATTTCTCGTTGATGAACGTCGCAAATTCCAAGAGCTTTTCCTGCCAACAAAGGAAACCATGGGGACTATGGATGAAAACTGTCACCAGAGAAACGAGTTGACATGCCAAGTGATGGCCTGTGTGTCAAACTGCCCGGACAAGTACTTGCACACACCGCCAGCCGGCAGCACCTTTGACCTGAACCTTAGACCGCCAGTCATTTCCAACTTGCCTCAAACACATTCAGATGAGACATTGGGCGACCAATATCAAGAATGACCAAACTGCGAACAACAGAACGAATGACCAAAATCGAATCAGAGCCCAGAAGCCATTCTGTAACCTTGTCAAGAGCTGGGCAAGTCACCCTGGCCGGCGCGATCTGCTTGATGCTGTTGGTCAACCTTGCGCCCTTGGAACTGCCTTGTTCGCCACCTGCTGACTTCCTCTTGGCAGGCGGCATGAAGCAGAAAAGCAACTGATGCGCTGCCTTGAAAGAAAAAAACGACTACAGTACTCAACCGTCACACTCAGGGAGGCTGACTTGCCAACAATCCTTGAGTTGCAAGACCACGTCCCTAGGACATCAACTGTCAAACGCAGAAAATGATGTCATGAGGGCCAGGTTTCATCCGTGTTTGATGACAGCTAAGCTACTCACTGCTTGATAGCTACTGAAGTGTTGGCAGCTCTCTTTCTCAATTTTTATGCTGTGTTCCCGGAAGCGCTGCAAGTGGCGCGGATTCACTCCTTTGCCGTGATGGCTCACTGTAAAAACTTCAAGGCCTCCTTTAAGGCCTCATGCGCATCGCACCAAGTCTCGAAAAGACCATCCGGCGTGTCATCATCTTCCTGTAAAATGAAGGAAGAAAGCAAGGCTACTGCCTTTTGCACCTCTTGCTTCAAGTGGGCTTTCTTCTCAGGGTTCAAGTGGCTAAGTTGGTCAAAGCCCAGCTTCCATTGTTGCACCACGCAAACGTTGTCTGCACTGATCCTGCGGTCTGGCACATTGCTGTTGGAGTCAACCATGGCTTTGCTCTGGGTGATGGCAACTGCCATATCCAACAAACCTTCGCCCAAGGGATAGCCCCCGCATACAGTTATGATGTTGACACAGGCGTTCTTCACATTCTCAAAGTCCTCGTGATAGCTAGCACACAACGGCTTGAAGAATAACAGGTCCTGGTCAGTCAACTGGCCCATGGGGACAGCACGGACAGCCATCATTCAAAGAAAATCTTGGAACAGGATGATGTCGTTCCTTGTTTTTGAATTTGAGCCATTCACTCAAGTTGCAACACTGTGAAATAAAATGAAGCTGCTGCCAAAGCCTGACGGTCAGAAAACAATTTCCGGAATGCAGGGCAACGAACAGTAGATGGCAATCGAAAAGAAAGAAAGAAAGAAAGAAAAGAAAAGAAAAGAAAGAAAGAAAGGAAAGAAAGAGAGAGAGAGAGAGAGAAAGAGAGAGAGAGAGAGAACACAGAGAGAGAGAGAGAGAACAGATAGAGTTAGAGAGAGAGAGGGAGGGAGGGGGGGAGAGGGAGGATGAGACGAGACAGGAGAAAACAAGATTGAAAGAAGGCACTTTAAAAAGACTTGGGAAGACAGGTGGAAGGGCATACAACACCCAACATGCAGGTAACATGTTTGGCCACTAGTGTCCTTCACCAAGCTCACAAACAAAATCGCACATTCCACGACATTAGTTATTCAAGTCAACTTGACAGATCTGCAAAGCAGTCATTTGTTTGGCAGCAGGCACAGGGACTTGAATGTAGTCTGCAACTTTGCTGGACCCTATTATTTTGCCACGCCAGTTGCCAATCAGCTCCACGTCTGGACAGGCAATATGATAACATCAGCCTCTTTCTCTCTTTGTCAAAAACCACGAATTTTCCTGCATGACCCTCAGCCATCTGCAACTCACTCTCTCAATATTTTTCAAAAAGCCACGCAGCTTCCCGCATGGCCCTACATAAACAACTTTGGTCTGCCGGAAAAACCTTGTCAAGCTCGATCTCAAGTCTCTGGTTGAAGCCTAATGACAGCAAAAAACAACACCGGGGAACCGACCGGCTGCAGCTAAGCACTCCAAGGGAATCTAGCACTGCCAAAATCAAGCCAAGACACTCCAAGAAATGCCTGAGCACAACGAACTTCTCCTCGCACACTCGATAGAGGATGCAACGATGCTGACTTTCAGGAGATTCTGCCGGGCAAGGCCTTTGATGGCACATACTTCACAACCAAGTCTCAAGAACGGCAGCTGCAAATCAAATCCAACATTGAGGTCCACCAAGTAATTATGACAAGTGACAAGCTGAAATCCTTCAGCTCAAACCTTGGCTCATCCCTGCAGCTCAAGCTCAAGTCCAGGACGAACACAATAAGGTTGGCTTCCAAATTGTAGTTGTCCCCATACACCTTGCACCCATCCACAAAGTTGGGAAGGCCATCCTCCCGCTCCAAGTTGTCAGTGACAATCTCGCCGCCCATGTTGAAATAGTAGTCGCGGAACAGAAACCTGAGAACCAACCAAGCTTCAAACAAAAAGCGTGAAAGTAGTTGCTGTACATCCTCCATGATGGGAAAACATGGGATAAAGGCATAAATTCCAAGACCAAAGGGCCCATAGCGACGACCACTTTCTCCCTTCTGCGGCCCCATCATCACAATGGTGCTCCCAATTGCAGGAATGTCCATGGTCGAAAGCTTGTGGTAGCGCACCATGACAGCATCTGGGAGGTTCATGAAGGACAAGCAAGTAGCCACCCAGCTTCTGTCTGGCTGGAAACACCGGACCTGGAAAGAGCCATCGATTTCCCGGCTGCACTGGATCACACATGACCCGGGTCCAGCTGACTCAGGTTCGGGTCCAAGATCGGCCCTGGCTGACACAGGCTCAGGTCCAAGATGCGACATCTCTATTCAAACCTACACTGCTGACCTGGAGCTTTGAGCGCAGCTGTGGCCAGCCCACAAATCGTAACATCCACCACGGCCATAAGACATGACACCACCCCACACAAGCTCGAAACTCACAATTTCAATTGTGGGTACAATCATTATCCAAAGTGGAGGCACAAGTTTATGTCTGCTTTTTTTCCCCCGAGAAATCTCAGTGAACCTGCCAGCCAAATACGCACACCTGCGACTGAGGAAGGGGACGCGTGACACACATCAAGATAGCAAGGGGGCACCAAAAACTGAACGCTGACATCTTTGTCAGGCAACTGCCCGCCTCTAATTTTTGCAGCCAAGCTCCCCTTGGCCGAGAAATGAGATCAGGTTCTTTTCTTTTTTGCACAAGGCCACATCCATGGCAAACATTTGAAATGTCACGAAGCAAAGACTTTGAATCCGCCCCGTTTTCCACGCTACATATTGGCAATATATTTTATGTGAAACACGTGCAAGGACACTGCCACAATAACGGGACCTTACCTGCCAGTACTAGATCAGACTAAGACCAGCTGGTTGCTCACAACACATTGAAACAGAATAGTGGTTAGAATCGGATTGGGCCCCAATTCGACACTTAGTAGCCTACAGTAACTATACTTTATACTAAATTCTCTGGTTTAATGCAATGCAAAGCAAAGCAAAGCAAAGCAAAGCAAATTGTGGGGATTTTTTACGCTAACTAGTGGTCAGCTTATGACATTCATCACCTGTTAGTGTCGATCCGACCGGCATTCAACACTTTTTATAAGCATTTACATGACCTGCGTAGTAGAGAAAACTGACGATCCGACCCACATTCACCACTAAGTATATAAGTGACTAGCCAGGCATTTACATCGGATCCGACCAGCATTCGATACTAACTAGGCATTTACATCACCTGCTTAAATCCAACCCAGATTCGACATTTAACTGGGCATTTGCATTGCGAAGCAAAGTTATTGTCGGATTCGACCCGCGTTCGACACTAACTAGGCATTTGCATCACCTGCAAAGCAAAGTTAGTGTCGGATCCGACCCGCATTCGACACTAACTAGACATTTGCATCACCTGCAAAGCAAAGTTAGTGTCGGATCCAACCCGCGTTCGACACTAACTAGGCATTTGCATCACCTGCAAAACAAACTTAGTGTCGGATCCAACCCGCATTCGACACTAACTAGGCATTTACATCACCTGCAAAGCAGAGTTAGTGTCGGATCCGACCCGCATTCGACACTAACTAGGCATTTACATCACTTGCAAAGCAGAGTTAGTGTCGGATCCGACCCGCATTCGACACTAACTAGGCATTTACATCACCTGCAAAGCAAAGTTAGTCTCGGATCCGACCCCCATTTGGCACTAACCCAATGGCAACTAATCTATGGCTTGGGGTTACAAAACTATGCTTTGTAATTTCGTAAGTGGTCGTTAGTGTCAAATGGCACCCCCATCAGACACTAAAGTACCAATGACTTCATCGCAAGCGACCCTTCCTACTAGGAAGTCTCGCGAATTTTGGATTTTAAAGCCAAATAGTTTAGGGTTTAGGGTTGCAAAACTTTGTTGTTTTTCAAAAGCCATCCTTAGTGTCAAATGGCACCCCCGTCAGACACTAATGTACCAGTGACTTCATCGCAAGCAACTCTTCCTACTAGGAACTCTCGCGAATTTTTGATTTTAAAGCCAAATAGTTTAGGGTTTAGGGTTGCAAAACTTTGTTGTTTTTCAAAAGCCATCCTTAGTGTCAAATGGCACCCCCGTCAGACACTAATGTACCAATGACTTCATCGCAAGCGACCCTCCCTACTAGGAACTCTCGCGGATTTTTAATTTTAAAGCCAACTAGTTTAGGGTTTAGGGTTACCCGGTTGCAAAACTTTGTTTTTCAAAAGCCA
>Ga0126342_10019505_pt1 | contig 11511 bp, 6 predicted proteins | sample Cyp1metagenome_FD_92528 | JGI IMG/M metagenome (GOLD analysis project Ga0126342, IMG submission 92528) | Coral microbial communities from Lord Howe Island, Old Settlement Bay, Australia - Cyphastrea 1 metagenome | ecosystem: Host-associated > Invertebrates > Cnidaria > Coral ... | reverse complement strand
ACAGGGGTTGGTAACTGTCCCATTTTGGGAATATTGGACATCACCTTATAGTAGCCATTATAGACCATATACCTAATGGTTGGGTGATGTTCAATGGGGACATTTAATGACCCATGTAATATGAAGTAATGCCGTCTCTACACTGCGGCCACACACCGACATGTTGCGCCTTCAATGTCAAATTGATCCAATTTCCGACCCATTTGAGCCATGGAAAACACCATTTTTGATATTGCATGGTCATGATGGGGAGTTCTACACGGTTTACCCCCCATTGATCGAGGATATGATAACACATGGTAAGCCATAGTAGGGATACTTCTTAAATCTTCTTAACCAATCAGTACAGTGGGATTGCACAAGAGGTGTTTCTTGGTATCACTGTACTGATTTTTCACTAGTAAGCTCCAGGGTAAGCTCCAGCTATACTACTACTCTTAGTATCACTGACTAAGCAAAAGGTAAGCACAAATAGTACCCTCTGGTTATTTAACATAGCCATGGAAAATCCCTTATAAATGGAGGTTTTGATGGGGAAAATCATCTATAAATGGGCCATTTTCCATGGCTATGTTAGTCATAACCAGATGGTATCTTATTTTTCACTACTGCTATCCCTGGACTGATCGTTTCTGATCTTGGTCTCGGTGATTTCACCGTCGGTTTTTTGCTCAAAAATCCAGATATTTTATGATTTCATGCTGTTTGGCCGTATCTATCCATACCCATAGGATCCATGTATGCTATATATGGTAAGATTTACCATCAATATACCCCCAATGTTAGTATATATATATACCATACATGGATCCTATGGGATATGCTGAAAAATCTTTATAGTTAAACTTTAGTGGTGTTGACCGGTCCAAAAAGAAGCGATCAAACTAGAATCAGCAACCAGCAAGCAGCAACCGCCAAGGTATGGATTCAACACTGGAACCACCCTATTTGATCGTCACTGAATTTCTGGCTGGTGGAAGCCTCTTCGATCTGCTGTACAACTGTCCTGATTGCGAACTCTCGCTCTGGCAGCAGGTCAAGATACTGCTGGACATTGCTTCAGGCATGAGATACCTCCATGAGCATAAACCATGTATTTTGCATCGAGACGCTCGTCATTTTGATCAGAAACCCATTGTTGGCCAGCTGTTAATATAGCTGTTCTCCTTAGTTTTCTTGAAGGCCACCGGGCCACTGAAACATCCGACACCCCAAAAGTTGGATCTCACTGAAACAGAGACACTGGATGTATCGGATCATCGTCGCCACCATTCGCAGCGAGCCCTCGCAATCTGTCAATATCTCCACCATCCCGTTTTCAAGACAAAGGAGTAGCAAGATGAAATCCACACCTTATTCTATCATATTCATTTAGCCCTTATCATATTCATTCTCATATGTTGAAAACATGAACCCTTATTCCTTCGTGTCTCTACCTTCATCTTTCAAGCTATATTGTACCCAGCTATGCTAAATAGTGTTTTCAATTTCCATCATCGCCAATTTTGAATCGAACTCTCTTTCAAGCTCTTTCCAAATCCGCCACATATGCTTCTATTTTTTTTCCAAGCCGATGAATTTCTTCCATTTTTTGCCATGCCCCGAATTACAAATCCAGGTTTCTGAAATGGGGGTGCCCAAGTTCATCATCTATTTTTCACCGGATTTTCCATCGTAAACCAATTGGGGGTACCCCCATGACTACCCATAGGATCCACGTATGCTATATATGGTAACATTTACCATCAATATACCCCCAATGTTAGTATATATACCAGCACCATGGATCCTATGGGCTATGGAAACCCCCAAATCGAGGATTTGAAGAGTAGCAACATCCTGTTGTCCAAACCTCTGCGCAACTCCTCCCAAGAGCCCTTCGCCAAAGTGGCCGACTTCGGCCTCTCGCGCGAGACGAATGGCGCGGGCGCGGCCCTGACGGTTCAGGTGGGCACCTGGCGATGGATGGCGCCGGAGGTCTTTGAACCCGAGGAAGTGGATGCAAAGTACAATTCCAAGGCTGAGACTTGGAGAGTTGGAGGTTTCATGAGGTTTCCTAAGTCATGGGGGTACCCCCAAAACATCCAAAACATCCATAGATTAGGATTTTCCATGAAATAGACCATCTAGCGAGCTTGGGGTACCCCCATTTATGGAAAGCCCCAGTTAACCATAGCATCGTAAGTCATAGCTAGGGGCTTCTACAAGTCCCTTTTTTTAGTTGCGATGGACGATTATACGGGGGTTTTCTAAAATGGTGGATCCCCCAAAATGGATGGTTTATAATGATTAATGGAAAATCCTATGGAATTGGATGATTTAGGGGTACACCTATTTTAGGACACCCCCAGACTAATTATGAACTCTGGACAGTCTTTTTTTTGGTCAGTTGCTGGTTTCACATCTTCGCATACATTTTTATCTCCGACACAAAATACGGATGGCGAGCATTTTTGATATCTTTGGGACTACTGGTGGCTCAATCACCAGTCGAGATGACACTCACAGGTTTGCTTCTAGTGATATGTATATATCATACTATACATATTATGATGACACTCACTACTATCAAAAAACTAGTACCCCCGAAATATGAGTCCCCCCGAATCATCCATGTTAGTAGGATTTCATGATTTTCCCTTGTAAACCATCCACTTTTTGGGTACCTCCATTTTGGGAAAGCCCCATATATTGCTATGTTTTCCACTGGACGATAGCGCCAAGGACATCTATTCCTTCGGAATTCTCATGTCGCCAGGACAAGCGCAGGTATAGGATGGGGCTCCCGTTCGATAGCGTTCAGTTGCCAATTTTTGTGGCCGAATTCTATGGTTTATGGTAGATATAACGAACTAGTTTTCATGGGTTTATAATGCTTTATAACCCAACATATACCTGGGGGGCCCATCCTGTATCTACATCTATATGTACATGATTAAAAGAAACTGTATGTATATATATATATATATGTTTGAGTAATTATATTGTTTGTATACATGTACGAATATGTTCACCATGTGCATATGTATATATATATATATAATATTATATGTATTAATATATAGAAACAAAAACACACCCACATTTATTGCGACAGATGAGGCTGATGAGGTAACTCATCAACCAGCCACGGCCTCACTGGAACGGATGACCCATCTACGTCACCCTTAGGGTGACCCTAAGAGATCCAAAGGTGGTCCCATTACAGCAACAAACCAGGAATCTGTGAAATGATCATCAGTTCAATGTGAATGATACACTACATGTATTAGTTCAACCAGGAATGATTAGTTGTCAAATGAATCAAATGAGATTCAAACTAGGAAATGATTAGTTGATCAAGATGTAGTGAAATGATTAGTTGCAATCTTTTCCGCGACTTGGTGGATCATCCCACAGATCAGTAATGATCAGTAGGTGGATGTTCACCCAATCTTTTTCAGTGGAAATCCACCCGACTTATCCCACATCACCAGGGTGAACTAAGCTACAAAAACAATTCGTGGGATGATCACCAAGTATCTTGCTTCATGCGTTTTTTTGCATTCAACAACTGTTGGATGGATTGTTGATTCATCATTTGTATTGATTTGTCCGACAATCAAGAACCTGAAAGTACTTTGAAAGTAGACAGCTCAGATTTCGCGCTGCTTTCCCAACCAAATCCACAATAAGGCACCTGTCACCAATCACAAATCGGACAAAAAAAACAATCATTGGGGATGGACATGTGTGAATCGACACTTCACAAAGTGGGCCCCTTATTGTAGACTTGAATGTGGTGCATAAGCAGAACTACTTCCTACGACATAAGTTTTCCCACTCATACTGTATGGGAACCCGAAAAAGATGCAAATTGGACACCCGGAACATATGTGGAACATACCATCACTACGCCATTCTGAAACACTTTCCGGCACCTTTTTGGGGTTCACTTCCTGCGTCCTGTTGCAGACTACCGCACCAAGGTACGAAGTTTTAGAGCGAAGGATGCCATACAGTCCCTGCTTGGTCCTGTTTTAACATGAATCTTTTGTTTCTCCCCAACCCCTCCAAAAAAGGCAATACAATACTGGTTGGTGTTTTGGAACATTTTTTATTTTTCCATACATTGGGAATAATCATCCCAACTGACTTTCATATTTTTCAGATGGGTAGGTCAACCAACAACCAGAATCTGTTTGTCCCACAGAAGGCCCCCTTTAGAAAACCATCCATCATGCGTTTCTCATCTCAGGTGAGCGCTTTGGAGCTGACATCTCGGATCCTCGCATCGGGCTGTACGTGTGCCAAGGCCTACGCCCAACCATCAAACTGAAAGGCACTGATCATCCTGTCCTCAGCGAGCTGATCCCACTGATGCAGCGCGCATGGGATCAGGACCCCGAGCTCCGGCCCGACTTCTCTGAGTTGGAGGAAGACTTGAAGCGCTTGTGGAGCACTCTGGGGCCTTGAAAGAGAACAGAGGATTTCGAGACCCCTGAGCCCCTGAGTCGCTCAATGTTCTTTGAAAATTGTGAAATGTAATTCTTTCATGATTCGATGCACTGTTTCAATGGCATTCGTTGCGCAAAAAAAAGCGCTCCGCGGCGTTCATCATCATCAAAAGGGGGCATTTTTTGTGGTGGGTCGTTTACGAGATGGTGAGGTTTGGGTCCTGCAAAATGGGTGGCTGAGGTCTATGACTTTCCGAAAGTCACCTGCTGATGAGGGGATGAATTCCGGCTTCCTACAGATCCTCAAGGGCCCTTCAGCATCTTCAGCCTAGCAGTAGCAAAACTCGCAGGGGCAGCAGCTTCATGCAGCGAAGTTGAGTCTAGTACTGGTATACTTGAGATGTTTGAATTTCTTGCCCTTGAAAAAGATGACATGATTTGCTCCCCAAATGATTCACAATTGGATGGACAGCTCAACTATCTCGGGGGGTATGCTCTTCCCCCATCTGGTGTTCCACGGTAGCAGTATTGTCTAATGGATGCATCAATTTTTCGAATCCTTTGAATGAGGGCATGATCCGCTGCTATTAGATCTAAAAAGGTACCATCAGTATCTATATCAATTATATATTTGGGCATGGGTCATTAAATGTCCCCATTGAACATCACCCAACCATTAGGTATATGGTCTATAATGGCTACTATAAGGTGATGTCCAATATTCCAAAAATGGGACATTTACCAACCCCTGTGGGTGTGTTCACCACGGTACCCTTTGGTGAGCCCATACCCAAATATGAAGAAAATGGCACTAGATCAGTTGGATCATCTGGGTAGAACAGCTTCCAATTCCAAGAATTTACGATTTGATCTAAGCCTCTTGTCAACAAAAATCCGCGTAAGCGACTTTAAGATACACCTTAAGTGTGGTTGTAGAACTCTTGACTTTCAGATTCATACAGGATGGTGCCCCCCAGTTATAAGTGGGTTTATAAACCCCATTAACTATAGTTATATCTGCCATAAACCATAGTTATGGGATTTATAAACCAACTTAGCTAACTATGGGGCACCACCTTGTAACCTTTCTGATCTTTCTTAACACCCCGCATCCCCCGAAACTTCATGAAACTTCCGCGCACCGTGACTCTGCCAGGCTCATCCATACGCTCTGACCGTGAGCTGTCGCGTCAGCGCGATCAATTGGAGAAGCGCAGTGGTATGGCAGACGCCGTGGTGCGCGTCATCCAGCTCTGGAAGCGCCCCGGGAAGCGATGGTTGTTGTTTTTTCCACCAAAGAATCAGGGGAGTTTTGAAGGAAAACTCAGGGATTTCTGAAGAATCGATTTGGAAAGATGGAAATGATGCAAAGGTTGGTTCGAAAGCAAGGTTTTTACACCCAAACACAGGGTTTCAACAGCGGGGCTTTTTGGTCCATAGATGTATATAAATGTCATAAATTGAGAGACATGAATGTGTGTGTGTGTGTTATTCATTTATGACATTTTTTTCTACATTTATATTCAACAGTTATTCATGTGTGTGTGTGTGTTTCAATTATCTTTTCATATTCAACAGTTCCTTGAACGCGCCGAGGACAGGAATCGTGGGAGCCCAAGTGACTGTCGCGGGGGTTTGTCGGGGGGTTTTTGGTCCATCTTTATCGATTTGCACGGATTGATTACGTATACCCCCTGGTAAACAGGTTGCAAACTAATGTCTGTGGCCATACACATAGTTGATTTACCCTGTTTTTTTTTTTTTTTATGGGTAAATCAACTATGTCTATGGCCATTTTCAATAGTGAGCTGTTAATCTTTTATTACCTCAGAGGATACATATTGCATCCAATGACTCCAATCACTCCAATGGCTGCTGTTCCTCTCCCAACAAGACTGATAGACCTGGTATTGGAGTGGAACCTATATATATTGGGAGGATAGTTCAAATCACCGTGGAACCTATACGGATAGTCAATCTGTATACCAATACCAAGAATGGAAGAATACCTAGTTCAAATCACCATTCTTGGCTGTACACTATATCTAAGTATACCTTGTAGGTTGACACTTGTATCCCATTCGTTTTGTTGCCGTCGATTTCGAACTCAGAATCAAACTCAGAATCAAACTCAGACGCCCGAAAAATGAATGGTTAGAAGAATGGTGATTAACATGTTTGTTACCAATTGATGGGTTAACATTCTTTTTCATAGGTAAATGGTTAAAATGAATGTTATTCATGTTTGGTCAAACCTTTTTTCAAAGCTAAATGATGGTATACATGGAGAGACTTGAACTCTTCATTGATTAAATGTGAACAATAATTACCACAGATTTTTCACCAGCGATTCGCTTCATTTTTTCACCATAAAACTTAGCTGTGGGCTCCACCCTGGCGCCAGGTGATTATGGATGAAGTGGATGTGTTGCTTCACCCCTTGAAAAGTGCCTCTCGGCGCCGAATTTAGGTGGCGAAACTTCGATGGCTTCACTAGGTATCGAAGTTGTTTCATCCATGACGCATAAAAAGGTGACCCAAAAGGTGACCCACTTTAGTGGCTCCAAATTATAGGTCATCATCAGTATTACCAACATATCTAGATTTGAAAATGCTGTGTTTGACATTGTTTTACCCTATGAGTTTCGTACTTTTCCCCGCCAAAATGGGGCCGGGGTGGAGGGTTTACACATCTGTGCCCGATGTGTGGGATGCTCATATATGTATAATATATATATATATATACACAATATAATAATATCAATAATATTGATAACTAGTATATACCTTATCTTCCAAAGAATATCTATAATATATGTATAATCATATAATCCTTATATATATATATATATATATGTGATATTAATAAAAACAGTAATATTGATAATTAATATATACCCCTACATATATAATCATACAATCCATATATATAATCCATATGTATAATCCATATATATATATATTATTAATATTATAGAAAGATCCAGAATCATCAACACAAAAATCCCTTCTGTCACCCAGGAGCTCAACTTTCCCATTGGTTCTCGGGATCCTATCGATCTCTCTGGGCACCGCTGGAATTTGCCCATCCACATCATCGAAGGTGCTGCCTTAGAAACCATGGTGGATTGGATGTAGGGATTTTCCACATTCCATTGGGACATTACCCTCTGGTAAATTAACAGTTGGACCCTGAAAATAGCCAATTTTTAATGGAAACTAGTCTTCCAACCCCTATCTGCTATGGTGGATTGGATGTGGGGATTTTCCACATACCCTCTGGTGAACATACAAAAAGCAATGGAAAATGGCTATAGAAATAGTGGATTTTCCCATGAAAAATGGGAATTTTCCATTGCTATGTTAGTTCACCAGAGGGTAATTAATTGGGACATTAATTGGGACCATATGAATGGGGTGTTGTTCATATGAATTGGGATGAATGATGGGAGAAGTGACCCGACCTGGTAACTCCGTATAGAAAAAACGGATGGAAAGATCCACCATGCGATTTTTATGGGAACAAAAACTATTTCGACTGGGCCATGGCTTCAATAGCTTTTTGTAAACGTTTACCTACCGGGTAACCATACGAAAGGTTGGATATATGGAGGTTTCCTAACAAAAATGGGGGGTACCCCTATATAAATCATCCATTTTAGATTGGGATGTTCCATGACATAAACCATCCAGCGAGCTTGGAGCTATTGGGGTTCCCCCATTGATGGAACCCCCCAGATCCAGCATAAGCAGCACCGTGGCTGACGGTCCTCTATTGTCATGGAAGTTGGGGATGTGTTGGGGTAGTTTAGGTAGTTATATGTAGTTATGATATCTGTTTGGTACCTTGACTTCAAAGATGTTGTAGTTGGAGTTCCATAGATTGAGGAGTTTCACGGCACTTTTTTGCTGGCAGCTCGAAGTTTGTGTCAAACACTGCTGCCCAAACGTTGCAGGGATCTTCTTTGCAGCAGCGGAGCATCCATTGTCAGACACCGCTGCCGGCACTGTGGCAGCAGCATCTTGACGAGACAGCAGCAGAGGTGGCGGACGGTCATGAGCGGTTTGGAAGTACCCAAGGTACCCAAGAAATCCACGAGAATTCAGCAAGAACTTGACTGGTTTGATTACTAATTATGTTGACAAAAAGATATTGATTGGTTATTTTAAATGATTTAAATGGGTGTTTCTGGAATTATAGATCCCGAAAAATTAAAAGACCTGGGTGACGATGATCTCCCTGGTAGAAATTGGCCATGGTCAATACGTCAAGCTATGATGTTGACAAAATGAATAGCTACAAACCAGCGACGTTGCGCATGACGAGACCTACTGAGCGACACCGGCTCACAAGTGTTTGTGAATATTCACTAGAAATGCTCTTTGTCCTAACCCCTCCCCATCCGCTTCCCTTCGCGCTCCCCTCCAAACAGCTACATGAGGCCATATTTTGTGGCTGGTCAAGAGGCCAAAATGCTGTAATTGTATTGCGGTGTTTTTGCGCGTCAAGGTTACACATATGTTCAAGTTCAAATTCTCAAACATGCTGCGAACAGCGGTGTTTTTTTGGACATGGGGTCTTTGCTTCGTGCGGCGAGGGCATGAAGAAAGCGTCCATGTCCAGAGTTGCTCCCAGTTAAGATGTTTCGATTTTTGCGTCTGCGTGTTAGCTCCCTGTTCACCTTTTCTTCACACGTCTAGCACCACCGAAGCTCTTTCAGTCTCGATACTGGCAGCATGCCGTGCTTGTTCCCCTTGGTCCCTACGTGGCCCGGACACCTTAAAGGAGATAACCATGTATCGCACCATTTCTTCCGGAGGCAAACTCGAAGCGAAAGTTCGAGGTGATCCCACCAAAACCAGCACCGAAAAAAAGATATCAGCATATATATATATATATCAGCCACGAAGCCTGAGCCAGTGCTTTCTCATTTCTTTTTTTTTCCATTTGTTCAAGTGCTTGAGCAACTTCAGGAAATTTTCGAGCAACGAATTCCATGGCAACTATCAAATGCCATGCTACACGTTTTTGGCATTTTCAGGCCCTGAAAACACAGCTGTTCTTGCCACAGAAACACGCCAATAGATTCAATAGATTTAGGTATACCATTATCCCATCAGTGATGTCAGAAAGATTCCCATTTTTCTGTCATTCCGAATGACCTTTTCAAAAAAAAGCTCCGATTCTGTTTCGCTCGGTGATCTCCGGGGGAAATCTGGGGATTTGTCAAAACATGCGCTGAAAATCATCTGTGACAACCCCTGAAAGGTGCTAAGTCATTATCATCCATGACTTGGATATATTTGGATGATTTCGGGGGGGGTCACCCCCATGACTTCGGAAACCTGAATATATATATATATAACTATATGTAACTTCCAGGTGCCAAAACTTTCTCATACTTGATGTTCTATTTAAGGTTCAATGGGAATTTCAGGATCCTAAAATGGAGGTACTGTACCATATAAGACCATATTTTATGCGGATGTTCCCTTACATAGGCCTTATATAGGCCTTATATATGGTGGGTGCCTCCAATTTAGGTTCCTGACATGGCCATTGAAGGGTTACGAAAAACCGAAAACATCTTCAGTCGTCGAATGGTCCAAGGACATGATGAACGTTTCTTGTCCAGATGTGGATGCGGGGATGTGGGTCTTGTGCACTTGGGGATGAGGTTTTTACCGCTGACATAGGATTTTTTTCACACCAAAAGTTGGGATAGAATCCCCAGAACTATGTTTTTTTTTCCTCCACTTATAACTGGAACTGCACCAAGAATGGCTACTATAATCGTAGTACCCTCTGGTAATTTAACATAGCTATTGAAAATGGCCATAGAAATAGTGGATTTTCCCATTAAAAATGGGGGATTTTCCATTGCTATGTTAGTTTACCAGAGGGTATATGGATGTATATGCTATTGATTCGTGTCCTTTCAGCCATGTCGCCACGTCAGATCCAAGAATCCGGGATTTCTTCAGACCAAATGGGCCATCAGCCTGAAGCATTTCTATAGCTACAGGGTGGTGCACCCCCAATTAAGTGTTGGTTATTGTTGGTTTAAGCTAAGGATATATATACATATCTACCATTATATAAACCTATTGAATCGAGTTAGTGTTGGTTATTGTTGGTTTATATCCCTCCATGAATTAAGTATATATATATATCTACCATTAAACCTATTGGAGTTATCAAGCAACCCAGCTTTCACGAACTGGGAGCCATGCTGTGAAATTGCCCAGCTCCATTTCTCGGGAGCCATGGCCTCACTAGGATGCCGATTTTGGTGCAAAAAAGCTGCTAGAACTAGACCTGTGGATGGGCCGTTGCGAAATCCGATAAAGCACCAATTTTGGATGGTTGAAACCCTGTAAATAATGGAATGTTTACCATTGTTTACCATCTACCAACTGTTGATTCGGATTTCGCTGGCCCATCCACTGTAGACCTGTGGATTTGGTGAAATCGTGAAATCTCAAGTCAGCACATATCTACCATTAAACCTATTGAATCGAGCTAGTGTTGGTTATTGTTGGTTTAAACTAAGGATATATATATATATATACATATCTACCATTAAACCTATTGAATCGAGCTAGTGTTGGTTATTGTTGGTTTAAACCAAGGATATATATATATACATATCTACCATTAAACCTATTGAATCGAGCTAGTGTTGGTTATTGTTGGTTTAAACTAAGGATATATATATATAAAATCATATCTACCATTAAACCTATTGAATCGAGCTAGTGTTGGTTATTGTTGGTTTAAACTAAGGATATATATATATACATATCTACCATTAAACCTATTGAATCGAGCTAGTGTTGGCTATTGTTGGTTTAAACTAAGGATATATATATATACATACATATCTACCATTAAACCTATTGAATCGAGCTAGTGTTGGTTGTTGTTGGTTTAAACCAAGGATATATATACACATATCTACCATTAAACCTATTGAATCGAGCTAGTGTTGGTTATTGTTGGTTTAAACTAAGGATATATATATATACATATCTACCATTAAACCTATTGAATCGAGCTAGTGTTGGTTATTGT
>Ga0126342_10019504_pt1 | contig 11511 bp, 9 predicted proteins | sample Cyp1metagenome_FD_92528 | JGI IMG/M metagenome (GOLD analysis project Ga0126342, IMG submission 92528) | Coral microbial communities from Lord Howe Island, Old Settlement Bay, Australia - Cyphastrea 1 metagenome | ecosystem: Host-associated > Invertebrates > Cnidaria > Coral ... | reverse complement strand
GGTCCGGCAGGGAACACTGGGCGTGGATGGTCGTGGTTGAGGTCCGGCAGAGAACACTGTGGATCGCGGGTCGCAGTTGGACGAGGACGACGAGGACGACGAGGACGACGAGGAGGACGAGGACGACAAGGACGACAAGGATCACAAGGAGGACGAGGAGGACGAGGAGGAGAGGAGGAGGAGGAGGAGGAGGAGGACGAGGCAGGAGGCAGGAGGAGGCAACTGACATAAAATCTAACAACCCTCACCTGGCAGGTGGGGAACTCCAATTTTCATCCATGTTCATCCATTTTCATCCATCTTTGTATCATCAAACGGGTGACCTTTCGGAACCAGGAACAGCTTTGGAGCCTGGCGAAGCCTCACCTCCTCCGCCGCACCAAAGAGCGCCTGAACGCCACGGCCGGCGAAACGGCGGTCATCGGCAAGCCATTGCCCAACAGACTGGAGCCCGGTGGCTCAGGGGACATCATTTGTTGTCGGATAAAACAATGGTCTAGAGTCTAGAGTCATCTAGAGCCTAGAGGTTGGAAGGTTTTGAAGAACTGGCAAAAATGGATGATTGTGTTTTAAATAAGGGGAAGCCATGGCTATCCCATATATCCGCGGACATTCAGTGTCTATCGGTGTCTGATTTCAGGCGCAGCTGATGCATGTCCACGGTGGTTGCTGTTTCATCTCCTGCCGCAGTGGACATGCAGTGACTTCCAACCAAGGTTTGTGGTTTGGCTCACTCCATCTCGAGACCAAGTGCGAACGTACCAGAAAGCCTTGGAGACCAGTGACATCATTCATGAAGCCAATAGCAGCTTGTCCTCATATATCTCCTTGTGTGCGTTGTTAAATTTTGTTTTGCCTGTTTCTAGTGGGTTCACTGGGGTGAGTTGCATCTATGAATCATTGGAATTCAAATCAAGGTGCGGGAGACTTCTCCCCAGATTCTTCCCGAAGAACTCCCCCTTTTGGGGAAAGCACAGGCAAGAGCAAACTTGGAGTCGAAGTGTTCCGCGCCATCGGACTACTCAAGAGGCTTTGCAATCACCCACTGCTGGGAGCAAAAACGGAGGCGCGACAACGGAGTTGGAGGTAAAGGAGGCAAAAGTAGAGTACAGGAGAAACGCTTAGAAGGATACTTTGCTTGAATGGGAAAACTTGCTGGTTGTGGGCTTATGCTTGGGTTACACGTTCATTGCGTTGTTGTCGCCCCTTGGCTCAGTGGTTACGTGCCAGGCTTGGCGTGACTTCTTGACCTCTGCGGGCAAGGACCAACATGTTGAGGCAGGCTGGGGGAAAAGCATGAAAAAAAATGGAGCCTGGTGGTGTCATAGACCATTTTCGACCATAAATTAGAAGATCATAATATAATATATATATATATATATTTATAATGGAAGAATTTATCATCCTGCTAAGACTTATATACATGTTGGAGAAGCATCGAGCAACAAACCTTTGCATGCAAAGGTGGCGCTTTGTATCAAAGATATCGCAGCAAAGCCTTCCGTAGCCGAAGAAAACAGTCAGGTCAAACTGTTTCAGTCAATCATTGGGATTGTTTAAGGAAAAATCTCCAGGACAACCACAATTGTATTCCCCATGAAATGGTGGGTTTTCCCTCGCGCATTTCCATCGAAACAGTAAACAGTCCAGCCAGAGGTCCAATCATGTTTTCACCGGGATTCCAAACCCCTAATGGTGATTCCTCCCAATGTTAGATGGTGATTCGCCCTTCATCAAGCCTGGCAGCTAGAGGTGGACGACGAAGCTGTCGGTGAAGATGTGGAGCCTGGTAAAGCCGTGGAGCGAATGCTGAAGAGCCCTGGCAGATGGCGCCCCACTTGGAGCTGAATTTCAGGTATCCATTGAATGTCAACACAGCGAGATTCCAAGAGAGAATAATGAGAATAGGCTGAATAGGTGAAAAATGAATGTAGGTGCCTGAATGTAAATGATCTACTACAAGGCTCTACAAGATGACTAATTCATTGCAAATATCATGCAATATCCCCGTGAAACCCCCATTGAATCCCTAATAAATCCTCACTAAATCCCCATGGAAAATCCCGGCGGTTTCATCCCCTAGGACCTTGAAGCGTGACACGGCCTCGCTGGTCCATCAAAGCGCCAAGTTGCAGTGCCTCAGTGCTTTGCGGCTTGGCGTCGCTGTGGGGAACGGAAACGGAACGTGGGCCTTGAAAATGGAGTGGCTGCTATAGACCTCTGGTTGTTTGATGATTATAGGGGATTATACTCACCAAATCTAACCAACATGGTGATTATGGTGGGGAATATCACAATTGGGTGAATCCCCATCACCATAAGCCATGGAATTTGGGGAGTTAAACCATCCCACCTTGAGATGGCAAATCGAAACTGTGCGGCTTCAAAGACTTTCGAAGATAGTGTCAGTTTCAATCCATGCATCATCAGGGCAAGCACTCCCCGTGTTTCATGCTGATGCGAGGCTACCTGCTTTGGCTTCTGATGGTCATCGAACTTTGATCTTCTCACAGGGTGTGAGGATGATGGATTTAGCTGGATGCTCAGAGCGCGTTTAAAAAAGCGCAGTGCTGTCGGAAATTCATCCTTGTCATCCATTGTTTGCACATGACAAGGTCGAGATTTGCGTCCTGAAACGCTTGGGCATCACATACCTGCGAATCGATGGACAAACTGACGTTCATGCACGAAATGATCGGGTGCAGAAGTTTCAGACGGACTCACAGTACAGCTGCATGCTTTTGACCACAAAAGTGGGTGGCTATGGCCTGAATTTGACCTCCGCCGATCGCGTCATCATCTTGGATCCTGCATGGAACCCAGCTGTAGACATGCAGGCAGTGGATCGCGCGCATCGGATTGGTCAAGAGCGTGAAGTGAAGACATATCGGCTGATCATGAGTGGCCTCATTGAGGAGTGGGTCATGTATTATTTGTTTTGGGGAGATGTGGGGGGTTGAATTTCGCCGTGTTTCTTTTTTTCGCACTGTGAAATTTGTCATATCCTTTAGAACTTTAGAATTAAAGATCCGGGCTTGTACTCTCTTGACCCGGCTGTAGCATGTGTCAGCCTGCAGACTTGATGAGTTTCATGTTCCAGCAAAGAACCTGTGGCAAAGTTTGGACAAAATCCAGGACAAGATGTTTCGCTTACAAGTCTTCAAGATGGGTTTGACCAAGACCGCCTTAGAGACCAAACAGCAACAACGGTAGCTCCTGCGGTCGGCAAGATTTTGGGTGTCATACTATTACGCAAGCAAACACTTGATGAAAAATGTATATGTACATTCATATATATATATATATTCATGTATATATATATACATGTATATATATACATGTATATATATATATGAGTAACCGACAATTAATCGAAGACTAAAGTAGTAGGGAGTGGACTTGGGATGTTCAAATTTGCGTGAAAACCTCATTTTTTTGGCGGCTCAGAATGTTTCACCGCAAATTGGTCAACTCTTTGGCGCCCCCGAGGGGATCAACATCATCTAGGGGTGTACCAGTTTCATAAACCTCAATGATGGTTGATTTTAATGGGTTTTAGTGGGTTTTACCACGAAAAAATTGAGAGATCTTCAGCTTCCTGCAGTCATCTGCCGTCCCAAAGCCTCAGCCTTGGAAGTTAGGTATTTCACTGCTGATGAGATCCATGGCTTGTTCGAATGGACAGACCCCGCAGAGGGAGAGACGAGAAAACTGCTGCGTGATATGCATGGAATCGAAGACTCTCAGTCGCATTCGCAAGAAGTCAGATTCGCTCCGGGACAACATGAAACAGTTCTTCTTTGCTGGTTCCGTCAGGGGTTGCTATGGGTTCTTGTATATATTTGTATAATTTTGTATATATTCCAGGTGCTCAACAATACAATACAATATACAATGCACCTATTTCACGGTGATTTCATATATTTCGTGACCCTTTCTTCGCAATGACGCTGGCGCGTGTCGAGGACTGCACTACTCAGTGCGACAAGGGGCTGGCAATCAGACCAACCGTGGCAGGTTTGAGCAGTTTCTCATACCTCTACAACACCTTGCAGGTGGAGGCGGGGGAACAGGGCACTGAATTTGCCCGGTCAGTCTCAGAGTGCTTGTTTCAGCAACACATGCAATTTCAACAACGTTGGGGGGAAAAGATGTTCCGCCGACATGGTCTTTTTTCGTCGCAGACACCATTTGTTGTTGATCATTCATTATGTCATTTATCATTGAAATGACACCATACATTTATGAGAATGATAAGAATGATATGTGACTCATAAGACTTAAAAATCCTACCATGAATCTATATGCATACAGATATGTAATGATATATACAGATATATAGTGTAATTTAACATAGCTATTGAAAATCACCATTTTTAATGGGAAAACTCACTATAAATGGTCATTTTCAATAGCTATGTTAAATTACCAGAGGGTAATATTAATATTGTTTCTTGTGTGTATGGCATGCATCCTTCCAAGCCAGTCGGATTCGTCAGGACGAAGTGGCTGAAGAGATGGCGCCGGAAGTGAGGCCCCAAGCTGCGCTGTGGCAGTGGTGCTTTCTAAAATGGGGTGCTTCAAAATATGTCAAATCACCAGTTTTATTATGGGTACCCTATGGTAAATTAACAGTTGGACCCTGAAAATTACCAATTTTTAGTGGAAACTAATCTGAAAACCCCCATTTGCCAGGGTCTATGTTAATTTACCAGAGGGTAAATCATCATGTGTATATTTCAATGGGCCATGGCCAGAGCAAACTGATGATCAACCATCAAATTTAGGGCTTTTCCCCGTGGATGTGACCAGACAAAGCCACATATGGGGAATTCGAGACGCCTGGGATGATGATCAAACATGACAAACATCGACTTTCAAAAGCGACTTTGTTTGGGATTTGAAAGCAACAGTGTGGATGTTAATGGATGTGAATCAAATCTTGCACTGGAGACCCATGGTCCGAAGTCTCAGCTGAGTGCAATCTGGCGACGGGGGCCAGACATCAGACTCCACCAACGTCCATGGTCATCCATGATCCTGGAAGGTTGTACTCTTTTATGATGCAGATCGGGCATGATCAGGTTCCATACCAACTTCACTAAAGTTCCAATAATATATATAATAATATCATAACTATAATATGCAACAAGTCTTCAGCCTAGCCGAATTTGACCAGATAGGGGTGGAGCGAGAGAGAGAGAGAGAGAGGGTTATCCAATGATTTTCATATAATTTCCATGATTTTCCATGTGCTTTCCATGTAACTATACATGTATATCCATGTACTTGTCATATCGTGCCCCATATTTTTCCATGTGTGTTCACCACCGCAGGCTGATGAAGGCTCAGCTCAAGGTGGCTGAGGAAGCCGCCGGTAAGGCGGCACAGCTGCGGGCGGAGGCGGCAGAGTTCCGGGGAAATCCCACGGGAAACGTCCCCTTTTTCATGGGAAAGATCACTGGAAATAGATTAGCTATATGTTATATGAATCATTCTGGAAATAAGAATCTCAAAAAATTGGTTAGAAGGCATGAAACCAACCTGGGCATGTTGAAAGTCAAATTAACTCATAGTCCAAAATTGGGAAAGTTTTGGGATATGAGCTCTCAAATTTCCAAGTCCTTTCGGCCGTGACCCTGCCAGCTGCATCCCTGAGCAGGTGGAGCTGTCGTTGCAAAAAGCTCAGCAGGAATTGCAGACCACCATGGCATCTCGGTGCCCGTCCCAGTGTCCCATGGATGGCTATACATGGCTATATATACTGGAGATGAATGAAGATACACATGTATATAATTATTTATCCTCTTGTATACATATATACCTACGCACATATATATATAGTGACATACACGTATATATTATATATATATATGTGTGTGTGTATGCGTATGCACATTACATGTTCCAACTACTTGGATCTAATTGGAACTCGTCACCAGGAACATTGTTGGTCCTAGTGGTTTGCCTGGGAGCTTCCTGGTCCCAAGGAAGATTTGGGCAACGGCCGGGCCAACCGCAGTGCAGCGGGGCAGCTGAAGAAAGCTCAGGCAGTGCGCAGTTGCGGGAGCAGCAGTGAAAGTTGGAAAACAAACAAGATCCCCACTACTTGTAATATGGACAATGTTGACATATGTTTTATTTTAATGAAGGATCCCCAAAACTATAGCTTTCACTACTGATGTAATTTTGGATGATTTGGGGTACCCCCATTTGAGGAAACCTTCATAATATCTTGTTGGATAATATTCTATAATATAGATAGAAAAATAATCGATAGAAAGTTGAAAGTTGGAAAATGTTGATAGGCGTAATCCCCGCTATATAGTGGTTAATAAACACCCGGAGTAGTTTTTATCAATGGCCATTTATTGTTTGGGGGGAGGATTTCACTGCTCTGACCTAAAGGAAGCACATTGTCGACAATTGGATTTCGAAGCTTTCCCCTGATAGTAAATAATTAATCAGGAGTACTAGAATGTTGGATTTCAAAATCAGTGAAATTCCTTATCAAAATGAAATATCGCCAAAAAATGGATTTCGAATCTTTTGAAAAAGATTTCAAAAGGCGGACCCTAATAATGAGCACCCGGGGTTGACTAGTTTTATTGCTGGTTGAATCACATTTTGGGTATTGCGGCCTCCTGTTTCAATTGCGACAAGTGACAAACGCTTTGGTTGTCAGACTTTCTGCTGAAAGCGAGGCAGCATTGACGCAGAAAAAACGCAAAGAGGGTGCCATCATATCAGAAGCTGTGCCTCAGCTGCTCTCAGTCCTTTGTAGCACGGTGGACTAGGGATGGTCGTATCGGCGTGCGCAAGGAGAAAGTAAAGAAAGCCACGGAGGCGTCTGCACAAGAGGTGAAAGCTGCTCATGAGCAGCTGTCAAAGCTCAAAGAGGAGGATTCTTTGGTAGCATAGTGGGATGGCACTTTGGTCTTGTTCACCCATGTTTCTCAATTGTGGGTGTGAGTTTTTTGGCATGCTGCTTTGGATTGTTTGAACCATCAACTGTTCTCCCAAAGAATGGAGTCCATGTACCCCACCTTTGAAGGTGGCTTTCTTGACCTGTGGATTTTGGAAATGTGTTGAGCAGACTTTGACAGCACATTTCGCCACACCCTACTCAGGGTAGCTGGGCCCAATTGCTGGGTAAGCAAAGTGACCAATATCCCATGGGCTACCGCGAATCATCTATAATCGATCCAAGCATTGTTAAGATGGGAATACTAAGTGATGGAATGTGATATGATGATGTCCCTTTGGTTTCCTCCTCCAGCATGGCAAAGTGCAACAGAGGTTTCCACAGCACAGCAAGCTGCAGATGAAGCCTCCAAAGCCTTCTGCGAAGTTGAGAGACGGTTAGTGCATTGCATTGCGCAAGCCCAGGACAGGAACTGCAGGAACTGTGGGTTCCTTCCAGGCTTCCAACCTCAGCACTTCTCAAGCTCTAGGCCATCGCATGTTATCCCTTTCCATGCGAAGGCAAAGGAAAAGTCAAACAGAAAGTCTCGGCCCATTTGATCTTGACTCTGTGAATGGCAGAGTCGATCTGTCGATTTGCTTCTTTTGAGCTAAGTCAGCAATGGTACGGCCCCACCGAATCCAAACATACTATTCTCGGGCCAAAGGAAGCCATCGTTGATAACAGGTCTCGGCGCATTCTTCAAATAGAGTTGAAAAATGCTGAATTCAAGTCATTCAGGAGAGAGAGAGAGAGAGAAAGTCATTCAGGTGATGCCAATGTTCATTCCATCACCACTCCATTGGTGATCTCCTACTCAAATGCCTGCCTGTCAGAATTCTGAAAGCCCCGAGACTGGAAATATATATACACTAAAACTGCCCAAAAGATGTGGGCCTCTTATGGTTGACCCATCTCCGACTAGTTCTACCCCTTCCTGCTTGATCCTCCTGGGAGCGCAGCAGGAGAAGGCTCTGAAGACATTGGAAAAGGCCAAAGCCAAAGCAATGGAGAAGGTTCCTTGGAGGCGATTGATCTTCCGGGATCTTTCAGGATCTTCCATGGACCAAGGAATTTCTTGATCTTCCAAGGATTTCCTTCTGTTCCAGTTGTTGGGGATTTCGTTTCAGCGGTTCCCAAGAGATGATCCCAGGTTACGGAATGCATGAGGGAAGCGACCAGGGAAATGGGTCTCCCATCATTGGAGCTTGTGAAAATGCCATGGCGTTACGTGAGAGGATGCGGCTGGTGGTTTATTGGGTTCAACACCTGACCGCCCGTCCGTGTATCCTTATTCTGTTGGAAGGGGCTGGGTTTTTTGGAAAGGTTTCACAGTGGAAGGTGTTTAGTCAGCTATCATCAGCTATCATCAGCTATCATCAGCTATCATCAGCCACAGTACTGAGTTGCACTGAGGCTTCTCAAAAGTTATCTCAGGCCTTGGAGGCTCACCAAGAAAGCAAGGCGGCAGTTGCAGAAGAGTGGGACCCTTGGCTGTCGAAGATGCACTACGTGCCACGGTAGCTGAGCATCGACGTCCACTTGAGTGGAGCAAAACCGGAAAGTGGAACGAACTGGGGAATTGTAACTGTATGTAATTTTAGTGGTTGAGTTTGATTTTGGATATTTTGGATGGGTGCAATAATTATGTGCTAATATTGTGCTAATCAAATCTCCTCCATAGCCTCCATTGATGTCTCGGCACAAGGACAAACTACTGGACATCGAAGCTCGATACGAAGAGCCGCTTGGGCCAAATCATGGGGATCATCGGCGATCGGCTTCGAACATGTGGCAGGTGGCGATGGTGTAATTTAACATGTCGGATCATGTCTGTATACCATCCAGTTGCGGTGAGACATTAAGGATGGGTTCTTCTGAGTCTTGCTTGTGGATGATCATTGGGCTGGATTTGCATCCGTGAATTTATTTCCTGGCAAGAATTGAGTGAGTAGCAATAAGCACGGATTCAATCTTTAACAATAAGCCAATAAGTTAAAACCACTGTTTCCCTTCTCGGTCGAGATTTTCCCGTAGATTTTACCTTGAACTAACCCATGGAGAGCATGGATGGAGTCAGGCCACTGCAGCCACTTCAGGTGCCAGGGGGATATGAACATCGTGATGCAAGGCTTCGGAAATGAAAACTGCATGCCCTTAAGGACATCCCAAGCTGCATCTCAGCTGCGGAATCAGATGGAATCAGATGGATTGGAAATGATGGGAGTTTGATGCATTTTGACATGTTGATGTTACCCTCTGGTAAACTAACATAACTATGGAAAATCACCATCTTTAATGGGAAAACTCACTATAAATGGCCAGCCATTTTCAATAGCTATGTTAGTTTACCAGAGGGTAGAGTTTCTTGGTTCCTCCAATGGCCCCTTTTTTGGGGGTCTTCTTTCACAGCTCGCAGCTGGGTTCTTTTCTTTTTTAAGGCACGGCGCAACACCGAGAAGGAGAAGGCAGCAGCTGAGAAGACCATGGCCAAGGAGTTCAGCTGCTGGGGGAGTTGGGAAATTGGACGGATAGCAACTGTTCTGCCCCAAGTACCCCCAAGTTTTGATGGTTACATCAGTTATATCCTCATGATTCCCCTTGATATTTCAGTATATCCCCCTGCTGTGCTTCGCTTTTCAGCTCGGTTGAAGGCCGTTGTAGCAAGCTCAAAAGCCACTGAACAGTTGAACCAAGTATCTCGACATGCAAGTGGGATCAAGTGGGTGGATGGCACTAGTTCAATGGGGCTGCTGAAACCATCAGATATGCAACTTGTCTAGCAAGTCTAGTAGGCCTGGGCGGCCAAAGACTGATACTTTCGATATATTAATATTAATTTCTATTTTTCTCAATGCGTGCGTGGTGGTTTTGCCTTTGGGGCTGGACTGTTTTTAGGCAATGTCAGACTTCCGCAAGACGCTACCAGCTACAGACTCGGGTGGGGAAGCTACACGGGACCAGGTGCAGATGAGGGATGCGTGGATGGGCTGGAAATCGGATGAACAATGTGATTTGATGTACGGGTCAAAGTTCAGTTGCCTCAAGAATTGGATGGTTTGATACCGTCATGTTTAGCACATGAATCAATGACCAAGATTGTAGGCCCGCTAAGTGACCATGTCTAGGTTGCCACACAGATGATATCCGGCGATTGGTTTTGAATGGGTTTGACACAGCTCATTGAGTTCCAAACTAAGATTTGGCATTGCAATGCCGGGCAACTACAGTAGCTACCCTGTTAAGTCCTTTGTGCCAAAACAGATCCAACAGGAGCCAAACCCACTGCAGTTCTCAAAAAAAGGGACCCATCAGGCCTCATATTCTTACAGTTACATGGTCATATTTTATATTTATATTATATTATATGGTTGCCATCATTTATAATCATTCTTGCTTGTTGTATGGGATTTTATTTTTTAGATAGATAACTTTAAGATAAGATAAGATAGATATAGAATAGATGGATAGATGGATAGATGGATAGGATAGGACAGGATAGGATAGGATACTGTAGATAGGATAGATAGGATAGATAAGGTAGATACGATAAATAAGATAGATAAGATAGATAAAATAGATAGATAAGAAAGAAAGATAGATAGATAGGTAGATAGGTAGATAGGTAGATATGTAGATAGGTAGATAGATAGATATAGATAAACGTTCATATAAATAGATCGATAGATAGATAGATAGATAAATAGATAGATAGGTAGGTAGATAGACACAGACAGATAGACAGATAGATAGGTAGATAGATAGATAGAGAAGATAGAGAAGATAGATAAAGATAGATAAAGATAGATAAAGAAGATAGATACAGAAGATAGATGAAGACGATATATAAAGAAGATAGATAAAGAAAACAGATAAAGACGATAGATAGAAAATATAGATGAAGAAGATAGATAGAAAAGATAGATAAAAAAAATAGATAAAGAAGATAGATAAAGAAGAGAGATAAAGAATATAGATAAAGAAAATAGATAACATAGATAGATAACGTAGATAGATAACGTAGATAGATAACGTAGATAGATAACGTAGATAGATAACGTAGATAGATAACGTAGATAGATCACGTAGATAGATAACCTAGATAGATAACCTAGATAGATAACGTAGATAGATAACGTAGATAGATAACATAGATAGATACCATAGATAGATAACATAGATAGATAACATAGATAGATTCCATAGATAGATACCATAGATAGATACCATAGATAGATACCATAGATAGATACCATAGATAGATACCATAGATAGATAACATAGATAGATAACATAGATAGATAACATAGATAGATAACATAGATAGACAACATAGATAGATAACATAGATAGATAACATAGATAGATAACATAGATAGATAACATAGATAGATAACATAGATAGATAACATAGATAGATAACATGAGTTCCGATCCGGAGAGCCACCCAAAAGTCGGATTCGAGTCGGTTTCGGGTTTCGGGTTTCGGGTTTCGGGTTTCGTCGATTGAAACCAACTTTCGCTGTCGGTTTCGGGTTTCGGGTTTC
>Ga0126342_10019503_pt1 | contig 11511 bp, 11 predicted proteins | sample Cyp1metagenome_FD_92528 | JGI IMG/M metagenome (GOLD analysis project Ga0126342, IMG submission 92528) | Coral microbial communities from Lord Howe Island, Old Settlement Bay, Australia - Cyphastrea 1 metagenome | ecosystem: Host-associated > Invertebrates > Cnidaria > Coral ... | reverse complement strand
TATGAATTAAAATGCAACGGTATCCAAAATTTATGGTGGAAAGCAGTTGAAAACTAGTTGGTTGGAATCAGTCGCAAGAAAGTGAGGAACTCTTTGGTACAGAGCTTGACACACACACACACAGAAAGTGACCAGAAGGTTGCGGGTTTCAGCCACTTTTTTGCCGAAGTCTACAAAGTACTGCGCCTGACACGAAAAATTGAGCCCGAGGCCAACCGGGGCCTGCACTTTGTGCGAGCCTGGGCAGTCGAAATGCACATGGACATCTCACGAGGGCACTTTTACGCGGGAATTTACAGCAAACATTCTGCGCCGCAGAGAGCGTACCCTGATCTAACCCTGGCCCTTTAGCATACTCAGTGTGGACACACTGTTTGGGGAAAAATCCTCCAAGCACAGTCTAAGCAAGTGTTTGGACCTGCAGGGTAGTTATTCTCATCGCTGTCCCTATCTTTCTCAATTTCGAGAGCCTGGAGTTGGATCTCGCCGCGGTGCTGGCTGGAGACGTGGCCCGTGAGCTGGGCGCAGGCAGATGTCCAGTTGGAGGGGCATGACTGGGGATCTGTCGGCTTTGCATGACACAAAAACAAAAGCTGATGTATGTTGACCGATGTTTCATATTGTGTCATGTTTCTCTACAGGTTTTTGACTGGTTGGTGGTCACCTATGTGAAAGTGATTGTTGATTTCAAACCATCTAAAAGGATATGACTCTGACAGTCAAGTGGGATAGTCATATCACGAAGTGCCAAATGTCTGGAATAAAAAAAAAACTACACACAGCTACAAGCCCACTGAATTCCAACGATGATGAATGGGGAAAATCAGAATGAGATAAAGCAAAAGAAAACAGAAGAAGGAGAAGAAGAAGAAACAAAACAAGATAATAAAAACACAAAGAGACCGAAGAAGAAAACAACAAAGAAAAAGAGGAAGAAAACATATTTAAAACAATAAGGACAATTATAAGAAAAAGAAAAAACAAAGAAAAAAAATAAGAACAAGAAGAAAACAAAGAAGAAAAAGAAGAAGAAGAAAAAGAAGAACAAGAAGAAGGATAATAAGAAAAGGACAAACATGAAGAAAAGGAAACCCACGAAAACAAAGAAGAAAACTCTGACGATGATAATCATGATGATGACGATGATGTGATGATCGGCAATGATGAGCATCATGATGACGATCATGATTGTTTTATTCATATTACTTCAAAGGGAACATATAACATATCGTGACTTCACTATAAATTCACTGTCTATTACTCATTGTTACTCACTATATTATTCACTAGCATTAGATTTTTCCTTACATTCTACAACCATCGCTGTTGTGAGCGTTGTGATCCGATCAGTGCAACTCAGCCTGTCCACTGTGGCCGAGGTGGAGATGCTCCGGGGGAAGCTGCTCAGGCCCTGCTGCGCCTGCCGCTGAAGCAGTATCCGAACGTCATCCAACGTCCATATGTTCAAAATTTATATAATATATATATATGATATATATATATATCATATAATATTTATTTATTTAATCGCATTCACATGGTTAATTATCAAATGTGTGCGTGTTTATTTGATCTGAAAATATTGGAGAAAGGCATGAGAAGGCAGCAACCTGCACAATACTTGTCCAATTCTACTTCCATGTCTGGAAGCTTGTCCCTCAAGGAAAGGCCCAATTTTCCCTGCATGTGGAACCGTCAGCAGAAAACGCAAAACCATGCATAAAAGCCCACAATGCTTCCTATACTGCGAAGGCTATGCGCAGGCTATGCGAAATGTCGACCAGCGCGGAACTGAGAGCTCTGTGTCTTTTGCATGTTAGACCACACCTTTGCGCCTGGTGCGCAGCTATGACATTTGACATGATGATAATGATCAGTGTTTCTAGAACATCGCGGCCTAACAATCCCCCAAGTTCCATTCATAGGCATTCCGACCCCAGCTTTCGGAAGCTCCCATAGGCTGAAAACCAATGATGCGCCTTCATTCCCGTGCTCCAAACCCACCTGGCAGCAGGCTCTGGCAGCTTTCCAACCAAATATATCCAAATCACATTTCTTCACAGGAAAATTCACGAAAATCCCATTAAACATGGCGGCGGAGTGGAATATCATCCACATCCTACGAATCTCATCACATCATCGAAAAACACCCGCATCCTTCTTGGTCTACACAGTCTACACTGCCCAGCAACTGGTTACAATCCCATTATTTATATGTCTCCCATTCTCTATCCCATTATTTCATAGATCATAATACTGGTTGGTGGTTTCAACCCCTCTGAAAAATATTAGTCAGTTGGGCTGATTATTCCCAATATATGGAAAAAATCAAATTCATGTTCCAAACATTTCCAAACCACCAATCAGAATAAATAGATAATCCATGATAATCCTATAGATCATCCCAGCTTCCCTGACCCCTACTTTCCAGCTGCCCTGGTTTTCTGAGCACGGCACGTGCTGGACGGCAGCGTGTCAGCAATGAAGGCCCCGCCCTGTCCAGAGAGATTCCGCTGTTGTCGTTCCAGGAGCCGCGTGAAGTGCTCACTGCCTGGGACCATGGAGATCACAAGAGAGAAATTGCCACCATGATGTTGGGATATTATACAGTTATAATATATATATATGTATAGTTATGTATAAGTGTTTATATATAAGTATATCTGGATAAGCGCATATGGATAAGTATATATATATAAGTATAACCCCTATTACATATAACGTGGAACCCATCTTAATCCTAATCAAGTCCTAACCATGTAACTGCGGACGGTATTGATAGAACATGATAGAACATGATAGAACTCAACATTGTAAAGTTGAAAATTGTTAGGACAATGATTGACCGGCAATGACCAACGTCTGTGGATATTCAGGGCTTTGGGTGTAAATTCTTGGTCCATCATGTGTCACAGTGTGATCATGGTACATGCCTCCTCTACCCGTCTTGATGATTTCTCTCAACATTGTTTTTGAGATTCGATGCGACAAGTGATGCAGCATCCAATATCCTGCTCTTTGCCACCGGGATGTAATTTGTATTTGGGTATCCTGGCACCCCAGTAAACCAGAAAATAGCTGGTAGCTGGGATTTATGGAAGTTCATCCCTCCCAAATATACTAATCATAGGTCTTGATCCATCCCCTTTTTTGTTTTCACCCAGCTGATGTCCTGCTGAGGGCCCCAGCCACAGGCGCTATGAGAACGATTCAGCTCCTGGTCTCCAGTCGGTTTACCAAGGACATGAGAATATGTCCATGCATGAGAAGCATGGCTTTGTTGCATTCACACTAGTAACCACTAGTACTGCCCAAGGTTGGAGTTCTCTGTGCACAACTTCAAGCCCCTTTTCCATATCAGACCTGCAGTATCCGACCAGACATATCCGGCTACAGAGGGACATGCCGAAGGACTAGAACCCCCCCGATACATTCTGACTCGCATCCACTACACAAGGACACGCCCCAGTTTGCTGGGAGACTTCCAACCCTTCTGGTCAGTGTTTGCCAAGCAGTCCCCAATGGGCTGCTCAGCGCTTGGAGGACAAGGTGCGGGAAAGCCAATCCAAACCTTCGTACAAGCCTAAGCATGCACGTTCAGTCCAGCCCCATGATCTTGTGGAAGTTGCGGAACACCCAAAGAGCAACTAAACCTCCAAAGAACAGTCTGCCAAGAGTAAATATTATATAGGTAGTTTGTGAATTATAAAATAATCTGTCCATCTCAAGTTGGATGCACAAACGGGCAGTTGTTCATACTTGTTGTTGTAAATTGGTTGACAAACAATCACACACATGCCCTGCGATTTCCTTCAAGTTGTGCAAATAAGAAAGGCGAGTAGACATAACTCCCCCGAATGACCTCTGCCATTCCCAAACTGACTTCCTGGCATCCCTCCATCATTCAGTCCGGTTAACTGCAAACCCATCACCAAGGCAGCCAAGGCACCATCACCCGTAGTGGCGCAGGCAGACTGAATGAACCACTGGCGATGGCGCAAGTTGTGAAGACCCAACTTCTCTGTGACCTCTGCGGCGGTCATGGCCTGTGGCAAGTCCTGCTTGTTGGCCTCGGCGAAACGAGGTCGCTGTTGGGGATGGTTGTTCGGGGATGATGCCACTTCAACAAGGCTACTTTTAAACAACAAATCGCGTGAGCATCAACATTTAATTGATCATAACATAACAACAATAGCAAGTAGGTAGCTGGTCCCTGTTTTTTTTTCTTTTTTTTGAGGTGGTAAATCAGCAATAAACCATCCCCAAAATGACCGTAAATGGGTCCTATATCCTATACACCATCCACGAATGGTAGGTGCATTATTGGGTTTCCCACATCATTTACATGGGGATATCCTATTGATGTGCACTTGAAGGCTGCAATGGGTCATTTGCTCAGCCTGTCCCCAAACAGAGCTGACTGACACATCAAGATCCTGGACCCTCCAAAAGTAAGCTGACATCTGATGTTTCACACAGGCAGGTTGGAAAAACAAACGAACGAACAAACAAACAAACAGACAAACAAAAAAAACAAATATACATACCTTCAACGAGCAGCTCACTAGTGAAATCAAACGATTATGTCCAAAACTGGGGGGACAAAAGCAACAACGATGATTTTCTTTGTTGTTTGATTGGGGTGTACGTTGGAGGGTATTTTTTCATTGCATGGATTGCACTTATTCCTTCATGATGTGTATATATATATAAAGATACATGTCTACAGAAAAAAAAAAACTATATATATATATATATGTGTGTGTGAGTGTGTGCAACTATATATATATAATGTACCTACATGTATACATATATATATATATTATAACTATAAAATACTATATATATATATATATCAAACAATTGTTATTCACAGAAGGCGGGAGGCACTCAGTACTACATACTACATATAAATATATATATATATTAACATATATCAGCCAATTGTTATTCACACAAGGCGGGAAGCACTCTCACTCGCAGCACGCAGTCACGCAGACGGGCATCGAAGAAATTAAACTCAAATTGGAGTCAAAAGACGAGAAAAAAAAAGAGAGAGGAGCTAATTGGGGTCACCATTCGAACTAGGAATGGGAAAAAAAAACACTTGAGAACCATTGATCAATTCATATTATAGCTCATTGGTAATATCCTCCATCATACATACGCCATGATGCTTAATTGGTTAAGAACGCATTCGGGTTGGGTTGTTCTTTTTCTCCATTTGTCTTCATCAGCTTTGGCAAGGTGCAAAGACCAAAAGCACCGCATCGCGCATCTCGTCCTCGTTCAACATCTTGGTGAGTTCTTCGCGGGCGTCTTCGATACGATCGCGGTCATTGCTGTCAACCACATAGATGAGCCTCGGGATTGGGACCGAAACTGATAGGATATATGGAAAACCTGCCCCAATTAGAAAGGAAAACCATGGAAAACCTGCCAAAATCGAGAAAGGACATGGACTCATTTGCCATTAAATTCACCTAATTGCATCTAAATTCACTATATAGCTGTGAAATCTCAATTGAACCGCTCTACAGCATCTTGAAGCTTACAGGTCCAAATGTCAAGCCCTGCAAGCAACAGTTTTCTAATCTACGCAATGTTCAGTCAATCTTTATCTACATTGTTAAACAATGACTCAGGCAATTTCTGGAGTGTTTCTTCTTTTTGTGGGGTTAAGCACCTTTTCAGGAAGTACCTTTTCAGTATCAGGATATAATTATGTGGATCCATATGTGGGAGGTTCAATATCACTGCAGCGTCCCATTTTGACGGACACCAAATTGCTTTTGAGTAGGCTATTTCAAATCCTTGAGCAACCACTCAACACAGCCACCAGTCAACCAGCTTTCAAGTACCCAGCTTTTGAACCCATCCCCAGCATCCCGTTTTGATGGACAACTGCCGCCGAAAAACCCATTGGTTCCCTGGTAGTAGTGGCGCCACAGGGGGCGGATCTTGTCCTGGCCTCCCACGTCCCACACGGTGAAGGACAGGTTCTTGTACTCCACGGTCTCCACGTTGAATCCGATGGTTGGAATGGTGGTGACAACTTCACCTGTTGGATCCGATGGTTGAAATGGTGGTGTGGTGACAAGTGATGTACGTTACCCTTGCGAGAATGGGAACTTGTCTGTCTACGTATCATGGTAGAATGAGGATTAAATCATCATCAATGGGGGGATATGTATATCATTGTATATCATATTCTATAATATATTATGTATGGTTCTTAACGGAATAAATGATTAAATCACCAGCAATATCATGTGTGTGTCTGAAAATGGGGGGAATTCACCCCCATGTGACCTTTATTTTATGATGATAAACCAGGCAAAATTGGAGGTATCATAGATTATCATAGGGTATCCTATGTTCAAACAACCCCTAGCCTAGCATTCGAATTGTACACATGGGTTTGTCTGAACATGTGCTACCCCAATTCCAATGGTTCTCATCATAGTTCTCACTAAATGACCATAAATAAAAAACATGGTACAGCAGCCCCCCCTTCTCAAACAACCCCACATGTGACACAAACATTCGACCTGAGCTTTTGAAAAAAACATCAAGGAAAGGAAGGACACCCGCATGTGAGAGCAATGATGACATCCTCAGTACGGTAGCAAGTGCTGGTGCAAGATTCACTCAGTGAGCACTTCACTATACCTTCGACGTGCCCAGAATAAAGTTTGTTACCCTCCAGGCTTTGATTTTGTCTCTTTTATGTTTTTCCGACTTTTCATGTAATTAATTACTTCCCTTCGGGCAGCTGAGCATAAGTTTTTCCCATCTCATTCCTACTTCCTTCAGAGTCCGGCCGCGCCTAGCTTCAGCTTGTAGAGGATGGTCGTCTTACCTGCGGCATCCAAACCAACCATGAGGATACGCATCTCCTGAGGGCCACGTAACATGGTGATTCAGAAAGTCACCCTGTGAGGTGACTTTAACACTCCCATCCCCAGCTTACATGGGAAACTTTGATTCATTAAACAGCCCTCTATGGATTCAAATATGTGTCAATCTCCTACCAATAACCATGGTTTCTGGGTTGATATTGGGGTGCAGGGATTATATCTGAAGGACATGGCTGGGTCATATTGGCACCGGCACCCGTGTCCTGCTTTCCAATCATCCGCTGCCATATCTTGGTGAAAGCGAGCCCCATGGCTGTTCTGTCTGAGTGGCAACTGTCTACGGCAAAAGGGGAACGCAAACTTCTTGGGACGGAGCAAATGTTGCAGCATCTCACAACCTGAAACCCGATCTTTCTGAATGAATCTGATCAGGACGTCATTGAAAGTTGCCTGAAGCATGCCCGGAAATTTGCCTCTGGTCGGCAAACAATCCGACTTAAGTGACCCCCCCCACCGGTCATGAGTATTTGGACTTAATTCCACTTACGTCCACTTACACATCCACACCCATGTATTTGGACTTAATTCCACTTACGTCCACTAAAAAAAACACCAATCATCACTATTAGATCATCAATCACCAGAATTTCTTTCTGGTCATCCGATGGATCCAACATGATCCAACTGTCGACACGGTGCAGTCGTTGGTCCTGGAGCCATTCTGGTCGCAGCACATAATCCTCTTCCTGGCGCTGGCCATCCCGCTGTGGCTGGCGACCATGAAAAACCAAGAACGGAATGTACGTTTTGCCTGGGGTACCCTTTGGTAAACTAACATAACTATGGAAAATCACCATGTTTAATGGGTAAATCAACTATAAATGGCCATTTTCAATAGCTATGTTAGTTTACCAGAGGGTAAGTTATGGCAAGCTATGGCTTTGGAAAGTTGCCAGTTTTTGGCGGGGATGATGTGGGGTGGTCTATTTTTGGGGGAGATACTGTAAATGTGACAATTTTTGAGCCACAACCCCACGCCATGGCACTTCCTGTCACAAACTTCCAACAACGGCTTGCTTAGCACTGCCGGAAGTGGTGTCTGTCCCACCTTCTTTTGGTGTCGGAAGCGGAGTTGATGCAAGTCCCTGGGTAGCCAGTTGAGGTCTTCCAATGACTTCCATGATATGGCAGAACTGCTCTGGATAGACATTGCAAGTATAATATTCGGTGTATATATATATATATACATTTTTAAAAAAAACATGTTCATGTATTATGTCCTTGTGACAATGTGTTTGACAATATGTCAGGTACGTGTCCTTTTCTATCATAGATCCCATATTTCCAGAAACTTAGATGTTATGCCTTGTTCGAATGTTGTTGCATCCGTGGACCCCCAACTTGTCATGAATGGGAGCTCCAACCTGGCAATCCTTCCAAGGGCACGGTTCCACACCGCTAAGGTTGCGACTCCGACACTGGCTCCAAAATAAACCTCAGCAATACCGCGGATGCATGGGCTTCAAGGTCATTGGATCTTGGCTCCTCCCCATCCCAAGCTAAGTTTTCAGGCTTTGATGCTGAGATAATCCGACCAATCAGCTGCAGCCAGCCAGACTGGCACGTGAAACAAAGTGAGAAAGGCATGGTGGGCCCAATCCCTTACATATCTTACATTGCAAGAATATTGTCTTCAACCCCGGTCCCCCCACCACTCCACTACACCCTGGAAGTTGGATTACAAAGGTTTTACACTGGCCATGGCACAAGATCTTGCCTCAAAGGCTGCTCCAGGGGATGGGCAGGCATACACCTGCCATGCAACAAGCAGGTTGCTTGTAGAAGTCCGTGGAGAAATGGCTGTGGGTTTATCATTCTTGGGCCCAAGACAGGCATGCTGCGGCTCAAATACGCAGAACGATATGGACATTCTTGGAGTCTGTTGGCATCACCCAACTGTCAATGTCATTAAGTTGTGCCTCGTACAGGGTGGTCCCCGGAGGTAGCTTCAGCATTCTTTGCAGTGCCCTGCAACTCGTTCGGGGACATGACCATTGCATGTCAAAACTGGGGTTCCCTCAGACTTCAATCAAGGGAATCATCACAAACAATCAAGGTGCCAAGGGGATCATCATAATTTTCTCGTGAAGTGCTATCATATTCATGTTTCCGTTGTTTTTTTTGCATTATTCATATTTCAGAGCATGTCCATATGACAACCACAACACATCAAACCATAACATGTCAATATATAAAGATAAACATCATGAACACCCATATATATAATTAAAAAAAACGCTCCATGTGAATCAAGCAACCAGTTAGAAATAAAAAATAACTATTCGCTCCATAAGATTTTCCGGATTGAAATTAAAACCTGTATATAAACTTCATTTTGAGGTCCCATGGCACCACACCTGCACCAGCCAGTTTCCAAGCATCCCCACGGCGCAACACTCTCTGCCCCGGAGAAACTGGATCGACGAGGAGCTGCTGCCTCAGTGGGCACGATCCAAAGTGGGGAACTACTAGGCTAGGCTGTTGATCTGTGGGCCGTTCAATGGGAACCGCATTCTTCAATGGTTGCTTCACCAATGGATATACCAATGGGAACAACCAATGACCACAATTCACGAGTTGAGTTTAACATAGTTGAACTCTCTCCATCGCCTTCCCAAGGAGTTCAGCCGAGCCACCCTGTGACCAACCATCGAAACTGGAGAGAGGAAACTTGCTCTTTTGCATTGGAAAACCATTGAATCAAGGGAGGGTTGTTGTCCATTACCCGGTTGCTTCAGTTATTGAAAACCAGGCATTGCCATTGAGGATGCGGCCAAAGGAGCGTTGCTCACAGGCTGCAAAATCAGTGCCCAAGGGCATTCGACGACCTCAGCCACAACCGAGCTGACATCCACCATGGCAGGTGCCCGTGGCTGAGTTTTAGGCTTCACCATTTAGACCTGACAAATGCTAAGGACAAAAGATGGGAATGTAGTGCCAACATGTGCCAACAAAAATGCCATGAAATTGGGTTCACGGATAAGTGCTGTCAACCCATCCACCAGCCAGGTTTATCTCTCGTGCAAAGCTTCACAAAAAGAACACCTATCCTAATGTTCTTTAAAGTCTTTGCAACATATTTTTTGCAACCTGTTCGTTTAAATTCATCGAATTGCCTCCGCGAGTCTCTCGTCCATCCTGCGAGCTCCGCTATCACTGCGGTCCGCATGAATATCATACTATGTGGGATTCACATGGGTTGTCTTGGAATATTGTGAGTTACTCTGGGGTACCCTTTAGCAATCAAACATAGCAATGGAACACCCACCATTTATAGATGGTGGTCTCATTTAAATAGCCATTTATAGTTGGCGTCCAAACCATCCATGTTTGATTGCCTGCATTGAGAGGTGATGTTGCCATCATATCGCCTTATATGCCACTTTGAAACACTGTGAATCATCTATAAAGGGCCATGTTCAATACCTTAAATGACCGATGGGTACAGTACATCTTGGATCATCATTACCATGGAGGAAAACAAAACAAGGGCGGAAACAGCTCCTGCCCCAGAGCGGCAAAGGCACTCAAGCCGGTGGCATGGGGCCTGGGCAAATATGGCAATGCTTTAAACCGGGCCATCTGGGTCCAGCAAAACATCGCTGTTATAACGATGCGAGCAACACAAAAACATAAACAAACAAAAAAAACATAACCATCATCGTCATCATCATCATCATCATCATCATCCCAAAATAGGAATTGAAAACACACCAATATCCAATATGGTTGGTTTAAAATTGTGTAAATGGTTGTAAATAATTACACACATTCACATCAAACATAAAGGATTGTGAATGATAGTTTCTTGCAACTTCATTATACAGTTTGTCATTCAGTCACCAGTGTCGCCCCCTTTTTTTCACATCACTCTTTCTCCCCCCGTTTCGGGCAGCATCGGCTCCATTAACGTCCGATTGAATGCTTCTTCAACACTTACTTTCGGAGTTCGACCATCTCTCTCTGCCAAGCCATTCCTAGGCTCGGAGACACACCATGCAGAACTGGATATATAATAAAAGGAAGCAGGCCTATCCTTGGGGCCTTCATGTCTGTACCTCGGAGACATGCTAGTTCTGTCGGGACATTGCGTGACAGTTTCTGCACTTCTGTGAAACGCGCTCAGAGGCAAGTGCTAATACAGCTTGTTGACGAGGAAACAAGGACCCTATCACAAGCAAGAACCAATTTAAAACTGCTCTGATTGGTGATTGAGCTAGCCATGCCAAAATCTTCCGCAATGGGGGAATCATTTTGCCACATAATAGAGATGGACAATAGGCACCTGTTTCGAAGCAGCAGCTATTAAGATGACCAAGATGGTCAAGCACAAACCATCAACTATCCCATACTGAGCAGGTTTTTGCTTCATTGCAGGGAACAACAACAAATATATGGGCCAAAAACCTGATACACCAATGGCAAGCAGAATCTCTGTAGGTAGATAGATAGATAGATAGATAGATAAGATAGATAGGATAGATAGGATAGATAGGATAGGATAGATAGGATAGATAGGATAGATAGGATAGATAGGATAGATAGGATAGATAGGATAGATAGGATAGATAGGATAGATAGGATAGATAGG
>Ga0126342_10019502_pt1 | contig 11511 bp, 10 predicted proteins | sample Cyp1metagenome_FD_92528 | JGI IMG/M metagenome (GOLD analysis project Ga0126342, IMG submission 92528) | Coral microbial communities from Lord Howe Island, Old Settlement Bay, Australia - Cyphastrea 1 metagenome | ecosystem: Host-associated > Invertebrates > Cnidaria > Coral ... | reverse complement strand
CTGGTAGTCAGAAATGCTGCAAAGACCTAGCAAATACGCAGCTGGACCTCAGAAATGCTGCCAATAGCTTGCAAATAGAAGGGAATTGGGGCTGCTACCTGGGGACCCAACCCATGGGGGGGGATGGAGAGACGGAGGACGGGACCATACATACATATATGCACGGATGCATGCATACATGCATGCATACATTCATACCCATGCATGCGTGCATACATATGTATATATATATATATATACATACACACATATATACATACACACACACATATATATATATGGCTATGGGATGTTATGTCAGATCTTATTCCATGCATTGCATTTTTGGGATGATGGTCCCATTTTGGGTAGTCCCAAATATGTGGAAATCCCAAATGGTAGGACCATGGTTTCTGGATGTTTCGGGGGGTGTTTCATATTATGGGGAAGGGATTTGTAGCATAACTTGTTGATGCTTTTAGCCTTTTAAGCTGCTTGACATCCCACTCTTTGTTGTTTCTCTTCCCAGTTTGGCCACTTTGTATCTCGAATTTTCCCCGATCTCTCCATGTTTCCGCATGGTTTTTTCAAGGTACTAACTCCCAATCAACAACCAAGTCAATGGACGCCGCCTATTTGCGTAGATTTGCCTGTAGCATTACTAATTTCAATGTTTGGATTATCTCAAGATTTGGTATCCCAAAATCCAGTGTTTAATGATGTTTGCTGCAATTATCACTTTCAACATCATGGCGAAACACGCATGTTGCTAGCTTAACATCCAATGCATTCCAAGCTCCAAATTGGATTAGTCTCCCTTGTGCATCCTTAATATCCTAAATTTGATCCGTACCCAATGTTTTTTGTAGGCTATGATTATAACCTCCCAGACAATCCGAATCAATTTAGCCCTTCGTTAATTTTTGGTCATATATTGCCATTTTGGTTGGTGAAAAATCCCTTATTTTGGGACCTCGGTCCCTCCCAGCATTTTGATGATTCCACTTCCCTACGAGGTGATGGTATCTATCTCCTGGTGGGCGTCGTGATGATGCCACAATGGGGGATGAAGAAGATTTGTCAGGAACGGTTGGTGGGGCACCTGGTGATGGTTTGGGTGGTGATGAATGGGATATTTAAGTTGATGAATGGTGTTATGTTTGGGTGGCATGTGTTATTTTTTCGGGCATGAATTGGTTGTATCAGGAAAGAATCATCGGAAATTATGGATTTACCATTTACCAGCCAACTTTGGGAGTTTTAGACTAGATGTTCCCTTCAGCTAAGATGACCTGTGGACACAAGTCGTTAGATCATCCTATCACTTCCTAGGTTTTTGTTGGGAACCCTGGTGACCCTAAAACTGGCCATGTAGCCAGTGCTTCAAAAAGCCTCGGCTCGGCCAGGATTGGAGGAGATTCGGGGGCAGCGGGAACCATGGTTATCCCATGGTGGTTCTAGACTTCAGTCGTCTTCGCCGTACCTGGCTGTTTCTTAAAATGAGTTCCTCACCGTCGAATGAGTTCCAGGTTGACCAGGTTGGTGTTTGGAACCTCGGAGTCACCCAGAAACACAGCAGCTGAGTCCTCCAGATTTGTTTCAGCTGACAAGAGGACACCAACTGCGGGCTGTACACCTGAAATCTGAGCCAACATGTTAATTTCTGCAAGAAACCACATCTAACTGAGATCCTGCCGGGGGTTGGGGCCACTTGGCCACTTACCTGTTCTTGGCGACACGTTTGAGAGTTGTGTGGTACCTTGCAACCCTCGGCAACCCTCCATTTTTTTTTTGAACAAAAGGAAACTGCGAGTGACATGATGAATTTTTCACCGATTTAGGGCTTCTCATCAGCCACAGCCAATTGTGGTTGCCAGGACCACATTGTGGTTCTTATTCCATCCTCATTGGCCTCATGGCTAGTTGCACAGCCATTACATGGTGCTATTTTTTTCCCATTATTTGGTTTCGGTTTCTTCTCGCTTACTTCGAATTTCTAATAGAAGTTGTTGGCAATGATCCCCGCTGATGTTGGTTGAAGCCGCTTCATGCAGTGCCGCATGCCAGAAATCTTATAGTATCTTATACCATGGTTTTGGTCAAATCCCAAGCCCTCTTGGATACTCCCAAGAATTACCAACGGCTTTTCTAATTGTTGCTATTGACATTCTCAATTTTTCTTGGTTGACTGCCAATGACAAGTATCGGTGAATTCTCCTTTTTGGATCCCTTTGGATCTTTGGCAATCAAAGATGGCCTAGTCCAAATCCCTTGTTTCTCTTGTTTAGTCCCATGTTTTTCCATGATGTCCTATGTTTTCCCATGTTTTTCCTGTTTCAATGACCCGGCAATGGGATTTCCCATTGGATTGCCGGGGCATCACCGACTCGAAAATGGGCCAGGAGCCGAACCTTCACGCTCCAGCAATGTAGCCGGCAGGCGGCCGATGATTGGACCAACTACACCCATACACTCATAGGTTGCTGGTAGATTGGGTACTGAGGATTAAGAGATAGATTCTTCATAATCTACATTGATAATGATGAAGATTACTGATAGATTAAGAGAATAGTACTGAGAATTACTGATAGATTCACTTTATAGCTAGGCTAAAATTGCTGGATCATCTGCAGTTTTCGGGGTGAAAGCTGGGTCAGCTGGGTGCAGTTGGTACCCCCCCGAAACAATACTCTTCGGTAATCAACATGGCTGGCTGCGAAATTGCCTTCAAATGTAGGTACGAATGGAACAATCATCTATAAATGGCCGATTTTATATTGACATGTTTGATTGTGTATGTTATAAACCTATGTTTTCCCATATGTTCAATTGGGAAAAGCTGTGTTTTCCTATGTTTTTTCGCATCAGCCATGTCTACCCGGATCCAGAGGGATCCCAGGTCACCGAGTATAGGGTGTCTCAAGAGCTGACCGGCGCCACGGGGAGCAGCTTTTCAGATGACGTGCCCTGGGGATGGGAAATTGATGGGAATTGATGGAATCTGGGTGTCTGAACATGTCTGGTTTATATTTAATGGATTGGTTTACGGGAAAATCGAAACCGGAAACCCATGGGATTTTCCCATGAAATATGGGGTTTTCCGGTAAAAGTTCCCTTGAACCAATCCATTGAGTCTGAACATGTCTGTTTTCATGGGGAAATTGATCCTTGACATGGCCATGTTATCCATGTTTCAATGGGGAAATGGATGATTTACGTCTGATTTACCATGAAGTTTGTGGTTCTTCAGACAAAGCCATATCATGGATTTCTGAAGGGAACATCGTGGGATTAGTTCCTTGGTTACTCCAACCTACAATTGGTGAATCGTAGTCACCTTGGGTGTCACAAATATGTGATATGCGGATAGTTAACCATTTGGACCATTTAAGGTTTATAGTCATGATATAGTCATGAAACAAACTATGGTTCACTATTGATCAACCATTGATCAACCATTGATCAACCATTGGTGAATCATTGGTTAACCATTGGTTAATCCATTATGGTTGATCAATGGTTGACAGAGTGGCTCGCAGCCCCGATTGTGTGGTGGTTTGATCCATGGTAGCTAGTTTAACGGTTACTAAATATGGATCAACGGTTAATATGAGGATATAATGGTATAATATGACATAATGATTAAACAAACATCAATATGATGCTGGATACTGACCATTACATAATGAGAATGGGTTAGAAACCACAAAATGATGGGATATTATGAGATTTAGCCAGCAATTTTGGGTAATGCCAACCCTGAACTCAGAGATACCATGGCCAATGAATTAGGGGACCCGACTCCAAAGAGTGATTCCATTAGCCATTAGAATGCACCCTCCGAATTAAACCGACAGGGAGTGAATCAAGAGACATGCTGATACAACAAACTGCCATACCAACATATGCCAACAGCCAACATATGCCAACAGCCAACATATACCAACACATACCAATTTATAATAATACATACAAAAATATATACCACCATATACCAACAAATACCAACACATACCATTAAGATCGAACAAAAAATCGCAGATCTTCGCAGATCTCAATCTGCGCTTCGAGGTACATCTCTATCACCTGAGTTCAACCAGGTGCCGGCGGTCCGGAACTGGGGGAAATGCAATGGTCCAGAACTGCAATCATATGTATATATATATACACATGTATATTATAAGATGTATAGAATGGGCAGATAATGGAGAAATAACCAACTAATCAATCATATGACAGGTGGATGTGCATGAAAATGGGGTGATCATCACTTTAATGGGGCAGACAATGAACAATCCTTGGGATTATAGGCATCCTATTGTTAGGTTGGCGCCTTTGATAATTGTGTAGTTTCGAATTCCAAATTTGCATGATGGCAGAACTTGACCACTTAGCACTCATATTTTCTAGGAGGTTGAAAGCAGCAAAGCCTCATTGCACATCCATGGTCCATCTAGGATCTCCCCGAAAACCTCACTGGGTTGATCTTGGGTGGTGGTTTCAACATGTTTCAAATAGCTTATGTTTTTCATCCATGGGACAATGATGCTCATATTGATGATTGTTGTTGTTGATAATTATGATGATGATGATGATGATGACGATGACGTCGATGATGATTGTTCCAAGTTAAATAACATGACCAACTTTTTTTTGCACCAACATCTCCAGGTTGCTGTATCGGATCAACCTGCACCCAACGGTGACAGAGAACGTTTTGGAGTTTTCCTCCTTGACCTATGGCAGTGCCCCGGCTCTGTGGGCTCTCTGTCAGAAATCCAAAGAAATCTATGATAATATGAATAACATATGACCTCTGATAGTACTGATAGGGTATGGGTAGACTGCTAGGTATTTTTTCTCATTGACGAACTGTCAACCAAACACTCAAATAAGTATGGGTCCAAACCGCATTATTCCCCAAAATGGATAGGTGAACATCCAAACCAAGACTGTCGTTGTTCATTTTTGGGATCTTCACCAGGGCTACAGGGTCTTGACACACTACGGGCTCTGAGGGTTCAGGTCGGGGCAATTTTGATTTTGTGTTTTGGTTCTACAGAGATGGTTTGAGTTATCATCAATCGTGATTGATTTTTACACCACTTTTCTCTTCTGCAGTATATGTACTATATATAATATACAATATATATATATATTATATGTATATATATATATGTATATATATATATATATGTATATATATATATGTAAGATACAATATATCTACAGCTTATATTCTCATTTATGGTTGGAAAAAACCATTCGCCACTTCGCCATGCAAGCCGCGTGCCAGATGGTTTGACTGATTACACCTTTGACGGAGGCTTCCATGACGGTGACTCGGCGCTGTGACATGGGATCTGAAGATTTGATGATGTTTTGCACTTCTATTTGGCCTTATCCCCTTCAGCGATTCACATAAAGAATTATCGATAGATGTTTTGGTGGATCCTGCGGCGCACGCATGTCGCTGTACCGTGGCTCACATCTTGAGAAAATGCCACCGCTTGGCTGATCAATTTTTAGCTACGGCATTTCATGAAATGACAGATTATGACAGATTTTTTGGGGAATGTTTGTTGGTCTATTACGGTCTATTCAATTCTTTTAGTTTGTGTTTTTTTAGCCTTTGTTGCTTCCAACAGCATTGCGCCGTCCAAGGCAACTACGGCTACTTGGTACCTGGCATCGGTGACAATGTAGCCCAGCAGCATGCGACCTGGGGCACCCATTTTTTTCCTCAACTTTTTTTTGTCATCCACATATTTGGATGGTGAGACGGTGAGGATATCATGACTTGGTGATCTCAGTTGAAGTTCCGGTGATCCCCATGTGTCCCATGTATCGTCGCAACCATGAGCCGCTCTCCAGTTCGTCTTTCGCTTCATTCTGGAGACCTTCAATGGTGGGACCGGCGCTGCTGGTGCTGTTGGGAGGTGCTGTTTGGTTGAGGAAGTTGGATGCGTTTTTTTTTTGCCGCCGGTTAATTCAGTCTTTTGAATCGAGACTGGTTTGCCATGGTCCAATTCTTCCCCCCAAACATGTATCTTATGAATATTTATGAATAGCTGGTTAATATGTGGTTAATATACTGTTAATGATGATGCTTATTATATGGTTAATGATGGCTAGAATATTTATGAATCCAAGTTGAATTAAATCACCATTTGCCAGTTTTGGACCAAAATCACCAGGACTTTCTTAGATTTGTCCGAGATTGGCCAATCGGGCAACTGCAAAGATGGCTTTGCGCCGGGAGCCAAGTTGGTCATCATCCAAAGTACCATTGGAAGTTCCAAGTACTATCACTATGTCAATTTTTAATTGGTAGTTCCAATATGTTCTAATCAGGACTCACAGATTTCTGAAGTTTCTTTGGATGGTGATTCTTGATACCCACATGTGTGTTGCCGTTCCTTCAAAAAAATCATCGTGCCGGAGGGTCCAGGGTTCTCATGGAATTGCACCCACCATGTCCGAGTGATCCGAAGTTTCTCTTTGGATGTCCCGATGTTTTTGGGTGACATCCTGCATCGTGGATCATCCTTGATGCTTTTAGCCTGAACCATTACCATGGTCACGATTTCGTGGAAATGCTGAGGAGTGGCAGTTACGGCTTCCTTCTGCCCGCTCAAGACGGCACGGCTGCCCAGCTCTCGAGTCGTGCGGTTGTTGACCGGACCTTGGCACGTCCAAATCGGTTTTCTCCGGTCAAATGGACCGCGAACTGGTTGAAGTCTGGATGGCCAAGCAAAAACAACACTCAAACACATTGAGGGTATGTAGACATTGTGATATCTAAATGTAGACATTCTATGATATATACGTAATATATATATATATATATATATATACACGTAATATATATATACACGTAATATATATATATATATACACGTAATATATATATATATACGTAATATATATATATATACACATAATATATATATACATTATATATATATATATATTATATACACGTAATAAATCTATATCTATATCTATATATATATATATGTATAATGTCCTCTGTATATACTTGACTTGAAATCTCAAAATTCGGACACAGTTCTATGTGGCTTCGATTTTTTGCAACCCCCTGAGTCGGTGAACGATCAACAGGGTTACCAGTCATTGGAGAATTTCCCCAAGAATCCCATCCCAAAATGTATCCCAAAATGGATTAAACAAAGATCAGTCTATGATTCCATCTATCCAAAATATCTGTAGTTTAATGTTTGTTTATGGGAAATCATGGGATTTCTATGGGACATATCTTTGTTTGTCCCCTACCACTATGGTTTCTGGTGTCCTACGGCAGGCATCATTTTTCGGATCAACTTGACCTCCTTTGATGCATTCGACACTGAGTGCCCAGCTGAGAACGGCCAATTTCAAAGGTGTAGCAAAAGGGGAAATTATGGATGCATGCATACAGACAGACAGACAGACACACAGATGGACAGATGTACATACATATATGTATAGCTAAGTGCACGGATGACATTACATTGGACTGCGTTACGCCACATTGCATTGCATTGGACTACATTAAGATGCCTTACGTTACAAAGCCTAACATTACATCAGATTAAACAAAACACACACACATACACACGTTAATGTCAGGTCACATCACATCACATCAAATCACATGCCATCACATTGCACCATTGCATCATTGCATCATTGCATCATTGCATCATTGCATCATTGCATCATTGCATCATTGCATCATTGCATCATCGTCATGTATATATATATATATATATATATTATATCATAATACATGTTTATGTCGCATTTTATAATATCATATTATACGGCAGTATATCACATTCTAGTTTATTTCATCACATCACCTTGTACTACATTTTATGACATCACCTTGCACTACACTACGCGACATTGCATTATATCCCATTACATTACATCACATTACATGACATGACGTTACATCAGTTACATCACATGACATTGACATATGTACAGTTTATGTACACACATATGGCCCAATTTGGCGGTTCAAAATGACCAGAACTTGGTCATTGGATGATTCATAAAATGAGTATAGCTTCATAGCTTCCAGCTGCCAACATTTTCCTCGCCGAGGTATTTGGATCTCAGTCTACAGGACGGATGAAGTGGATGAAGCTGGGGAGTAGGGATGGTTTTTGATTGGCTTTACCGCATAGTACGCGTGCCATTTTTCTAAAAAAAATCAAAACATATGTAATGATAAGTGCGCGTGTAGGTATTTATCCAGCTTGAGTGGCAGATCGCCAGCTGAAATCCTGTATGCGGGGCATTGACGATACTCCGGACATGAGATCGTGAATTCATCAGGGTCCTTTGAGCAATACCAGATTGTACTAGTTTTGATGGGTAAAATATGGTAATGGCATTTTCTGAAATCGTGAGAACATGTGAGAACAATGAGTAGCCTCTAAAAATGATGTTTTTTCCGAGCAATTTTTAGAGGAAGCCATAGGAAGCCTGTCAATCCACCAGGATCATATGTCCAGCCGATTGGCTGTTTACCCAGTACCCAACCAAAGTGCCAGAGAGGCATGGTATTGCCGGCAAATGTGCTGGTTAGATCATGTTACATCCTCACCATCAATTGTTGACCAAAAATCTGATAGTAAACTATTTGGTGCTATTCCAATTTTGGTTGCTGTTACGCAAAAAAATCTTGTCCAGTATCAGCCTGTCCCTTGCTGGTTCCATAGCATCCCACAACGGGGTATTGTTCCATGGACAATATCATCCCATCTGCAGAATTGGCTTTCTTTGAAAATGGGAAAATGGCTATAGCCCATTTTCAGACACAGCCAAATACCATGTTAGTTTTTTTAAAGTTATATCCATCATACCCCCATTGTATCTTTTTGTGTTGATAGATGCCCATTGTATCCATCCAAAGCCCAAAGGGTGTCATCACATTCCGCGGTGTCATCACATATCGGCCTTTCAGGACGTTGAGTTGAAAAAGTTCGCCGGAGGAATTCAGGATGGTACCTGGTAGGTGAAGGATCCCGGGATCTTGGATATCTTGGCACCTAGCAATTTAAGATGCTTCACCAGTGCATGATATTTCTATGATATTTCTATTCATTCTGATGGTGTTGTTGTAATTGACATGGACACTGGATATTGGTTGACATATGTTTCCTGGAGTTTATGGAGAAATTTTGCTGAGGGCAGCCCTGGACAAAGATAGGTTAGCCCTAAATCCACATCGTTTCCTCTATCAAAATGGCATAACATGGCCATATTGGAGGTATACCCCATTGGCAAAGCCATTTTCGTGATGTTGGGGGAAATGACCATAGACTGCTGTTTTTGTTTGTTCCCGGCGAGTTTGAGGTACCTATGGCTATCTGGCACCCATGCAAGATTGTTGCGGAAACGATTTGAGGCCACTTGGTACCACCGAGATAGGAGGCTGTGAGAATTTCGGGAGCGCTTGGCCATCCAAGTAGAATTCGATAGCATGGGTCTTCAGAAAAAAACTGAAGTCAAATAGATTTTCCAGGATTTTCTCACATGTTGCAACTGCAGTGTGGCATCAAGCAGCAGAATTCTGCCCAAAAGCTCGGCTGAGGAAAGTGGTCAGATTCAGGTTGGATCCTTTCGAATATGTCGACTATTTGGACCTCAGTATCCTGAAGTGGAAGATAGTGGAAGGGGACGGGAGATGATGGGAGGATGGAGACTTTGATGCTAGTCTCAGAGACATCGGAAGAAATGAAAGTGGAAAAGTGACATGTTTTCAAGATATCCTCCAATGATTGCAAGAGTTTTTGCAAGCAAAGAAACCACAATGCAACTCTGACTCAATTTCTCTTCACTTTCCGACTTTCCAACTCTCATTTTTACATACCTATATTAGCCTATATATTTCCATATGTTGGTATCATATAGTATGTTATTTACATACCTATATTTACATACCCATATGTGATCAATCGAGATCCAAAGTTTCACTTTTTTTTGGGATGCGCCTCACATCGAGGTGTTTACGATTCGACGTTGGGAGGATTTGAAGGCATCTTCACTGATGGCACCTATGGATATCTCTATGGAGGTGGAACATCTGGTGGTTTCGGTGGTTGTGGCATCTTGATATGGCTCTGAAAATGGGGAAATTGCAACATAAAGCACATCATAATAGGGATATAGCTGGGATATGTTGGGACACATTAGGGATACATAATGGATATAATTGGATATACAGCCAGCAATTTAGTGACCATAAGATTATGGCGAACATGATGATAAAGTGTCAAACATGAAATTTGGAAGTACCCTATTTGTAGACAAACCCACATGGAAAGTGCCTTCAAGTGATGACTTTATTGACTGTATTGACTGGCATGCATATTCCCTAAATGATCTAAACAGCCAAGAATCTACGAATCGAGTTTCCCAACCACACGCTGATGTTCTTGTAGACATCATCAAAAGTTGAATTCTGTGAACTGCAGTTGAAGCTCCGCACCAGGTTATTCTTACAAAGTGGCGCGCTTCCTGCTGTCCAGCATGTATCTTGGCGAGCTGAGCAGCTGGAACAACAAGGCTGACAAAAATGAAGACAGAATCTAAAAGATGTACAAAAGATGTAGAAATCTATACATTTCTCGTTTTCTGATGTTTGTTTCATCTATTCAATCTATTCATAAATTTGCACAGTTATTTATTTAACATTACTCCGGATAAATAAAATCATATGTATATACTGTATATATATATATATAATATTAGAATATAGTATATATGAGCGACGGCTCTTATTTGCGTATATGGAAAGTAGTATTCGGGCGTACCCCGGTTTGTCAAAAACATCATATTTAGCTTGTAAAACGAGGTAGGAACACCCCAAGAACGAGGTAGGCAAAAACGTTACGGGACTGGAGAACGAGGTAGGAACACCCCGTCAATTGCGTTATGTAACAAATATGGTTCGCAGCTCATATATATATATGTTATATGTTACACGTGCATATGTACTGCCTCTTTTTCCTGTATACTGCATATCCCCAATCATGCTGTCAGAAACTCGTTGCTCTGGGTGTGAAATGGTGTTTTGTTGGTATTCTTTGAGTATCTATACAATATCTGAAGCTCAAACAATAGTTTTAATTGTTTCTTTTGCTGTTTAACTATCTACCATATACATATTTATATGTATACATAGACATATTTATATGTATACATATACATATAAATATACACATACACATACATATACATATAAATATAACATACATATACATATGCATATAAATATATACAGACATATACATATAATTATACATATACATATACATATACATGTATACCTATACCCATACATATGTATATATATATATAAAATGGGCTAGCGCCCGGGTGCCGCCGACCCCCTTTTTGTCCCTCTTCTGTGTGTATTCTAGTGGGTGATTAGGTCAATGGCATGATTTATTTAATGTTTTTTTCTCTTAGACTGCCATTGTACCTGCCCATTAACCATGGAATTTCACCACG
>Ga0126342_10019501_pt1 | contig 11512 bp, 14 predicted proteins | sample Cyp1metagenome_FD_92528 | JGI IMG/M metagenome (GOLD analysis project Ga0126342, IMG submission 92528) | Coral microbial communities from Lord Howe Island, Old Settlement Bay, Australia - Cyphastrea 1 metagenome | ecosystem: Host-associated > Invertebrates > Cnidaria > Coral ... | reverse complement strand
ATGCCGATGGTGATGGTGATGTTGATGGTGATGATGATTGTGACGGTGGTGGTGATGATGATGATGATAGATGATAGATGATAGATGATGGATGATAGATGACGGATGATGATGATGATGATGGTGATGGTGATGGTTATGGTGATGGTGATGGTGGTGGTGGTGATGATGACGATGATGACGATGATGCCGATGGTGATGGTGATGTTGATGGTGATGATGACGATGATGACGATGATGCCGATGGTGATGGTGATGTTGATGGTGATGATGATTGTGACGGTGGTGGTGATGATGATGATGATAGATGATAGATGATAGATGATAGATGATGGATGATAGATGACGGATGATGATGATGATGATGATGGTGATGGTTTTGGTGATGGTGATGGTGGTGGTGGTGATGATGATGGTGGTGATGGTGATGGTGATGATGATGATGATGATGATGACCCATATGTTATTTCCCATTGGTTGACCCACCACTTTTAGGGAACCTAACGTACACCTTTCTTATGGTGGTACCCGCAGCAAATACAACCAACGGTTGTGACTTTAACAGCAGACATGGTCATTGAACCATTTTTTGTTCCCAGCAGAACATTGAGATACCAGTGGTGTACGTTCTGTAACTTGGCTGGCCATGCAAAACCCACCATTGATCATGATGTTTTTTTGAAAGATGAGAACATTGGCATTGCCCATCCAACCATCTTTGATGACCCTAGGGTACCAATTTCAGTCTTATACGGGTACAGCTCAAAGTTGTTGACCGTAGTTTGGACCGGACCAATACTGGACCAATTTTTGGGATCCATGGGTTCCAAGAATGCCTCAATGGCTTGATCATGCTTGACCCATCCCCACATACCCCGTTGTGTCTGCTCTTTTTCCTCGAATTGGATGAAGGGGAAATATAGAAGGACCACCATTTTCCTCGATTTTCAACAATTGAAAACTAAGTTTTGCCATAAATTATGTTAATTGTTCCTTAAACCCAAGTTATTTTTTTGGTTCAAACGTTGCGGAGGTACAAACTCCATTCCTTCGAGACCATCTCGGGGCGCCTCGGTGGGGTGGCCTTCGGAAGCTTCGGTGGGGTGGGTTGTGCTGCGGCTTTCGAGGTACCGCTTCGTGATCACTACGGACCCCTCGGTGCCTGACCAGCAGGAAGCGGGGGAGGGAATAGGGAACGCGGAGGATGGGGTGAAATTTTGACACATTGAATTGTCAAGCATCCAATTTTGGTACATATATATGTTCTATTCTGTTCTGGTACCAAAACCAAAATTTCTGGGTCCAGGCGCCTTAGATTCAAAGTTTTACAGTGTGACTTGGAAGGTGCCTGATTGGGTGGGACCATTTTGGTACCCGCTTTTTTTGTTCACATCCCATTTTTCGTATTGCTCGCAAGTGTCAAAAGTCAGCACCCCAATGAATGTCCTAATTCGTCCATTCTTAAATCTGGTATTGTTCATTGGGTAACTGTAAATACAGTACCACGGTGAATCAGAAAGTAGCAGGACCCGAACATGGGACAACACCTTTTTGGTTGGTTAGACTCAGTTCTAAACCCGATTGTTTTTACAGTGGGGCCCACATTTTTTTCCTCATTTTGGATGATTGAAAAACATGTTCACACGCCAAATGTTTCGCCAGGATTGTCTCAGACAAATCTACGAAATGTTCGTGGAGCACGTGATTAAAAATCCACTGTATCAATTGGGAGACGAACTCGACAACTGCACAGCCCGGGTGTCCAAGCGGGCAAAACTTGTGGCACTGGGATTTACAGATACCCTCCGGTACCCTCTGGTGAACTAACATAGCAATGGAAAATCACAATTTTTAATGGGAAATTCCACTATAAATGGCCATTTTAAATTGCTATGTTAGTTCACCAGACGGTAATCAAATTTGGCTGGGAAATCAACCATTTATAGATGGGTTTTCCAAGGAATCTTGGAACAGGATCATTTTTCATATTTTGGCCGAAGATTTTCAGCTGGAAGTACTACCGAACCCCCAAAATGGATTGTAAAGTTGGATGCCTGCAAATCATGAGGTATACACCATGGCAAATTGATTGGAGTGGAAAACCAGACCCCACGACAGCGGATTTTCCCCAAAAATCGTCTCGGGATAATGGGTTGAACCCCCTATCTTTGGTGGTGGGCTGTTCAATTTTTCACCCAGATAGGCAAATCAACAGGAACTTGGATGATACATCCAAAGAAAGAACAGTGTTTCCAGGATGTTGTGGATGATTTTTACCTCATAGTTTCATATCGTTTCCAAGTTTCCTATATCCGACATCTGCAACAAATACAATTAGATAGAGTTTGTTTCCGGATATTGCGGGATGTTTTTCTGAACCACTGCCCTCATAGTTCCTTGGGTTTTCGCACCCTCCGGTAATCAAACATGGCTAGCTGGAAACTCTCCGATCAAAATGGAGATTTCTAGCTGGGAACACCGGATTAATAACCCCCCCCCACCCAGAAGGTCAGAACTCTACCTTGTGGAGCCCCCCTTAAGCCCCTCTTAATAATAAGCACCTCTGAACCATAAAATTTTGGATATGGCTTACGTCAATGGCTGAAAGCTATGGGGGACATTGGGAATGAATAGGCAAATCCAAAGAAAAAACATTAGGGACATGGTGGTTGATTAATTAATCAGGGGCAAACCCTGATTATTATTAATGGGGGACATGGGCTCATGGGGGGTACCCTTTGGGAGCTATCCAAACTGATGATTTTTTATAAAGAATTTAATTAGAAATCGATCATTTGGGGAATAGTTGTTTTTTTCAAATTTTCAATGGTCAACAGTGATGGGTTCTGGTGTTCATGCGGTTTCAACTTAAACATATATCATAAGGAAACCATTTGAAACTTTTGGATAAAAAGAATGGATTCCAGCACTGGTGGTTTTTTAATCAGGGGTAGGCCAAAGTGTTTATTAATTTGGGGGGACCACCTTTTTTTTGAACGTACTTTTTTTTTTGGGCAGTGGTGGTTGATTAATCTGGAGGGGTTAATCAATCCTGACTTGACATTAGGATATTTTCCAGCCATCCACGTTTGATTACCGGAGGTTACATTCATTATATCATCCCATTATCATACATGATATATTATCAGCATTGACATCCGCTAACATAACATCATTGTATAGGATTAACATTTATATTCCCATCGTTTGTTGGTAAAATCCCTATCAGACACCACAGAATTCATTATATGATTCCCATTACTCAATACCTAAGCTCAATTAATTTCATATACCATCATTATTACATCAAATTACTCCACTAACATCTACTTACATGATCCGGAGGGTGAATCCCTTGACCCAGGTGTTTCGGTCCAAGTTACACAGCTTCCTGATGCGCCTTGGACACGCTTAGGGACCAGGTTTTGATTTTTGTAACTGGTGAAGGGTCGGTTAGTATATAACCATTATGTATAATTAACCATTGTATACCTTATAATACCTTATATAATCTATAATAATGGGTATATATAATAAAAAAATTCTTGCCATATTCGATATACCCATAATCTATATCCGTATTTTGTTCCATAATAAATTACATGAATCGGCAAATCACCACGGTAGATTACAAAAGTCGCGTATTTTCACCTTGAAATCCGTGTCCACATGGAACGATTCTCCAAAGGCTTGAACTGTGGGGCTGTCTCCAGCGATGAACGCCATTTGTGCTTGATGCAATCTCCAGTAATTCTCCAGTGCACAATGATTTACTTTAGCCCTATGGCTTTGGCTCAAGATTTTGCATTCTTCAACCCTAAAACGTTTCTATGATCACAATCGCCAAAATCCGCCACACGCCACAGCCATCCGATTGAATTACTCTCTGGTAGTTAAATTGCCAGCTAACATGGTTATTGTCCATAGCCCATAGCTATGTTAATTTACCAGATGCAAAAATCGTCGATGTCCGGGTTCCGGAACTCATCCCACGCGCCGCGCCAGGACACAGCCCTTCTTTGCCAGCAGCATCCCGGGCATCCCTTCATGACGCGAGAAAAATGTCACCAGGATCTGTTGACACCAGGATTTTTATAATATGGGTATGGGTCAAAATTAGATACCCCAAAATTATGGATGGTTAATACTAAACTAGACTAACATCTGTGGTCCCCTAGGTCTTCCATTTTGACCCACATCCATATGACACGATAGTCATTTCATATGGGGGTTTCCTAAAATGTTGGGGTACCCATATTTATCATCCAAAGTTAGACTATTTTAGTATTGAAACCCATGGTGACTTGGGGTACCCATATTTTAGGGATAGTCATAATTAATAATATAGCCATATGCTCCATGGTGCTGGAATATTTACCAACATTTGCCCTAAAAATCACCCAGTTTTGTAGGTAAATATACCAGCACCATGGAGCATATGGGATATATGCGACTGTATATTACCCTCTGGTAAACTAACATAGCAATGGAAAATCACCATTTTTAATAGGAAAATCCACTATAAATCACCATTTTCAATAGCTATGTTAAATTACCAGAGGGTAATGGTATATCATTGCCCAAGAACTTGAGACTCGCACCAGCATGGATCTTGATTTGCGGCTGTTTCTGGTCCAGTCCGGGGCAGAATGTCAAGGTCAGAAAACTGGTTGAAGTTTGAACAAAGACACCGTATGTACATACACAAAGGTACGTAATAACACATAATATTATACATAACACATACATATATCCATAATATACATATTAAGTAATTTGTATATATATATACATAGATACATATGTATACATATACATAATATGTATTATATATATATACGTGCGGGAATATGCGCGTAGTACATATGTTTACAATCCGCTACAGTCCGTAGCTATATCTCTATCATTCTCTATCTATATATCTCTATGTTTGTATATATACATATATATCTGTATGCAATTAGACCCTTATTATATCGTATCGAATGTCCCATTATGGCGGCCCTTGAAACTTTGGGTGGCTTCATTGTGGCTATTGTTGTCGGTGCCTCAGTGTCCACGCGTCCGCGCAGATTGCTGTTGGATAGCCCTGTCGACAGTATCCAACGTTGTATCGCAGTAAGCAATTCCATCATGGAGAATACCCATTACAGTTACAGGCACTACCCATGATATATATATATATATAGATATATATAGATATATATAGATATATATAGATATATATAGATATATATAGATATATATATAGATATATATATATATATATTATTATATACATAATATATATATATATATATACACATATTTGTATGTATACCCAATATTCTATCCCACCAAACCCATGACATCTCATTGTCGAGATACAGCACATGTGGATAGGCAAACACATATGCACACCCACCATGTACCCGGACAATGTAAATGCCCTTGTATCCAGGTGATGTACTCATTATATCCCCTCCAATATAGGTGATATCTTTACACATTTGCAAGCGCTCATGTCCTTATCCCTTGATTCGGGACGATGATCCTTAAATGACTTGGTGTTTTTAAGGCTGGGCAGATTTTTTTAGCTGTGGGTAACCAACCTGAACTCCTCGGAAGAACTTCCGTGCTTTCTTATTTGAGCAGTGTTCAGGGCTCCTGTTGGTTGATACTCTTTTGGTGGGAACATACTGTCCGAAAATTACTCTGGGGATCATATGTCATCATGAACTGGGAATCTCCGCCTTAAGCAACCAGTATTTCCATGGAATGACACTCAGGTGATATCCCAATGTTTGTTGGTCACACAAATGAAAAGAATATACTCTCGGGTAATCTAACCTGACACAGCGCTGGCAAAAGGAAATCCCCAAGTATAATAGTTATATAAATTCACCTTTTGAACGGGAGACAATTGCCACTTGTCTCGTGAATTGCCCCCCATTCATGAATTGAATGGCAATGTTTAACTGGCAACTTTGATTAACGCTTCATTGATTTCCTCATTTGTTCATTGTGGTTCCCTCATGTTCTACCTCTCTACCATTCTCTACCCATATCATGCCCACATCATATTATATGTATAGAATGATACAGATAGCTGTATGCTATATAAATGTCCACCATTTTCACCCCTCCATAGGCCCTGGCGGCCAGCACTGCTAGGCCTTCTTGTGCTTCTTCTCCATCACCTCCGTACAGCCCACCGAAGTGGCTCTGTCGTGCCTTGCCATCGATGGTTTGGACATGTCTGGACAAACCACTGTATTTGCACCTTAGCTCATTCATTCGTTTCATTTGTTTCGCAGCTAGAATCGTGACATTTCTCTTTTGTTAAAACTGGGGGGGATTCCCCCAGTCAAGTTTTTGTATACCCATTCAGCATTATTTAGCTAACTATTGGTCCAGACAGAAACCCCGAAAAAACGGAACAAAGTGGCTGACGTCCCACCATTCCCCGCCTAGATCATTCTGCTTTACAATGTTATATTTAGCATTATTTAGCTATTTCAAGCACCCGAGATCGGCCCGAAGTTCGACGCATTTTTTTTTGAGTGATCCAACTCGGCCTCCAAAGCCTCAGATTTTTGGGGTCATGGATTTCACCATCCAATGAAATCCAACTTTCCGCTCAAAAATGGTACCATCCAACCCAAAAAACTGATCAAATTATTGAAAAAAACGGGGCTGGTGATATCACCAGCCCCATGATAAACCATGATATCCCCAGCCCCATTTCCCCTATGAACCTCTGTCTGAGGTACAACTGGCTCTTGAGCCACGTCAGTAACGAGGTCATCGCAACACCAGGCAGGGTGATGTTTGATGTTTGGCTGAGGGATGGAGCTATCATTTCTACTGGTTTATCCCCATGGATAATAGATAAATCGATGATCATGGTAACATGCTATAAAATCTGGATTCCACTGTATTTTAGCGGATATGAGGGGTTTTGACTTCATTCGAAGTGTCAACAAGGGGCGAGAACTTCTGGACTTGCCAATGTCTGCAAAAAGAACACGTCATGAAATCCAAGAGCCCTCGATGGACCTATTGCTGGATCATGCTGCATCGATGTTCAAGAATGAGGAATCACCTACAGTAGCTGATTAAGCTGTATTAGGCAGTTAATGATGAGCATCATACATGGTCATTTCGACGAAGACAGTGTGCGATTTCGGAATGGAAAAACATATTTTCCATGGAAAAAAAGACATCTTTTGACGGCATCTAAATGTGTGTCCTTCGAGGCGATGTTGGGATCATATCATGATCTGTGAGGCCTGAAGTTCATTGGCCCCTTCAACACGCTCATCAGGTGGCTCCGACATGACCCTGGCGGATTGAGATTAGGGAACCAGCTACAGCATATAAATATACCATCTGGTTATTTAACATAGCCATGGAAAATCACCATTTTTAATAGGTAAACCCAGGTAAACCATCAATACATGTTTGATAATATCTTTCATAGATCAGTGGATTCTCTTTGCCCACTTAAAAAGCACATAAAAGCACATGATTCTTAATGATGGCATTATTTTTCGGAAAGCATGAGAAATTGATGGCTTCGTAAGTGAGGCTTGGAATATGTACGTGTACTTGGTCCAGAAAGGTACATCATTTGCAGCGGGATGTTCAGTGTCAATTTTTGATCAGGCAGATATAGGCTAAATGGCTAAAGGATGCTAAAGGGTCTTCAGACGGTAGCCTTTCACCAGCCTGACATGATGCGGTCAGACCTCTCCGAAATTCCCGAAGGTTTTTGCACCACTTGATGTAAGTGGCACGGACCTAGCAGTGGGGGCGTACCTAAGCAACAACTGATACAAGATGAAGCCCCCCCGGTTATAAGTTGGTTTATAAACACCATTAAATCCTCCATGAAATATGTAAGTCAACTGAGCCATCATTTTGGGGGCCTCAGCTTGTACGGGACCATTCCCAATCATTGCCATCACACATAACCATTGCAGGTATCCAAAGACGATCCAAACCTTAGAGTACGATGAAGTGCTGGCCCCGGACGATGATTGCAGAATGTTGCAGAGCTTGAAGCCAATGTATATACGATATATGGGGGTTTCCATGAATGGGGGGATACCGCGATACCCGAATAGCTGGATGGTTTATAATGGAAAATCCGAAAATCAAATGGATGATCTGGAGGTACCCTCATTTCAGGAAACCTCCATATAATATCATATAATCATATACGTAAGCGACAAAATTAGCGGAAGTATAATAGTAAAGTAGCAGGGAGTGGACTTGGGATGTTGAAATTTCTGTGAAAAGCTTCACAACCGATAGAGGACCACCCACTTGGCCATGTCCATTGTGAGTAGTTATATAATGTTATATATATATACATAGACACCATATCTAGATATACCATGCAACAAACACAAAAAGTTCTGGTGTTCAAGCAAAATCACGCTGCGACGTTGAATTTTTTGTTTGACCATCTGAACATTTGCTCACCAGGCCGCGCGTGATTTGCTCGATGGCAGAACTGCGGACGGGCCGGGTGAAGGGGTGGGGGTTGGAGGAGAATGCTGAGCCAGGCAGCTCCTGACTGAGTTAATTGATGTTGGAGTTCAAGGAAATGGATGTTGGACTTGCCCTGATGTTGGACTTAGAAGCTGAGGACAGTTGGTTATAACATGTTATAACTTATAACTCTGATCAGTTGTATGGGAGGTGTTGATTTATGAAACATTTGAGTGGCAATCCCGGGTGAGAATTGATCCCACATGGCCTTGGTGATGGTGTACAAGGAATCCGCTCCGCTGTGATCGAACATTCACGGACTTGGATTTATATAAGAAACAAACATCAGGAACAGCCATATTTTCCAGCAATATTTGAAGATCAAGACCTTCCAATCGATTCTCGAGAAAAGCAACAGAGGGGCCATACAGGACGGCTTGCCGTTGATTCTGGGTCTCTCCTTCCAATATCGGCTGATCACAGACCGCCGCTCGGTTTCAAAGTCAGCTAGGCTGGGCAAATTATGACGACTTCACTGGCCGACCACACTGTGACCACTGGTTCTGGTTAGGATAGTGAGGATAGTGATAGTGGTTGTGTATTGCCAGTCCTATCATTTGCGCTTCGAAATGTTCCTATCGGATTTCAAAGGGGTCATGAATGACTTATCCCGCTTGACAAAGCTGAGAGGATGCGCCGAGGTCTGCCGGACTTGTATTTCACCTACGAGAACAACTACGGAGACTACGAGCGCATCTACAAGCTCACAGGCACCGTGTTTTTTTTCGTGTGAACTCAGGGTGAGGTTGATTTTATATGATTTTATCACATTTTATCACTATTCTCCAAATCGTTTCACAACTTTCCATAACTTTCCTGCATCTCTTTGGGGGTTGCTATATGTTGCTATAATTGATACCAAAGCTGGTGCCATCCCTCTGCCCGAAGGGCACCTTTCGGAGCAGTTTCACTATGCACTTGCCAGGCATGCACATGATCACAGAGCTTGCGACCAAGTGCCGCGCTTAGCACCACCTGCTGTGGACAGATCTGAGTTTTTTGTTGGTGCCTGCAGGATTTCTAAAACGATGAGAAGCTACACGGGTCATGGAGGGGACGCTGACTATACATATGTTTACACACATGATATTACATACTGTACACAGTATTACATATTTGCACGGAATTGTTTTGCATCAGTATATCATGAATTCATGTTTTGGTTATCATTGATGCAAATTATGTATATACATATACATAATTGTACATATATAATCATATAATTATATATATATGTATATCAGGTATGTATATGACTGTACATGTATACATGAACACACACAGACACGTATCGAATCTCAATGAATTCTTGAGATCTACCAACATGTAGCCGGTGGCGTCAAGGCCCATGGTGGACGACAGCTTTTTCGAGTGGCTTGAGGTTCACTGCATATCAGTTCTTCAACGAGAAGCAAAAGATCGCGGAGGTGATGAGAGATAGCCTCAATCAGTACTTTTCGAAGGTGGGAACTGAACTGAAGATGGTAAAAGATGATTGGTGAGTTTAGTTTGGTTGTAATATGTTGTAAATTTCGCCACGGGACTTGAATCAGCAAAGATGGTAGGTCTGGGTGACCTGGTGATTGGTAAAGAGGGATTCACTTTTTAAGGTCAAAGATGTTCAAAGATCTTCAAACTTTGAGATGATGTTTCAATGATCACCATAAAATGATGCGTTTTTTTTTCTTTCAAAACAAGATACATGTTAGATGAGTTTGATATATGTTGATAAACATCCATAACTTTTTCCCTTGAAAAAACATGTTTTGTTTCTGGAAATCCAGCCTGTGGTTCGCTCACATTTTCTCATCGCCGTCATCGGCCAGCACCTCTTTGCCACGGTGGAGTCCTTGCAAATCACAGAGGATGACCTGCCAGATGTGGCTTAGAAGATGTTCGAAATTGGCGGAGTTACCCTCTGGTTATTTAACATAGCCATGGAAAATCACCATTTTTAATAGGTAAACCATCTATAAATGGTCATTTTCAATAGCTATGTTAAATAACCAGAGGGTATGTCATTTAATACTGGTTGGTGGTTTGGAACATGGCTTTTATAGGCTTTTATGACTTTCCGTATATTGCGGAATAATGATCCCAACTGACTAATTAATATTTTTCAGAAGGGTTGAAACCACCAATGAGAATATCATTGAAGATCATTTATATTAGACGCTTTTTTCATATCATTTAATATTCATTTAATATCATATTTTTCTATATTCGACATAGTTCGATATCACAATAAATACATGTCAATCATATTGTATGTTGTTTTTAAAGTTATGCCTTTTTCAGATCTTCAGACATGTTGAACCCAGGGGATTCATCAGATGATTTGTATCCACTAAAAACATCTGATGAAAAGAGGTATATTAACTGTGTATGACATGGAAAACACGGCCAAAAATCTGGTTGAAGAAACCAATCAATGGCAGTAGCTACTCAATAATCTTGACTAATCTTTTTCCTCAGGTGAAAGTCCATGTACTGTATGACTGGGGTCTACCGACTCACCCTGTTAGAGCAAGTTATTTGGGGATCCATCAACGATTTTCCTGGGGCTTCAGACCTGGAGGGCTGATGTTTCACATTTTGGCTGACAAACACAGTGTGGCCACCCTTAAACTAGAGGGTCATGTTGAAATTGCAAGCAAGAACAAACTTGGCATATCACAATCATATCACATATATAACATATAATATCAATTAATATAATATAATATATAATATAAATTAATATAATATAATATATAATATAAATTAATATAATATAATATATAATATAAATTAATATAATATAATATATAATATAATATATTATTTATTATATATTATATAATATATGTAATATTTTTTATATTATATATTATATATATTATATATATTAATATATTATATATAATATGTAATATATATAATATATATATATATAATATAATATAAAAAATATATTATATATTATATATTATGT
>Ga0126342_10019500_pt1 | contig 11513 bp, 10 predicted proteins | sample Cyp1metagenome_FD_92528 | JGI IMG/M metagenome (GOLD analysis project Ga0126342, IMG submission 92528) | Coral microbial communities from Lord Howe Island, Old Settlement Bay, Australia - Cyphastrea 1 metagenome | ecosystem: Host-associated > Invertebrates > Cnidaria > Coral ... | reverse complement strand
TGCCGGCGTGCCCACGAACGAAACGTGCTGCCAGCAGCCCCGGGCCGCCGAATCGCAAACCACCAAAGGAGACATGCAGCCAGGAATGGCGCAAACCACCAAAGGAGACATGCAGCCAGGAATGGCGCAAACCACCGAAGGACACCTGCAGCCAGCAATGGCACCAGGCATTGAAGGACACATGCAGCCAGCAATGACACCGAGCATGGACCCAGGAGTGGGAACTTCCCCCCAGCCATCTTCCAACAACGGGAAGGACCAATGAGAAGCTGCGTGCAAAGCAAGAGTCCAACCTTGGCAGGAAGCTTGTCATCAATAAACCGCAGCACCATATGGAGATATGGGGGGGTCTTGGTGTGCTAAAGCTTGCTTCAGCCAGGCAGCGCGCAGCTTTAAGGCAAGGAAGCGGCTGCGGGATGTACGTCGCAAATGCAAGCATCTCGGTCCCACGAGCATTGCTTCTAGCTGCGCTTCATTTCATGTACAGGCACTTGGCGTTTTTGTGCAGGGGCGCGAGGCTCGACCCATGACCTGTGTGCTTACAAAGCGCATGCTCTACCAACTGAGCTAGGGGGCTTCAACTTTTGCACCAAACCAAGCGAGTCATGGCGCATGGCTAGTTCCATGACAGGCAACATATCATACCCACATAGGTTCCAAGTGTATCTCGCTGGCTTTGGCTTAGGAAACGGCAAAACGTAGTCTTACGTGACCATTGCTTTTACGATGCACATGGCGCAACAAGGGTGGGGCAGTTTTTATTCTGAAGGAGAGCACGTCGTGTCACGTTCATGTAAGCGTCAGACTGTATCTTAAAGCTTTCAACCGCATCCCCCACCAACAAGAAATCAGTGACGATCACAGCAGGTGAACTTCAGAAAAGTAGGATTTCTGATGGCGGGCAGTGCTCATTTCATTTTATAGTTTGTTCAACCATCCTGTCGCAACTGTTGGCTGCCCAGCACGGCGTGCATTTTGAATGAGGAGGCCGCCATTTTTGCACAAAGTTGTTTTTCAAGCTGACTGGATGGGAAACCTTAGTTTATCCACGTTTATCCTTCTGGGTGTATTTTGTTCCCCCCACAGGCTTGTTGCACAGCCCGTTGAATATAGACCAAACCCTCCGCCCCACTTCAACTCCGGGGTGCAGTCCAGCGACGGACGCCGCCCCCCGGACTTGTGCAGCAAGGAGGTGCAGTGGGGTTTTTGAGACCCGGCGTGTTGACAACTTTTTATGGGTGACCGTCTTGTGGCTGTGCATTAAGTCTGCTTGGAACATAGTTTTGTTTCTCTGACATTGTTTGATTGCCGGATTGGTGCAATTTAAGTTTCAACGCGTGTAAATGCATTTTTTAACACAAAACGATATGCATTAAACAACAGTGAAACGTCCGTAGTTTGCTTTGCAAACTGCCGTTGGTTGGACCACTATTGGTTTTGGAATCCGGCAACCAATTTCCTGTTCCGGAACTAATGTAAATAAGAGGTTTTGTAATGTAGCGTGGATTCGTTTTTTGAGTTCATCATATTACGATTCACATGGCACATGTGTAGTACCTGCGTTTCAGTTGAGAGACATTAAACATGCGAACATGTTTCCACGTCACATTTGTCACAAAACTTCGGACGTTTTGATGGCAGTAAATAGTGGTAAAACAGGTCGGAGAATGCATGCCCCCAAAGACACAACACGCATGCCCTTCCATGCTTTTCAAAATTGTTGCCTCAAACTTCTTGGTCCCAATGTGCGTAGTTTGGGCCATGGATGGGGAAACCACCTGGTCTTTTGTTTGACAGTACGGTTCGTTTTTTTTTTTGCGTAATTACATGGCATACTATAGATATTCATGGGGCAAAAAATATCCAATATGCAAGGATGGACGCACATTCGCAAATGTAATTGCACGTCCAAGTGTGTGTTTGAACACGCGTTTTCCGTTTTTCTCCATGACATGCTTGTGATGTACGATAACAGCACGTGTTGTTTTTGCATGTTTTTGCACCATTCGCTGCCACGTCTCTTGCAGGTGGCGGAGGTGCGGGAACAGCACTCTCTTTGCAGACGGAGCCCAAAGTGCAGGCTGAGGACTGTGCTGGTTTGGTTGCAATGATGAACAATCATGTGGGTTTGACCAAAACATGGGGTATTATCGCAGTTTTTGTCCGGGGAGATGATGATAAACCATGAGGTTTTCCGGGTTTCCCCATTTTCGGACAAAACCTGCCGTACGTTACTGTACCGGTACTTTGCTATAAATGGATATAAATGGTTCGTTGCTGGCTTGCTAGCAATTGAATTGAACAACCCACTATGGTGCATCTTCACGTTTTGGGACGAACCGCGTCTTCCAGGAGCAACAACTGTCAGCCTTTCGGGAGTGGCTGAAACAAGGCACAGGGGCACAGAGGGGTTGCTCCGCAGAGGCAGTACACCTTTCGGGAACCGTTGGGCTTCACAATCAAACATTGGGATTCTTCTATCAAAAAAGGTTATTGAACCAGCAAAATGGGGGGTAGTAAGTGCCACATTGGTTTACTTTTAGGTTAGTGAGTTCTTAGAAACTTACCCATACATATACATATATATATATCATAATATATCATAATATATCATATATCTATATGGTTGTGCTGGAGTTGATGCAGCACCACAATCTGCTGATGATTTTTTTTGCCTTAGTGAATGTCCAAGATTTCTTCGTTCACTTTGAGGACCAGTCGTTTCAGAATTTTGTGGAGCGGGAACTGCTCAGCTTGCGGAGTTAATACTGTAGACGTTCCGAAACATTATTTTAGCGATCTTTCAAATGTCAGGAGGTCAGGAGATCATGGCATTGGTTACATGTAATGTAGATGCTTGTTCTAAAACATCCAGCACAAAGATGGCAGACGATAGACTCCGGGTGCCACAATGAAAGTCTCAAGAAAAAGCTGAAGACACATCACCAAAACTGTTTCATCATCAATTTTCACCCTATCAAACCCCATCAATGACGGCTAAATATATCTCCAATAAACCCTACTGGTCTATAGTAGACCCTACATAAATCCTATATATATATATATCATAGGTACATATTATCCCCCATTGTCACCATGAATTCCCCCCCAAAAAGTCAAACATTGGCCGTTTGGCCGTTTGGCGGCGCCGCAGGTTCCGTAGATCTCGGCGCTGTGCGATTGAGAAGATCCCCTATGGGAGGCGACAGCAAAAAGAACTGGATGCGAAGATGATGGAACAAGAATGGTTCTTACTCAGCAATTTTTTTACTGGTTATATACTGATTTTCCATACTTATGTTAGCTTACCAGAGGGTAATATATATATATATATACATCTGGAGATTCCCTGCTTTTTTTTGGTTGGTGACCCCTCATGTTCGGTGGTGAAAACACAATTTCCAGGCCTTGGTCTCTTTGCCGCCCGCGACTTTGAGGAGGTAGAGCCCGGGCAAGCCGGGTGAGTTTCGAAAGGGGGGGAAGCCGATAAAGAAAAGGGAGAGCCTATAGAATTGGTGCCGGATCGCCTGGTTGTCACCGTGTCGTCTCTTGGCACTCTTTGTCCCTGATTTGTTCACATCACTCTCGTCACTTCCCTACTCTCCCTAATCTCGTCACTTTCTCTGGTCTTTTGCTTACTGTCTTCATTTCCCTACTCGGTTCACTTCCCTACTTTTTTCATTTTCGCACTCTCTTCACTCTTCACTTCCCTAGTCTTTTCACTAGCTATATAACACACACACACATATATATATACATATCACAAACCCCGAGTGAACTTAGTCAGAAACCATCTTTGCTATGGTGCCCACCCCATTTCTATGGGTGGCTCAACCATCGTTTTTCTCGTGCAGGGAGATGTGATCTTCGAAGTGCCGCGCAATCTGTGCATTGAGGTGCCATGATTGACCCCCTGACCCGCAGAAATGTGATCAATGTCCCACCTAAATGGCTCACGGTGTTTATCCAGATGTCACGGGGAACCATGAGAAAAACATTCCCCCTAAGGCGCCCTGTTGACATGTACGGGAGGTCATTTTGGGTCCCTGATTGGAGGGGATTCCATCGATTCCATCAGCGGGAAAACCTTGTCCAATTCAGTGGGGACCATTTTGACTTTGATTTCGTTGCCTTGTGAGTAGAATCAAAAGAACATTTCAGTAGCCATTTATCACTATTTGGGGGCAACCATCACAATTAATCAACAAGGGTTAATTAATCCGGGGTTGACATTACAAGAATATATGAAGATCTAGTTATGTTCGTTTCAGTCTGGTGATGATTTTGGCCATCCTGCGATGGTGTTTTGGGAAGAAATGCCCGCAGGTGGGGACAAAAAACTTCGATGTCAGCGACGAACCGAACGTCTTGTGGCGGGTGCGCATGGCGGCTGGGGATATATCGATGGAAAGTTCCATGCAATTTCTGGTGTGATCCCTCCCTACGGTGTATGGATTTGTATGGTGTTTTCACCACCATGACCTCGTATATCCAATGTATACATGATGTGCAGATGGGAATGATGGGAACATCCGAATCTGGTGTGGTGGGGCCACATATTCATTGCAGCTGGGAACTTGGATCAGAAAGGATCATAGATACTATCGGCAGATACCGTGGCGTGGAATGATCCTCGTAGTGATTGACAGTAGGTTTTTTTTGGGCAAAGTTTTTGGACTTGATAACACTGACAACACTTCGCCCAATTGTTGGCGCAGCAAAAATCACATGAAGATTTCCTAAAATGGGGATACTCAAAACCATAGGTTTCAGTGCAAAAATTGTCTATTGACTTGGATAACTTAGGGGTACCCCCATGTTAGAAAACGACCATAAATGAAAACGATTGGAAACAACCATATATGAAATCATCTTCAAACGTCAGGTTCTCAATCCACAACACTGGGTCAGCTCTGATTGCCACAGCGCGCCCTTGGAGAATGAAGTGAACATTCGCTGTCTGCGCAGTCTATCTTATCATCGGTCATTATACACTATTATCATTGTTATTATTGCTACACCTACATTCAGTATTATGTTGCTATCATTATTGTAATACTAAAAGAATGATGATGATCATCATCATCACCACCAGCATCACCATCATCCATCATCAGCCATCATCAACCATCATCAATCATCATCATCATCATCATCAACCATCATCAGCCATCATCAACCATCATCAACCATCATCAACCATCATCAACCATCATCATCATCATCATCATCATCACCATCACCATCATCATCATCATCATCATCATCATCAACCATCACCAACCATCATCAACCATCATCAACCATCATCAACCATCATCAACCATCATCAACCATCATTAACCATCACCAACCATCATCACCTACCGTTAACCATCATTAATTATCATTAACTATCATTAACTATCATTAGCCACACTTGTTGTGTCATGCACGACGAAGAGCCAGGCAGCTCAGAGCTATGACGTGGATGCCTTCCTGGATCCGTCGGCGAAGAAAGCGGTTCTGTCCTTGCAGCTGGGAGATGATGGTAGGATTGCAGATGGGGAGGCCTTGATCATCTAGAGACTCGGTATATCTTTATATATATATATATCTAAGTGTTAGAATAGTCAGAATATATCTTGAAATTAGTATATCTTAGTATCAATATTCCGAGGCCTCTATTGAGGTCTCTGTCCTGAATGGCCTTGTAGCATTCCTGGGAAGCATCCTGGAATCAAACCAGGGTACTGAGCGGGTTTTCACCCATGTGCCCAGATGGTCTTGTCTGAAAATCAGATACCTGAAAGCATCAAATCGTTTATGATCATGTTCATTCATTTTGTTTCATTTAAAAAGAACATTTTGGGATATCCCTTTTCCATAGCCAGATGTTTAGATCTGCCCAGATCTCAACGCTTGCTGCTGGAGCGTCAAAAAGGCGCCGCTTCTAGCTTTGCGGAGTATCTCGCCGTGCTGCCGGACGCTGGGACTAAGTCATACCAGGTGGTTTCCCCCCAGTTAACTAGTTCGATATATCACCTAGAAACCATAGTGATTGGACTTATTTGCACCAACTTAGCCAATGAACTGGGGCACCACCCTGTAGATATTTTTGGGATCAAAATTGTCCCTGAAGTAATCCTAAAGTAATCCTAAAGTAACCCCAAAGTAGTCCTAAAGTAATCCTAAATAATGAATATGCATACTGCATACCCATATTCATACATGACTTGTTTTAATACTGCTCATGATATGGGTTTGTCTGAAAATAGGGCAGCCTGCTAAAGTGGCCGTTTCAGACAAAAACATCGCCCATATCTCATATCCCCATGAAATCCAGACAATCCCTATTGCATCCCATTGAATCAGCATTTTGACGGTTGAACTTACAACTGGTTGGTGGTTTGGAACATGAATTTTATTTTCCATTTCATATATGGGATGTCATCCTTCCCATTGACGAGCATATTTTTCAAGATGGTTATTGCACCACCAACCAGACAATTTTTGGGGGGTTTTCTCATGATCACATCGCACCTGGAGCAACTGACTCAATGGGCTCAGGATCCTCCGTCCTTGCATCCCTTGCAGCTCCGATGGCCCAAAGAGCTGGTCGTTGGCAGCGCGCTGTTGTCGCGACACCTGGCGTAAGATGCTGGGGATGGCTGGGGGGTGCAGGTTCCGGTTATCAATGGATTGGCTTAACTGCAAATCTACAGGAAACCATAGATTTTGTTATGAAATATGGGTGTTTCCTGTAATTTTTCCCTTAAACCAATCCATTGAAGTTAGAAGTGGTGATATAGCCACAACTTTAGAGGTTATATCATGTTATATCCCAATGCAGTTGAGATTACTAATGGATATATATATATATATATATATAACACATGGTTCGTTCACCTAATATATAATATAAAACCCCTATCATTGTGGCTATAGAACCACTTATAACTAGGGGAAACCATGCCAATCATAACTTATTTCCGGTTCGGGATGTGTAATTGCTTCTCTGACGCGCTCCCACTGCTGTCGGCAGGGGTCGGCGGAAATTCTTCTTCAGTAAGGAGGTGAGACCGTAGTTTTTGGGTCCATTCTCAACCCCTGTGTGGCTGGGGTGATGTTCCCACCTCACGCTCTTTTTTCTTGCGATAATTCATATTATTAGCCAACAAGTAAAAGACAGCGAAGTAGCCTTTCCCACTGCAAGCATTAGAAAACGTAAAAAACTATAAGTTTCCACTTCCAGATTAGTTTCTCTCTGGGGCAACAATAGACAAAAAAACAATGAGAGGTATATTATGTGAGTAATGTCTAGTTGAAGCGGATTGGTTGCCCTCTTTCATTGGAGCTAGAGAAGGCAAACTGTTTTGAGTGAGTGGCAGAGAGTGGTGACAAAGAAGTGACAAACTCTGCAGAAGGAACCATCGGAGTGGTTGAATTGGTGTCGCCTGAAAGAATTTAGTACACAATAGCACCAACTTTTTCTTGTTCCACCTGTGATTTGTTTTCGTAGAACATGTTTTTGGTTAAATCATATAGGTCTATATATTAAATCATATCTATATATATATATATATATTAAATCATATCAATATATATATATATTGATATGGAGATACTTACCATTATTTTTTTTGGTTGACCCAAGGCTTGTTTCGACTCCGCACAATGGAACCGCGCCGAGGAATGCACAGCACCATCCTGGAACGTGGCTGGATAGCCACAAGGATTGATGGTTCATATCCTGACTGAGATCACTGGCCATTTCAGGTACGGATTTATTGGAGGTACCATCTGGTTATTTAACATAGCCATGGAAAATGGCCCATTTATAGATGGTTTACCTGGGTTTACCTATTAAAAATGGTGATTTTCCATGGCTATGTTAAATAACCAGATGGTACCTACCATTTCTATAAGGCCTATTTTTTAAGGCTAAATTTCAGGGGATATATCGCCCAAATATGGTTCGCAACCCCAAATATGGCTTTATATGGTACAGCACCTCCAGTTTAGGTACCTGAAATGGCCATTGACGACACTCAGAAATTTATGGGCATAAGCTGCAGAAATGGTGGTTATATGGTGTTTGATGAGGTTGAATGGGGTTTCATGGACTTGTCCGGGTGTGTCTGAACATGCAACACACTCCCCATTGCAATTCATATTGATTGGGAAGAAATGATTAACCAGTGGCGTTGGGGTAGAGAAATTTCAGATACACCCGCATGACTGGTAAGAATGTCAACCCCGGATAAGTCTAAACCCTGCTTGACTATGGAATAGAGGTGTCATTTGCTGCCAAAATGCGACCCTTCCAATCAAAACAGCTCAGGGTTTGTTAGTCGTTGACCTGATATTTCGACGCCGCTTTAGTTCATCCTTTTTGTAGGCAAAGCGCCTGGCAGTTGTACCCTTTCGCAGTCATCATTTTTTGCTCTCCTCGCAAACAATTTCAGAACTTGACTCATTTAACTCCCTTGGACCTTCAAACATCACACATGTAGGCTGTTCTTCCTGTCCGTAGCTTCAACGAATGTCTATGGCTTTATGATGTCCTAAATTTGTCCTCTTCCCCGAAGGAATGACATCGCATGGCCGACCACTGATAAACCACTTTCGGGATAATCCCGGATAAATATCCGGAGTAAATGGATCGGAATCAAGAATTGAACGAATTGAACCAGTTTTTTTCAAAGGGCACTTAGCGTTTTCCATCCAGGGACTTACTAAGCCCTTGAGCAGCCACCAGCCTTTCCTGGTGGAGCCAAGGTGATACCGCTTGTATGGAGGAGCTTCTGGCCTTTGAAAGAGCCACTTGGGCACAGCCATGTTACCTTCAGGGCTTAGCACGTGTGCCACAATTCAGATGGGGGTGTCTTAAATCGTCGTATATCCCCAATTAATTAAAGCAACTTTGATGGAGAAAAAGATCATTAACCAGCGGATTTAAAGGTTCTCCCAACATCTTCAGGCCCCACTGGGTCAGAATCTAAGACCAAGGACCCAAGAGATGTTGTTTACATTTTTTGTTTGGCGATACGTGCATTTTGCTGAGAACGGACATAGGAATGGACCCGAAAAACGATGGTTCGTCATGTAAATCTCAATACTGTTTTGCCGCCATGCCAATTTTCCCTCGCGAAAATCATGCCCGCTTTGTTCAAAATCCAAACATTTGTTGTTTGAAACTCATGCCCGCTCCTGCATTTGTTGTTCAAAATTCAATACTGTTATGCCCGCTTTGCTCATCCATCCGAATGTCATTGAGTTCTTCAAGCTCTCCCCTTTCCTCCAGAATCAAAATTCGCCTATCATTCCATCCAGTCAACACCCCGCGAGTCCCGTGCTTGGGTGTGCAGTTCGAAGTCATTATACGTGGATATTTGTCACCATAGTCCGCCTTAGTTATATCCGCATATATATAATATTATATATATAATATAATATAAAACAGATAATATATAATATATAAGATATTATATAATATATAAGATATTATATAATATATAAAATCTAATAGATAATATACAATATATCATATATAATAGATAATATATAATATGTAATAGATAATATATAATATATAAGATATAATATATAATATATTAAATATAATATATTATATATAATTTAAAATGTATAATACGTAATATATAATATTATATATATAATATACAAAATATAATATATAGTGAAGAAGATATAACATATAAAATAAAACATATAATATATAACATGTAAGATTATATATATAACATATAACATATAACATATAAGAAACATACAACATACATACATACATACCTACCTACCTACATACATACATACATACATACATATTTATTTACTTAAATTACATTACATTACATTACATTACATTACATTAAATACATACATACATACATGCATGCATGCATGCATACATGCATTACATTACATTACATTACATTGCATTGCATTACATTACATTACATTACATTGCATTGCATTACATTACATTACATTACCTTACATACATAATTTTATTTATACTCATATACAATTATATGCATATATACATATATAAACAGCTTGTATCCGAACTTGTGGGGCTTATTTCACCATGCTTCCCGTTGAATCCGTTGAATCCCTTCCCCGATAGCACCCCAGCCAGGTGGCCCACCCCGAGGTCTGGAAGGGTCGTCTCTGGGCGCTGTCGTCGGTCTGGACCCGTGCGGTGCATCTGGTGGGCGACGACTCCGAGAAGTTGGCCTTGGTGCAGTGGGGGGAGCGAGATTTCATCGGAGATAGGATGAGATGGGTCGAATTTTCAGGCGTTTGAGCAGATTTCTTTATATTTTTTTGGCATTTTTGGGGTGCCCAATTTTGACACCCATATAGACAGAATTGGATGGGAGAATTTACAGGAACCCCAGTGAAATAGCTGATAAATCCATGGGTTTCCGCTACTTTGTCCCTTAAAACCGCCCGAGTGATAAGTGACATGCGGTTGGAAACCAGCAAACATTGGGGGTTCAAGGTTTCAAACAGCAAGGAGTTGTGAATACGAGAGCAACCGGGACAATGGCAGGTATGACCGGTGAGCAAAGATGTCAAGTAGCCGTGTAGCCATGTTTCTTTCACATATCTGGCCCCATACCATGCCATATGCCATACCTTTCAGTCCTCAGTTTTTATCAGTTTTCATCATTAGTAATTCGAATATATCCCATTGCATCCCTTTTATTTGTATATATGTTTATAATGACCATATATTACATTGGGGGTGCAGTTCCACTTTTTTGAAGGTTTTCTCTGTTGCAGATCCATTTTCCTGGCATTTTTTCCATGAAATTTTACCAGCAGGTGCCGTTGATGGATTTCATGAACCATTGGACTCCCGAAAGTGGCACCACTGAGACCCTTGGCGAATTTGTTCCACGATGTGGCTTCGGTGATGTCAGCAATTTGTATCTTATATCTATTTGAATCATGTTTAAAACAGAATATATAATACGCATGTATAAGCTTCTACGGTATACCGGTTTACGCATTGAAATTTGGTTGATAGATCTTCATGGTTGACTGATCTCGAGTTATCATCATACAGTGAGCATCAGTGAGCATCAGTGAGCATCAGTGAGCATCAGTGAGCATTTTCCATGTCATTTTCCACGGTTTTCTGGATTTCCCATGATTTTTCACTGAAGCTTCTCAGGACCTGGTCGTGTTTCTACGAGGTGCAACCGGACGCAAACGCAGTGGTAGTGCTGGCGGAAGCTTGGCAGCTTCTAAGTCCCAGCCCAGTGACTGGCAAAGGTGAGGCTAATATGTATATATGTTGTATCATAGTATAAATAGTGTATATACATTATTTTATATTATATTATATTATACTATATTATATTATATTATATTATATTATATTATGTATTATATTATATATTATATTATATATTATATTATATATTATATTATATATTATTATATTATATTATATTATATTATAAATATAATATATTTTATATCATATATTATATTAT
>Ga0126342_10019499_pt1 | contig 11514 bp, 9 predicted proteins | sample Cyp1metagenome_FD_92528 | JGI IMG/M metagenome (GOLD analysis project Ga0126342, IMG submission 92528) | Coral microbial communities from Lord Howe Island, Old Settlement Bay, Australia - Cyphastrea 1 metagenome | ecosystem: Host-associated > Invertebrates > Cnidaria > Coral ... | reverse complement strand
ACTTAGGGGCATATACCAGATCTTTAGACACATATTTTCTATAATTCAATATTCCCCCTTAAAATGCATTCAATTTGCGAATCGATGGACATACAGTCACCGACAGAATTATGGAAAAAAAAATAATTATGGAAACAATAATTATGGAAAAAAAAGGTTCGTAACTTTTCTGTCATAGACAGGCGGCGCCTGTAAATTGAAACGTGTTATTTTTCCATAATTCTGTCGGTGACTGTAATCCTTCCCATTGACTAATATTTTTCAGAGGGGTTGAAACCACCAACTAGCATATGGAAAATCACCATTTTTAATGGGAGCACTCACTATAAATTGCCATTTTCAATAGCTATGATAAATTACCAGAGGGTATATATATGTATATATTTGTATCCACGTTCATTTGTCCCCCCGCTGCATGTCGATGGAAGGCAGAGGGATGGGCCGACAAAGCGGGGCCGTTCCAGTTCGGCGGTCGACGAATGTCGACTGCAGCGACCAACGATGTCGTGGTTAACGCAACGAGCACAAGATGCAGTTGGGAAAAGACGCATCCGCAGAGCGGTGCCTAAACTCAGGTTAGCCAAAACTTGTCAGGTTTCTACTAAGTAGCTGGTTCAACTAGAGTGATTGCCCTCTGGTAATTAAACATGGCTATAGAACATGGCCCCTTTATAAAGTTTAAAGGACTCAATCATCAAAACTGATTATTTTCCATACCTATGTTAAATTAACAGAGAGCATCTTGCTGCGGATTTGCCACCAGCTGCAGGCTTTGGGTTCCTTGAATCTCCATATAGTGACCTCAGAAAAGATAGAAAAGCAATTCGTTACTATTTCAATCTATTTTAGCAGGATATGTATCTTATATATACAATATATTGATTCTAATTAATTTCTCCTCAGCCGATTACCTCTCTACCTTTGTTCATATTTGTTTTTCACAATTTCAACGGCTATGGTTCTGTGCACAGACTTCTGCAGTCTGCACGGAAAAAAATACAATATATTGATTCTAGTTGTGTTACCATTTTGTTTTGATTTTTATGTATGTTACTAGTTTAGGATGTGAATCGTATATTTTTTGTGGAGTTTCTCTAGGGCCCCAGGGGTTTTTCAGCACACGACGGTTAGATCAGGGGGTTTCCATAGTCATGGGGATACCCACATAGCTGGATGGTCAAGGGAAAGTCCTAAAATGGAAAAAAATGGAAACCTCGATCTTAGATCTGGTGAGTTTTTGTCCCCATTTTTGCTCTGTTTTCCGTTTCTTATGCAGAGAAAAATGATTTATCTGGGTAAATGATGTTGCGACCTCACTGCGACCCAAGCCTGGAATCATGGTTTTTATAGGGGAAATCATCCCCAAATGGCCCAACATTTCAGGTTAGTGAAATATTATAATTGACCCAGACCCAGATTTATAATTTTATAGTCGTATCATGTCATATCCAGCCTCGAATGAAGGATGCAATTTTTGAAGCACACAGTATCCTCACAGTATCCTCCGACCTGGCTGAATAGAATTGTCCCATTTCAAACTGGGGCATGCATATCTGGATAGAATCCTGGAAGGAACGAATCAAGATAGGCCACATTGCAGCCAGAAAATCAAACAAAAACTGCACTGCCGCAGCTGTTGGGAATCAAGTTGCGCCCACCGAAAGATGGTTGTGACGGCTGGGTTTCTTTCCTAGTCGCTGTGCAGAAGTATGCGACAGTGAAATTCGGTCATGCTCTCCAGACTGTTGGGTTTGACATAACCTACCATCACAAGGACATCATAGTGAATGCTGTACGGACCATGGACGCTGATTTCTAGGGGGTTACCATCCAAGATCCATCTACAAATAGGAAGGGGTTTTGCAAGGCAACTTTGCACAACTCAAAGAAATCCTAGATTGAATTGAGGAATGTCCAAAACCACTTTTGCTTGATGATTTGTATATGGGATTCTACCCTTTACATATTGGGGATTACCATAATCCATGAAGGTGGCGGAAAGTCCGCCCCTGGAGACTTTCCGGCTCTCCGCCTGCCGTCCAGCACCTTTGCTTCAGGCTGGATTCGTATCCCTGGAGAGATCCTGTTTATGTCCCACTTACAACTGGGGCCCATAGCATGTTTTTTTTACACGGTCAGTCCCCACTGTTTCCCATGATATGATTGATTGATTGATTGATTGATGTTGTTGGTTTATATGAACAACATGTGTGTTGCTACCTAAGAGGGATGATGCAGGTCGAAGATCTGATTCGAGATGGCGCTTGAAGAAGTTATCCTGTAGCCAGCTAGCAATAGTCACCTGTTGTCTAAATATGTCCAAATGCCTTGAGGAAACAATCAAGACAACAATCAGGAAGGTCACACGTTTATATCAGTGGATGGTTCTACGTTCGCATTTCATGGGCCGAAACCTTAGGAATACCGGAGACGGCGCGAAGTTGAGTGCCACACTGCAGCCATGGGGGATACAGTCCAGAAAGCGATTGGGATTTCACCCCAGTTGACCGGGCACATTTCCGTTGACATCATCTAGATAGTATATTAAGATTGGAACCTGGAGGTTGGTCATAAGTTGATATCTATATTTCTACCCAACTCCCATTTCATACAAAGGCATGACAAATAAAGCCAAATCAAAAACTGTATCTTATATATATATAATACATATATATATATACACATAGTCGTCCTGCAGTAGATACTATCGATAGGTATTTGTTTCAATCTTCCATCCTCTTCAGGATGGCCGTTTCCGGGTTCAGCGCAGCCATCCAGGAAGTCGAGGTGACCCGTGAACTACGCGGGAATGGGGATTTTCGTTTGGAAATGGGGAAGTTCAAGCATGTTCAATGGCTATATATTTGCTCTCTCTCTCTCTCTCTATATGTATATACATTATATAAGATATACATTATAATATGTATGTATACATAATATAATATTATATATATTGATTTAACAATTATACATTATATATTATTAACAATCAAAGGCTAAATCCACCTTTAGCGGGAGAATCTAGGTATCCAAATCGCATCTTTGTCACTAGCAACACGTGGGTCTGGAAATAGGGTACCCCAAAGATCCCATGTCGGTGGAGGAACTCGTTGAACTGTAACCTGGAATAAATGTTGGTTGAAGCACCTGGAAAACAAAGAAAAAACCCATGGGAAATGTGAGAAAAATTGCCGAGAATCGGATACGAAAACAACAAAACTTGGGACAATTCACCAACTGATCCAATCCAATACAGGTGCGTCACGATAGCCACTTTGGGGTTGGACATAGTTGCTAAGTTACTCTTGATTCGCTAAGTTGAGCGACCTGGGGGGGAGTTGCTCCCAGACATATGGCGAGTTCACATCAAAAATAGGACTTGCATGGATTCTCCTATCGACATGTGAGCTTTGAAGAGTTGCAGCAATGGAAAGCTCCAGGCAGAGCTCAGGAGATCGTTGTGCCAAAGGTTTCCATGTGCTGCGATTTTTGGTGGGAACGCGGAAACCATTCCTTACAGCAACATGGTTCGATGTGATGATACTGCTCCATTGTCATTCCAATCATCCGCTGGAAGGACATAGATGGAATATGATGGAATAGTCGTAATGTGGTTAAAACAATAATAAACTACCCATGACTGGGAATGGTAAGTTTATACCACATAAAAATGGTGATGACTGGGCTGACTGGGGGATGGTAAACATGACATTGTTTTAACCACATTAGTTATAGCCCAGCCACTCCTGGCTTTGATGGCTTGACTGTTGGATATTTCCACCCCAACAGCTCCAGCTCGACCTCAGAACGTTTTTTTTTGTGGTCAGGATTGAGTGGCACTATGCAAGTGGTTTGTGCCTCAGGTTACTGAAACTTCAAGATGTCTGTTTTTTTTGTCTGGACTGGATGACTGGATCTGTATTTTAGTCATTTCACAAGTTGCTCTCTCTCTCTCTATATATATATATGGGGATATTAAGCCAACCAACCAGCTGTTTTTTTTGTTTGGCCATGGCAAAGGTCAATAAGGAGACCATAAGGGGAGCCATGGATTCTCCATATTTCTTGGTGCTTTTGTGGCGCAACAAAGTTCCAAGGTCCTCTTTGGTCTGGCTGCAGTGCCCAGGCATACCTTTGCGCCAAAATTTGGGGTTGAAGCCATGGATTCCGTGAATGGAAACCACATAAAGTGGTGCTTTTGCCAGGAATATTGGGGTGTGTAATCGTGATTTCAACAACTGTTTCTATTGAAGTTTCAAAAATGCGATTGCCATTCTGGTTTCAAAGACAGGGAATGAAACAACATGAAACCACAACATACCACAACCTTTTTGCACAAATTCACATGTAGACTTGACCTGTACAGATTTGGAATGATAAGGGAATGGTTTGGAGACTTAACTATCAGGAAGTGGGGATTGAACGAGGTATTTATTTGTAAAATGTAAACATGATTTGACCAACAACGGTGGACAATTGAAGCCAACAAACATGAAGTATTGCACCAAGGAAACTTAACAGTTACACATATCTACCATATCTGCACTCCAAGATGTCCATCTGGAGTCATTGATGTTTTTTTTCGTAAGAACATCGCCAAATCCAGTGTCTGGGATTCTGTGTTCGATTGAAAAATTGCGTTTGCCGTTGGGAAAATAGGTGGTTTTCCAAACCAGCAAAAATGGGAGTCTCACCATGGCCAAACAGCTGGTTGGTTGGCTTAATATCCCCTGGTTGGTTGGCTTAATATCCCCTGTTTGGTTGGCTGAATGAGAATCGACCAAGTAGAGATTTGACCAACTCGTCCTCCTTTGAATGTGACCAGAGCGCCGATTCCGAATGCCATTGGGGCACAGCCAAAGCCAAAGACATGCAAGCAGCGACCGATGGATTTTTGAGAGTTCAGGCGAGTGCAGCTGACACTGGAGTGCTGCAGATGCTGACTCTGCCTAGCTCTGTGATCCCGACCACAGACCTGACTTTCGGAGCTCGGGGAACAGCTTGGTAGGTCGCCCCCCTGCGACCTGGCGTTGTGGAATGGAACCAGATCAGGATGCCCCTGGTTGGTTGATGAGTAGGAATGGGGGTTATTAACCGTTATACCGTTAGTTATACCGTTGAACATGGTTAATTTAATGGTTAGTAATGGTTAATAATGGTTAATAGTGGTTAAGAAATGTTAATAATGGTGAATAGTTAATGGTGCTGTTTCATACCCTCTGGTAAACGTTAACAAAAAACTATGGAAAGATCCACCATTTTGTAGCTGGGTAAATCAACTATAAATGGACTGGGCCATGGCTTCAATAGCAAACTGTAACAAATTATATACCAGAGGGTACCCGATATATCGGGGAGTATCATCCATGAACTGGGAATCCCATTTTTCGCCCACCATTATTTCCCAGATCGACAGTGGAATACCAAGCCACCGTCACGTGTTTGCGACTGCCAGGAAAGTTCAATGCCGCCGGTTGGCCACAGGTGGAGAGATATCTGTCAGATCAGTGGGGAATTTTGACATAGTTTGGCCGGTGGCAAACCTTGATCATTCGGACAAGAATCAAATTTAGGAAATCATGTTTTTGTTCATACAAATTCACCATTTTTCTTGGAGGGTCTTAACTCCTAAGGGCCCAAATTTTGGGCCTTACGTCGCAGGCGGGAAGTTTTACCAACTAGATGGTGCTGCGGCCGCGAAAGACTTGGTTGCCTGGAGGATGAAACATTGTTTTCCCATGTTTTTTTTCCAGTTTTTTTGTTGTGAACAGAACCTCAGAACCAATCATTCATAGATGGATTGATTAGATGATATTACAGTAGATGGTTTATCCCACTATAAGCCCATGATTTACCCTCTGGTAAACGTTTTCAGTTTGCGAACTGGAAAGATCCACCATTTTTAATGGGTAAATCAACTACTATAAATGGCTATGTTCAATAGCTATGTTAAATTACCAGAGGGTACAGTGTAACTAATAAATACTAATAATTTTAGGACTCAGTTACCAATAGTCTACAGTTGCCAACTCGTGCAGGACTTCTTCCATCCACAGTTGGGGGTTTCTGAAAGTGTGGGATCCTCGAGTCACCATGGGTCTTAGTATGTTTCAATACCAAGTCATGGTCATCCATGGCTTGGATCATTTGGTGCTAGTTTGGACACCTCTATGAGGGTTTTAACATGTTTTAACCATCAAACATAGGGCCAAAGCAAGAACGTATGGGGAAGTTTGCCAATGATTCTGGGGATATATCGATGTAATGGTGGATAGAATGCTATGGCGATATGACCATGCATCTCAAAAAATAGTCGGTTAAACATGTTCGCCCCAACCCGGACGTTGCTCCACACTTTCAACCGTCATGATCATCATCACATAAAATTTCGCCACCCACTCTGAACAATACGTTGACTGGGGTAATAACATGTAATAACACTTGATCTTCATGAGGGGTCAAAATTTGCCACCCCCTCTGAACAATATTATTGGGGTATATTGGGGTAAGAAAATCAACTATATCTCCATGAGGGATCAACATTTGCCGCCCCCTATCTTCATGAGGGGTCAAAATTCGCCACCCCCTCTGAACAATATGTTGATTGGGGGTAATAATATCAACTTTATCTTCGTATCTACCTGAAGTCAGACGCGGCGCAACGTCAGGGTTGCAGCGAACATGTTTAAACCATGAAACATACGAATATGTTTTGGATATACAGGAGAAAACCGGTTGATGGTCTGGTTCATATGTTTTGATACTATGTTTTGATGATTTTTGATGGTTTCTTTCATATGTCAGCTGGGATATCCCCTATTAGAGCAAGTTGGTCACATCGCCATGGTTGGAACACTGGTTCCTGCTCCGAGCCAAATGTGTTCTTCGTTGAATCACCGTGTTTCATGCTTAAAAGGACGATGCAATGTGGTACTTGTGGAGTAAAATCCAATATATGGATACTTTGATATGTTGCCAACATCTTCAAAACCCCAAACCGTTTTTTGTTGTTAGTTTTCATGCGGATATTCTCTTCCAGGGTGGTACACACAATGGTTTACCCTGAAAGCGTAAAATTGAAACGGTAAAGATGATACGTATAGACCGTTTACCATTCCCTAACATCTAATTCGTATATTAGAGCATATCAAACAATACCAAACTTACTTTTATCAATTTATCACTTATAATTATTCTATCTATATCTATTTACAGGAAGTATACTAAACTTTACTAAACGCATATATTAGCAGGTTCATCACCCCCTCCGCAGGGAATCTATGGGTTATCTCCTCAGTTTTCTCCCCATTTTCTCAGGTTCCAGCCGCCTTTGGACCGCTAGGTGCCGGGGACACATCATCGTCCTGAAGGTTCAAGGATATTCCCATTTCAGTGAGGAGTTTTGGAAAATCCATATTCTCTCTACTCCAGGACACACATATATATATATATATATTATAAATATATTCAAAAAAATGTATGTTCTTGATAGATTGGCAGGTCGTTTTCAATATGAAATTTTGATGTTCCAAAACAATCTATATCCATCCCGAAAAATCGACCGGTCCCTCCCCGGTCTATGACTGGCACTTTTCTGGGATGGAAAAGATGATCACAATGACTGGTTGGTGCTTTCAAAGATTTTTTATGTTCCATTTCAAATATTGGGATAATGATTCCCATTGACAAATTCATATGTTTCAAGATGGTTAAAACCACCAACCAGATGACCAATGTTGGGAAAACAGAGATATTTTTGTTTGTGTCCCATAAGCGAAGCTGTTGCCTGTGCAATGATTGCAGGATTGTACAGGCGACAAATCGTTTCATCACATCACCTTCTGGTAGATTTCTGACAAGTCAGCATCAAATCAACTTTTGGAATCGTTTGAAATGTGCAAGCCGAAAAAGGGTTAGTGTAGCCCAAAATATCATAGGACTCCTGGAAAAAAACATATTTTCTTCAGCAAATTGTACCAAGAGCCCATCACATGTCTGTGAAACGGACCAGGTGTTGAAGTGTTCCACCTGTCCTAGATTCAAAACAGCCTAGGTATGTTTTGGTACCCTCTGTTAAACCAACATAGCTATGGAAAATCACGATTTTCATTGGTATTTCATCTATAAATCGATGTTTTTCCATAGCTATCTTGGTTTACTGAATGGTATCCGAAGGGTAAATTTTGATTGGGAACGCTTGCAGAGTGTTGTGCCATGAATAAAGAGTAATGTTCATCAAGGATGGGGTTGCCCTCGGTTTCCACATTGTCATTGGATTACCCAAAAGAATTGGATGGTTACCCTCCGGTAAACTAACATAACCATGGAAAATCACCATTTTTTATGGGTAAATCCACTATAAATGGCCATTTTCAATAGCTATGTTAGTTTACCAGAGGGTACCCTGTGATACTGTAATTTCACATATTGGACATCACAATTTTTGCTTCGGTAAATCATCGAACTACTGAGCCATGGCTTCCATGGCTTCTAGCTACGCTGTAGCCATTGAGGTGTGGTCGTGGCGGGCTGGACAGAGGATGAGCTCGAAACTTTAGCCTCCCAGCAGGATTTTGGGTTGGCTTGTGTGGTTACAGGTTGTGGGTTGGCGCAGAAATGTGTTCTGAAAAATGTGACAACTTGGATACTTGAAGGATAGCGGATAGTGTGGTTGATTTCTTAGATTCCACAACGGATGCGGCTTTTAGAGCTTTAAGTTTTTGACTAATGCGCACATTTTGCGGTGTCGGGGTAACAACCTGAACCTCTGATGGATCTCTGGTTTTGTTGGCCCATTTGAGGAATTGAATATATTGATAGAGCCAGGGGCCAAGGGGGTTCTGTATGTTGCTCTTGGCAGAGCCCAATCAAGCTTCAACCAACATTCTGGTGTAGTGAGTTCAAGTTCCATGTCTTGCTCAGCTGTTGTGTTTTCGGATGCAGACAGAAATACTGGTTGGTGGTTTCAAACATGTGTTTTTTCCCATTTCAAATATGGGATGATTGCCTTGCCATTGACGAACTCATATTTTTCAAGATGGTTAAAACATGTTAGAACCACCAACCAGGAAATATGGAAAAGTGACTGGTGGTTTCAGTCTATTTGGGATGATGATATTCCCCATTGATGTGTTTTTCTAAGCGCCCAGCAGTTCACTGTCACTGAGGTAGCTCCGTTGTTGGAGGACGGTTGACTGAGGGGTCCCCTTTGTGCACGTGGAATCCATGGCAAACCGTGGGAAATCTCAACAAAATCCCTCCCGCAAAATGTCACAACTATTGGGTCTCAATATTTCTAGGCTAAATGGCTAACACGTGTAAAATCACCAACAGCTAAGTTGGTAGTTTTCAAACTAGTAGGACGAATTAAACTTTTTGTTGATATTTTGGTAGATTTCCCCAAACAAATAGTGCTGTTCACTTTGGAAACACAGTAGGTACACCATAGAAATGAACTACTCACTGGCCATGGGATTCCCATCGGCCAAAAAGGCCAGTGGATCTATCGACTTCGCCAGGATCCCACGCGGATAACCCATGAAATTCCTATGGTATAGATGCTAACATGACGGGGGTATATTGATGGGATCCATGTTACCATATATATATATAGCAGCACCATGGATCCGTCATGGGTAATGTATGATGAAATGATTATTTTGACATATATTCTGACTTTTACCTTTAAATGACGTCGGACAGACGCCCAGTCCTGGTAAATTGAAGTGTTTGTCCGTGCAGGACAGTTTCGCTGGAGGCACCTGGGACCGGTGCAAGAAATGATTCGCTTTTTGGGTCCCTACGGTCAAACATGGCCATCCCCTCGGAATGGATGTGAAATCCATGGGAAATCTATGGGAAATTCCATGTAGAAATATTGGGCCATTGCTGGGATTGGGAGCCACTCCTTGTTCTGTTTTGCGCAAAGCTTGGCTTGATTGCTTCGAGTGTCAGGCCACCAAGAATGGGTACGTCATCAGCCGCACGGATCGTAATCAGAAATCTGCATCTCGAAATTGGCCCATGCGAGCCCCACTTGTTGATTAAAATGGTCAAGTTTTAGAAGAGAAGGCACCAATCTTGCTGCTCCCTGTTTGGAACGCACTTTGAGTGACACCCACCCCGTCCTGGCCACTTACCCAGCTTTGTCACAAGTTTCTAATGATTTCATGGCCAGAACGGTTCACAAAAAAAGCTCTTGACACAGCCACAGATCTATCGGCAACTTTCCAGCCGGACTCTTCAAGTGGGAGGTTATGGTAGTACCAACTAGATCCGACTGCTTTGTCTGAAAATAGCCCCCTATGGGTGATGAAAGGGGAAGCTGCACTACACTGTCGACTGGCGAACACCAACATGATACTGGCTAGTGCGGGCCGGGTAACCACTCCAAATTGGTTTGGTGCAAATTTGGCGTGGATTTATTTGTTTGAAAATGGGGCACCGGTAAATTTGATGGTTTATCATCATTTTACTTATGATAACAGTCAAAAAGATTCGGGGGGCATCGGGGCATCCCCATTTTCAGACACACCCAAATATTATATTGTTGGTTGTGGATAGCCGCTTATCTCCCCATTGTATTTATATACAGAATTATACATAATTATATATACAAATACCCTGAGGATGTTACCCCTGATGGTTGGGTATACATCCCTTTCTTGTGAGCTATATATCCTATTACAAGTTGATGTTCTGTTTATATAGTGTTTTAAATCTCCCACATCCCAATTATATCCGTGCTGCTGAATTAATCCCCATTCATTCTCTAGTTAAAGTTCAAGAGTCTATATAAATCCCAATTAGATTCAATTCATGGAAAAGTTTAAGAATCCATATAAATCCATTAAATCCCAAGTTTTGTAATATCCCATCAATACACTCATCCAGGGTAAAATTTCCCAGCAGCGGCCGTTGTTCTGACGTTTTTTAGTGAGGAGATGGCAGTGCTGCCATGGTGCCTGTTCGAGTGCTGGACAAGGTTGGCCCCTGCGAGCACAGCCGGATTTCTTCCAGGGAGGTGAGTCCTTTTTTGGAAAGAAATTGTGTTATTTCTTCAATGATTTTACAATAGACATATGATAATGATACAATGCTATGGAAAAACACCAATGATTTTACAATATACATAACATATGATAATGATATGATAATCAAAGGAAGTTTAGGGGGAGAAACTTCCGTGTTACGGACTTTTGGAATGTCAGGGAAAGAGTTAGTCAAAGAAAGAGTTAGTGAGGTAAAGAGTTAGTTAGGGAAAGAGTTAATTGTAACTTTTAGATTGTCAGGGAAAGAGTTTGTCAAAGGAAGAGTTAGTGAGGGAAAGAGTTAGTTAGGGACAGAGTTAATTGTAACTTTTAGATTGTCAGGGAAAGAGTTAGTCAAAGGAAGAGTTAGTCAAAGGAAGAGTTAGTGAGGGAAAGAGTTAGTTAGGGACAGAGTTAATTGTAACTTTTAGAATGTCAGGGAAAGAGTTAGTCAAAGAAAGAGTTAGTGAGGGAAAGAGTTAGT
>Ga0126342_10019498_pt1 | contig 11514 bp, 11 predicted proteins | sample Cyp1metagenome_FD_92528 | JGI IMG/M metagenome (GOLD analysis project Ga0126342, IMG submission 92528) | Coral microbial communities from Lord Howe Island, Old Settlement Bay, Australia - Cyphastrea 1 metagenome | ecosystem: Host-associated > Invertebrates > Cnidaria > Coral ... | reverse complement strand
GGTTAATGATGGTTAATGATGGTTAATGATGGTTAATGATGGTTAATGATGGTTAATGATGGTTAATGATGGTTAATATGAAATACTAACATAGCTATGGGATTAGTAATGGGATTAATAATGATACCCTCTGGTAATGTGTTACAGTTTGCTATTGATTTAATGGCCATTGAAATCGTGGATTTACCCGTTATATAAAAATGGTGGATCTTTCCATAGTTATGTAAACGTTTACCAGAGGGTATGGGATCTTTTTATGGGATCTTTTTATGGGATCTTTTTGTGGGATATGTCACTCATGAATATAGATATATGAATGTATGGATATGGTGAGTGACATATCCCATATTATATATTCTATATGTTTGGATCTGCTTGGTGGGATCTGGTTGGTGGTTGACCTACCCCTCTGAAAAATGATGGAGTGAGTTCGTCAGTTGGGGCCCGATGACATTCCCAACTGAATGGAAAGTCATAATCCATTCATGTTCCAGTCACCACCAACCAGGGATATGTCACTCACCAACAAAATGATATGGATATCTGAATGGATTTTGGGTCCCAACATGCTGGGGCCCTGGGGCCATATCCGCCCTCAGTTACCATCAAGTCATCGGGGAAATGACGGTTAAATCAGTGGACCATTCATAGGATTCTAAACTCACTGGGACTATTCATAGGATAATCTATGATTATGGATTAACTACACGCGTATTTATATATATATATCATATATATATATATATCATATATATATATCATATATATATATATACAACCATTATGTATATAAATGACCTCCAGTGCTAACTGGAATTCAGATTTTTACTAACCAATTACATGAACTATCTGGTAAATATCGTGTACTTAGCATCCACCCATTCCGAAGACCAAGGCACTGCCCCACGAAGACCTGACCATAGTAAGGTTCCGACAGAGTGTCTCGTAGTAAGAGACAGTGTTTCCAAGGGCAGTATGTTGACATCTGCTTTTCCAGGTAGACATATAGACAATATAGACATAGACATATAATGACATGTGTATATATATATATATTATATGTATATATACATATACATATACATATATATATATACTATATATATATGTATATATATATATGTAATCCTATATATATACATATGTACACATATAATTGATATTGCATGCCCTGCAAAGAGAAAAGATGCTTGTGAAACATCATTCTACAGCACCATGTACGGCAAACAGTCCAAAAAATTGACTTACCAAACCAATGGTGACCCAAACGCAACAGGTGTTTGAGGTTTCCCCCTGGTGATTTCAGCCCCTGATTTCAGTGTGAGTGATGACCATGCCGGGTATAGGGAAAGAACGAATGGTGGGTGGTCTCACTGATTCATCCAATCCATTGCGGGCGGGTGCCCCACCTTGGAAGAATCGAAAATCTCCAAGTACTTTGCAAGCTTCACCTCGACACAAAGATGGGCTAGGCATGAAACGTGCGCTGGGTTCACACGATCGTTAAGTGCAGCACGAAGGTTCACCCCAGCACCCCGAGCTTTCGGGAATCAGCCTGGGTTGTCCTAGGTCCTAGGCTGAATCTCAACACGACATTTTTGGACCCACGCCCAGTGGCTCCCGGAGTGTAGGTCTGCAGGAAGACGTAATCCGTCAGCGAGTTGGTGCCCTTGAGATACTCTGCCTCGGTCCATTGGAGGCCTTTGGATTCGTCACCAAGATCCATGGGTCCCCCAGTTCTCCCAAAAGCGAACGTCCAAGGCGCAGTGCTTGGAGAAAGACCTATGCCATGCCCTTGTCCTTCGCCATCCTTTGAGGACGTAAAGGGTGACCGGTCAATTGTTGAGGACTGTTCAGTTTCGGGGGCACCCTAGTCTCTACAGAAAACACAAAGGTCCTCGGGTTGCTTAAACCATCTTTTCCCCAAATCAACTAAATATAATTAAAACCCCTCAAGTCTCTTCAAGTGTGTTTGTGTGCGTGTGTCACGTGCGTGTGTGTTTTACAACATAGAAAACGGAAAGAATCACAACGAATCCACAGAAATCCCATCTTTCAACATCCTTCCACCCCGTTTTGGCAAACCGTTCCAAGGCACACGAAAGGCCTTGGCAAGCTTCACCAACAGCCGGGGGTACCTCGAACGCTGGAGCACCTCTGGGTGCTTCAACCCTCCAAAATAGATATACCAAAATAGGATCCTACAAACATAGTGAGGTAGATCTTGAGAAAAAGATGTGATTGATCCTGACAAAAATAGTGATGTAAATAATAGGATCCTAATCCAAGAAAGATATACCAAAATGTGATAGAATCTGATAGATACATTCATCCTCCATCTTTTTACTTGGGTGAGACATTCATCCCAGAGAATTGGCGACCAGCTAGAGCTGGAGCTGGATGTCTTTGGCTCCTGTGGTTGTGCGTTTTGTTTCACGCGTGATGATGCAGGCCTTTTATGTCTTTTTTTAATGGACATGAAATTTACAAAATCTATGACAAAGCCTCTTGCACTCTGTGCATAAAAATTGGAACTGTCCTGTCTTTATGCATCAAAATCCTCTAGAAATGGCTGGCCTTTTTTCAATTGCCAGGTTTGGTTCCTCTAGGCTGAGCTGACACTTCACGAAACATACCTGGTGGCCTAAAACGGGGTACCAATGGACCCACAATTGTTTTGATTTGCATCGAACCATCCGACTTTGGGGTCAGGAAATTTGAGCACGGTTACATAGACTCTAGTAAATGGGTATGACTCGAAATCAAATATGAGGAGATTTTTTCACAAGAACAAAACCAACATCACAACAGTTCCCCTGAAATGTTGATCCCCCCATGCAGACCCATCGATTTTCTGGAGCACCAGTGCATCACGTTGGTGCCTTCGTAGTCCAAAACGTAAGCGCTCAAGTTGTAGTGTTCCAGAAAGGCCTGGAGCCAATCTCCACCGCGGGATGATTCAACGCTGGTGGCTGTAAAAAAGCCCCCTTGATGGTTGAAACCTGCAGGAATCCAAAACGCCCCTTTGGATCTTCAACGTTGATACATATATATATATATGTGTGTAATGTAATGCAATGCAATGCAATGGAATGCAATGGAATGTAATGGAATGTAATGTAATGTTATGTTATGTTATGTATGTATGTATGTATGTACGTATGTATATGTGATATATGTATATGTATATAAATAAATATATATATATATACATATTTATATATATTATAGAGAGAGAGAGAGACAGACAGGCAGACAGACAGACAGGCAGGCAAGGCAAGGCAAGGGCAAGGCAAGGCAAGGCAGGTAGGTAGGCAGGTGGGTGTTAAAAAAATGACAAAAATGGACCTTGCTGGCCATCCTGCCGTATCCCACCCAGATCCGGCCAAGTGACATGTACTTTGGTGGCATAGCCTGGCTGGGTCAAATGGGGCACCGTCCCAGGTTTGTGGTTGGAAGTCGATCATTCCAGCGCGGAGTGAACAAAAACTGAAGCTTACGTCTATCCAAATATCAAAATATGTCAACCGAACCACCGAAAAACATCCTGAAATTCCAGCACCTAACATCTCCATATCCACCATCCACCCCCATTCCCCCAGCCTTCCAGTTGTTCATCCGAGACCTGCGGGCCAAGGGCACCCAAGCTTCCACCCCAGGTCTCCAAGGGAGCCTCGAAGTCGCCTCGAAGCCGAAAGATGGGGAAAAATATGGATCAATTGAGATTGAATTATGTAATCACCATTTTTGGACCTGGAATCACAACTTCTGATCATTTCTGTGCACATATTATCATGTTTAAAAAGGATCGTTCAATTGGAACATAGGACATTTCCAGACGGCATGGAGTAGCCACATCTGATTCAGTTGGAAATGGTTAGTTCAAATGTGAGCTGCAGGAGCATTTTCGAGTGGGGGGAAAACACGGCTTGGCCTAAAAAGCCACGGGGTCATCCCCATGCCAAATCAAGTTCCCATTGCGGGGATATCCGGGATATCTCATTTCGCTGCAGCGAGCGAAAATGATCTTCTAGGCCCCATGTTTTTTCGAACGCCGCTAGGGAAAACATGTCAACATATGCATTGGTTCAGGGACCCCCCTGCTACACGGGTTCGCAGTTTCAACACCCCCAAAAATGTTCTGATTTAAAATCGAAAACTTGTGAAACCACCAAAGAGGTATTTCTGGAGAAATGATATGGATGGATATGCCACTTCATAATGCTCAAATCTCATTTTTGCCGCTAGTCATCCCTCGTCGCCAAGGGGCTGGCATACCACTGTGCCGCCATGATCTCCAGGGCTGGATTCCTGGCATCTGCAGTGATGTCTGCAGTGAATTTGATACCCAACTCACTGGACCCTGAAGATTCTTGTCTCACCTTGGTTTTGAGAGGCAACTAAGATAACTAAGTTGAAGAATGCACAACTTTGATGTCACTTTTTTCTTGTTTTTAACCCCAAGCTACTCATTTTGCTGGACTGGTTGGAGTCGTTTGACCGATGTTGGTTGCTTTAAACCCTAAGCCACCGATTTCCTATGCAAGTGGGCACGGCCTCTAAAGTAGGGTGCTTAGGAACCGCGATTCTGCAGTGTTGGGATCAAAAATGTGTGGACCACTGGCATTATTTGACGAACCATGTTGGGTTCCGCCCTTCATCTTCAACGATCCAATTTCATGAGATTTTATCGCTCAATGATTGGTTCAATCTCCGATGATGTCCAATTAAGTCACTAGTGTTGCCCTCCGATCGTCAAACGTGGCAACTGGAAATTCCCGAACTAAATGGAGGTTGAAAATCGGAAAATCATGTACAAAGGAATGTTCTATTGCCAGGTTGATTACCGGAGGCTACTTCATATCTCACTGTATCCCACTATTCCCATGAATTCCTCCAGCGTGCTGCTTTGATCAGCGCTTCAAAGCGATGCAGCAAGCTGGCCTTGGCGAAAGGCCTTCCCCTTTTCCCCACCAGTGCCAGAGAGAGTGCTCTCTAGTGGGGAAAATGCGGGGAACCTGTTGATGAACCATTCAAGATCTCCAGATTTTATCTAATGATTCTAATGTTAGTGCAGGATCATACTGATGAATCTGATTCACCACTGAAACCCTATAAAGGGCACCTTTCTTGTTCCTTGTCAGGATCAGGATCTTGATCATCGAAAAATGGGGGGCGGACAGGACCGTCATGGCTGCCATTTTTTTGTCACTGTAGAAGTTCCAGTGGAAAACAAAATGCCATATGCATCCATATGCCATAAACCATCCATACCATAAAGGGGTGGTAACTATCATCTCAGGTGGTAGGTTGTGGTTCTGCCACAGGATTATGGCATTGGGTTTACCACAGTATACCAATCAATGGATTGGTTTAAGGGAAAATTTACAGGAAACCATGGTTTTTACCATTAAATAGGGGGGTTTCCTGTAAATTTCCCCCCCCCCTAAACCAATCCATTGAACCAAACCAAAAACCAGTCACTCCCTGCTGAGCACCCCAGCGTTCACACCAAAGCTCGCCTTGGGCGAACGAAGTCTCTGGGTCATTTCGCAAAGGCCGGCGAAATTTCGGACACCAACAGCCCCCCAAATCCAGAAAACTGATCTGGTTGATGGTTTCAACCCCTCTGAAAAATATGAGTTCGTCAGCTGGGATGATGAAATTCCCAACTGAATGGGAAAAAATTAAACATGTTCCAAAACCAGTGATGGTGTGAGAGGCAACACCCCGAGTTTATGAATATATGGTGGTACCAATTTTGATAGTAATTCATCACAACCATTTAAGGGGCTACCCCAACAGCTTCCTGCCTCGCAGTTGAAGAGCGGCCGATACGGAAAGACACGCTGCCGGTGTGGGGTCCAGTCGCCTGAGATGTCTGAAAAAGTATGATGTTTCATGGTGTTTCTATTGATTTTGGGGAAGATGAACACCTATTTATTACTGATTCAATATCTTGCGATACTTGAGGAGATGCATTCATGAAATTCTCAATAAACATCAAAATATCTAATTGATCAACCATTGATATACCGAAATCCACATTGCATGTTTGAAGTGTCATTATTTGTATATATGGACCTTACGGGACATAGCCATTCTTGGGGTATGGGTCCGAAAAAAAAAAAAAAAAAACTGTTTGGTACTCAAACATACTCAAACAAGGATAGAAATCTAGAGTCTGCTGGATCTGATCCATTCTGATCCATTGCTAGCAATGGGTCATTGATTTTCCGACTGTTTTGGAGCCAACATGGTCAAACACACAGATGGCGACATTGAAACAAGGTCTATTGGATCATCCATTTTCCATAATCGTCCATTTATTAAGCAGGGTTCCAGGTTTCTTTTCCAGGGTATGAATTTGTTTTCCCAAGAAACTGTTGTTTCCCAGTATCATCCCCGTCATGCCACAAAATTCTCCGAAATGGCTGGAAACAAACAAGTTGCCGCGTTTTAAAAATGTGCCCATGCCGGAAGAACGCCACGAAAGAAAATCACGTGTTGCCAACACGCACTGTAAATCGTCTTTATCTTCTTGCCTCCAAAGAAAACTATAAGCATCTCTATCCCATGCGTAGCACCTGATCCATTTTGCACCCATGAAATCTCCCCGTGATCCCGCCAGGGGGCACTTCTGCAGACCCATGGGGCCCACCAGCAGGATATCCATGGCATGGAAGGCGATCCTGTCCCAATCCGGCGACCTGCGTGAGCGTGGATGCGTCGATGCTGCGATGCTGATGGGATGATGTAATGATGTAATGATGGATAGTCCAATATATCTAAATAAAATCATCATCAGCCCTACTACAGTACAACAAAACTGATTTAGACTTTAGACCATGACATATCCTCAACCCCAGATTTACACCCTGAGAAATTGCATGGGTCATCTGTTCGGTTTGTCCAAAAATTGGCTACCCCAAAATCCATTGGTTTATGATCGGTGGAAGGGTGAAGTCAACGGTGAAACTACCGCATTTTGCCGAGGCACTCGCCGGGGTCAGCCAAGTAAACCCAACCAACCTTGGCGACACTTGCCAAACATAGTACATGGATCTGTTTGTCAATCTAGAATAACGCCTGAAAGGATAGAAAAATTAGAAAACAAATGTACAAGTACTACTATATACTACTATTTTAGCATGAGTGTTTTACGTCTCTATCTTCTTGGCTGCTGAAAATGTAATCTAATCAAGATTCTAATCTAATCTGATCGACTGTCATCTGGCTGTGGGTCAAGATTCTGGATTTCAAAGTTGGATATGTCTTGTGGGTTCTGGTAGTGGTACGTTCTTAAAGAGTAAGGAATCAATTGTCAGCAAACACCTTATTGACCTCATTTGACCATTACAATCAGAACACCATGAAGCTTCAAAACAAAAGGCAGTCATGCGCGTGATGGCAGTACGTAACCCAACTTGCTACCCACATCCGCGAATAAACCCTCTGCGGCTCTTGGGGGCAGTGGTTGTATCATGTTGTATCTATTTTTATGATCTCCATCTTGGTTGGTTAGTTCAAACCAACCCTGGCTTGTTGGCCATGGTCATGGTCACTGTTCCAAGTTTAATTAAGTTTATCTTTATCATGTTTGAAGCCTAAAGGCCTTTTTTTGATGGTAAGCCCGCATTTTTGCTGCTTCTCTCCCCAGTTACAAAGTGTAGCAGCCCCCGGCCCCAAAAATGGACAAGTCATTTCGTACATGAATTTTCATGGTACTCTAGATTCTAGATCCCATAACATACGAACCCCCAACGCCAACCCCAACCCCGTGGGGGTGCTATCACCCTACCCCCCTTCGGCCAGGCTACTGCCTCGGGCTTCGCCAAGACGACAACTAGGGCAGCAGCCCAACTACCCCAACGGTGGGCGGCCATGGCTCCCCATGGGAAATATGTTGGTTCTTGGTTGCTGGCGATGCTGTGCTATGGCACTATGGTGATGTTGCATCCTTGCTGCAGCTATTGCTGGTCCATGTGAGCCCGCCGTCATGCCAGCGCAAGTTATGCTTCGCTTCTACTGACAAAGGCTGCGGCAATTGCCACTCCTGAAGGATCGAGACCATGGATGTCCCAGAGAAACCCTAGCGGGGACTTGATTTGCATGGATCTGCCAATCATCGTGAGGGTCAAAAAAAACTGAGACTCGGCTTGACACCATTTGGCACCGGGCCAAGACACCCAAAATTGGTGCTTCAAGTTCAACCCCCCAAAGAAATGGTGGTTCAACCTACAACATCCCCAAAAAAATGGAGAGTTCCATAGAGCTCCTACAAACAGCCATCCGCTGCGGTGGATTGGTTGTGGATTGGGATTCCCTGCAGACTGTCTGAAGGTCCATGGGGCTGGCCTGTGATGTCGAGCCACATCATCCCGGAAAAATGTCTATCTGAAAAAAAGGAGGGCAAAAAAAAAATAAACCTGTGGTCAATCACTGTTTCCCCAAATAAAACCATCTTAAAACAGCCATTTTGGGGTGTACCGTACAAAATTTCCCCCATTGCAACTCTCATGGGATGTGTCAACTCACCAAGACATCCCAGGCCTGGACAAGCCGTTCGCCTCCCATGGGACAACACAGTTGTAACCCGTGGCCACATCGAGCATCCAATGTTCGCAAAAAAAACCATCCGGCCAAGGGCCCAAAAATTAAGGATCCATTGGTGCGGCCGATCCCAAAAACCCTTCTCAAAAATGGACTCGTATGACATCGACGGCGGAGAATTGTCTACAAAAGCAGCTGGGTTCCTGTTTCAAAATGGTGGACTGAAGTTCTTTGCTACGGGATTTATGTGGATTCAACTTGCGGAACCAGGTCTGCAAGCGTCTTTCATCCACCAGTCATGTGGCGTCTGTAAAAAAATGGTGTCATTGGGTCGCCTTTGGTTGGGGGGTTCCAGATTTGTCACGAAGCCTACTCTTTAGATCAACTAAACTAAATTCATGCACAGCCATACGCATGAAACGGTGCATTTCGTACAGTGAATCCCACTGGAATCCTCAGAAAAAAGCTCCGATCTCCTGGTGACACTTCAAACAGCACCCAGCTGATACATCTGAAGCGCCTGGGTTTCTCTGACCCAAGCGTTCAATGACTTTGGCGCAGCCTACGCGGCGGTGAGAAATGGGGTGGGCATCACTCAAAAGCGCATAGCTGCAATATATCCTTTTAGGTGTGTACAACCATTTGTATGTTCTATACAAAGTACATCTCTATGTTCCCTCTCCAAACATTGCATCAAACAAGATAGCGATTCAAAACCATATCATGATGGTCTAGCAATCCAAAAAATGAGAAATAACATGCGTACCGCAATTTATAAAGAGATCTTACACCATCGTTCGAACAAAGATGATGTTGACCAATTGAACTGATTAACGTACGTCAGTACAAAAACTGGTAGTTGTACGTGTGCATCATATATATATATATATACATACTAATATATATATATTACATATCTATAATTACGTGTATATATATAGGTAGTCGCATGATATCGATGCAGTCTTAGAAAATGCGCCAACCTATTTATGCCAGTATCAGCATCTTGCCACGCGCCTGCCGCGGACGCTGTAGCGCTGTCACTGATCCCTGGGCACGTGCAAAAACATTGGAAGCCAACATATGGGTGTCTGAAAATGAGAGTCTCCAGTTCATGCCATTTTATGCCAGGGAAAATGATGAATGACTCTGAATGACCAGTGGATTTTTCATTGGACAAACACCTATTTTTTCGTCTCTCATACTTTGGGCTATCGGCTATCCACCCCACAATCAGCACCAGTGGGCCAGCATCACCGCCGAATCACAAAACCGGCGCCAAAAAACTGGCTGTAGCGAACAGTGGCAATCCAACACGTCATGGCAATGTGAAAGTTCCGTTTTTTTACCTATCTGCAGATGATTTTTCCAGTAAAAAATCATCTGATTATTCTGATTGGTGGTTTTAATGCCCATGAAACATATAGTCAGTGGGGATTGTGTGATGGAAAATAGCAATCAATTCGAGCCCCCAACAGTGACCTGCCACACTTTCTCAATCGAGACCCCCGACAGCCCGCTGTGCTGGAACTGGCACCTGGGAATTGGGATACAACTACCAAGCATGTTTTTGGCTAGTTTAGGTTTGTGGGAGAACTTACCAACAACCTGAGGTTTGAACATGTTTTAACCCAGAAAATGGGGAGCCTCATGGACGTTTTTTGGATATTTGACCACCAACACGTCATGGGTTTGTCCAAACTAACCATGGGATGTTGGGGGTGCGCTATTTCCAGACAAACCTGTATGTCCTCTATGGTTTCCACGAATGTCGCCAAAATTCAGGAGGGAACCACTTAGTCACTATGACACTACCCAAAATGTCGGAAATCATAATTAGATATAAAGACCCCTGTCAAATTTGCCCATATACGTATGGATTGTCCGCATATCAACTATCAAACTTGGCAGGTCCAAGGACTGTGCCGTCAGGTTGATCTTAGATTTTTGAACCCGTTTTGGGAATGCACCCTAGCAACTGGAGTTGTCTTTTTATCCTTGATCAAAATGAGTAAGTGTTCAATTTCCGAGGAAAAAAAACGTGGCGAGAACTGAATTAAATAGTTGAACTAAACCATGATGTTTGCAAAATGAATGGGAAAAAATTGCAAGTGGTTCGCAAATCCTGATTTTTGGTTTACCTACCTGAGCTAGGTGTTTCAACTGACACCAGTTCTCACTGAAATCATGATCTTAAAGCATGTTCACTCAGTTCAACGTGAGCGAATGGAAACTTTGGGGACGGTACAAACACCAAGTGATGCCGGGTTTGATAAGTTTAATATCACAAAAATTACCAAACACGGGTTTCATGCCATGAGTCCACCTTTTTTTGCGTGTTTTCCCAAGAATTTCGGACTGGCAACTACTTGTAACTAGGTCCACCGCTCATATCGGACCGCGGTACGAAATCGTATTTGTCACACGTGAAGTGAATGGAATGTTGATAATTCCAATGGAAAAGTATGTGAACATCCAAGATACTTTGAAACTCGTATTTCCATTGGTGGAAATGTCTCATGTGTTTTTCCCATTCCAATTTCAACATCAAATGGAGACCTGGCGTGCGAGGCTGTCTCTCTCTCTGTCTCTCTGTCTTTCTGTCTCTCTCTCTCTTTCTCTCTTTCTCTCTGTCTCTCAGTCTTCTCTCTCTCTCTCTCTCTCTCTCGCTCTCCCTCTCCCTCTCCCTCTCGCTCTCTCTCTCTCTCTCTCTCTCTCCCCCTGTAAGGGAAGTTTCGACGTCTTCCATTGGATCAGAGCTCAGACCAGCTTGCTCTACATCCCTCTTTCTTCCAGGCTGGCGTGTTGAAGCAACACTGCCTCCCGGCTGCTCAGGGTCTTCAAGCCTAGGATCCTGTGGTGGATCCTCTGCAGGTCTCTTGATTCCTGATCCACTTGAAGGTCCAGATGCTCGTTCAACACCAACATCTTGAATAGCCAATCTTTGTCTCTTTGAAGCAT
>Ga0126342_10019497_pt1 | contig 11514 bp, 4 predicted proteins | sample Cyp1metagenome_FD_92528 | JGI IMG/M metagenome (GOLD analysis project Ga0126342, IMG submission 92528) | Coral microbial communities from Lord Howe Island, Old Settlement Bay, Australia - Cyphastrea 1 metagenome | ecosystem: Host-associated > Invertebrates > Cnidaria > Coral ... | reverse complement strand
GAAGAGGCGGAGGCGAGGAGGAGGGCGAGGAGGACAGCTAGTCGAGGAGGAGGAGGAGGAAGAGGCGGCGGGCGGGCATGCGCTCTGATAAAATCTAACAACCCTCACCTGGCAGGTGGGGAAAAACATGCAAAAAGCATCAAAAAGCTATCCTGTGTCACTCTTCGCATGTCACAAGTTCAATCCTTTAGGCTACGGGAAGACAGCGCTCCAACCTTGGAGTAGTGGAGTCGGTCTGAAGATGAATTATCCTTAGAGGCATTCCGAGGCCTGCGCCTACTCCCTTCTTGAGCTCTTGGCATTCAAGAGCCATGATTCTGTGAGTGCGGGCGAAAGGCGGCGAACGCATTGTGTCTTATCGATGTTTGATAGTCTTTATATTATAATGATTCGTAATGATTCTTTATATTTAATCTAATATGTCTTAATGACTTTTTGATCTTCCTTGACCCCGATCTGATCTAGGCCAGGGCTCAACAAGAACAGGAAAGTGCCCAGCATGTGCCAGCGCAGCACACGACATGGGCGATGCAGCTTTGCCAAGCACACGGTGCAGCGTCAAGCAGCACCTGGGAATTTGAAGCCATGAAGCCGAATCAATCGAAAGCACATGTGAATGTCCAAAAAATGCCCAAAGATTCCCAAAGCAGTCATCTCTGGCAGAACCTTTGAACCAAGAAAAACCCACGGGTACCTAAGGTGACTTACGCAAGGCTGCGATAACATGTAGAATGCTGGCCAAGCTTCCGCTGAGGATCATTGTCTGCGGACCTTAGATCAAGGTAACCGCTACAACACCTACAAAAAGATCAAAAAGCTGATTCTGTATATATATACCCTATTAATCCCTATTATGCTTATATCTGTTTTATGTATTTTAATGTATCATACTATGTCCTCTTTCGATTCCGGACTAATTTTTGAAGCATATTGCATGGCACATCCACGTACTTTCGCAATTGGCTGTGGCCCACACAAAACAGCTCCTCCGGCCCCTTGTCCTGCTAATGCCTCTATGAGCTGCAGCGATTTATTCCTTAGTCAGATTAGTCAGAGTGTCGAGCGAAGGCTCTGTGGGTCACGTTAGGCGTGACAGCAACATGCACCTGGCGATCCTGATGCCTACAGCTTCACCAAAAATAGTTCGTCGAATTTACCTGCAAAGCGGTGTCCCCTTCTGAGGGGCACACCCTGGTGCTGCACAAAGATCCAAGCAGACCTTGCTGCATACTAGGCCATAGCATGCCATAGGCACGTATGTGACATGGTCAAGACATGGTATGGATTATGGTCATCCATTGGTCCATCCCACAATGGGAATCCTTGAGATCGGTATATGAGTCTCTATTAGATACTGGATTGACAACCATCCCCGTTTATGACCCATGTATTGACCGGGGCACATGTAGCCATTGTCAATTTCTCTGCAGCTTCGCCAAGCAACATCTCCAGGCTTGGGAGCCAATAGCAAGGCAGGGACCAGAGAAACTAGCTCCTGCATGCTGGAAAGGAGGCGACTCAAGCTCAAACAGCAAAGTCCATTAGGATCTAATCATTAGGGCCACAAGCACATAGTGCAAACCAAATCCCAACGTTCATATGACAATTCCTTTGGATGCAGGGCTTTGTAAGTTTTCGGGGTTCCATTCCATCTGTCAAACATTCCACCGGGTGACAGCAATCAGGAGTGAAGGGGTTCTGACCAAGTCTCATCAAGTCACTTGTAGCAAGTTCTTTTTTTGATGGTGGCGACCGATAGGCTGCAGGGTGTCCCAGCATGTCCCAGCCTTCTATTTGGCTGAACCTTCGAATTGTCAGCATTGTGGCTTGATCGGCGTGCGCAAACAAGGGCAAGAGGCTCTGTTCCAAAAATGCTCTCACCTCTTACTGCCCCTTATTGCCTCTTACTGCCTTTCTTACTTGTCCACCACCTGGATGGAAATAAACTCTGGGTGATGTACAGTCTCCGCAAGCACCTTCTTGCCACTCAATTCTTCTTGGTCTAAGCGTTGCAGCTGCGTGATTCCGAGTTGATTCGCAACCACCACTCTCCGCAAGGCTTTTGGCAAGTCGTCGCCACCAACCTCCATTCTTCCATCTTCTCTCAATGCCCCTTGGACCTTTTCTAGCAGCTGTGCTGCATCTTGGAAGGAAGACTGCGCTGCTGTGAGAACACCTCTTCGCTCTTTAGGGTCCTGTGCCAGCACAGCAGATTGGTCAAAGTCATGGTATGATGGTAGGTGCGGCAGGCGGAAGGTCTCCAAACATCTGAACCTCAACACGAAGCGTTGGGCAAGTCCAGCACGGACTGATTGTGGGCTTGTCAGAAGGTTTTCGGTCAAGCAAAAGGCCAAGAGCCGAAAAAGACCGCGAACCATGGATTGCATAGCCTCAAGCAGCAAAAGGCTCAGCGGCGGATTCTTTGGTCTGTTGCCTTTGCCAGACAATGCATCTTTGGGTCTGCTGGGCTTCTTCTTACCTCCAGAGCACTCTTTCGCATAAAAAATCTCATTGAGATAGTAGATCCGGAGACCACACAAATAGTCTACATACCAGTAGATCATGTGGAGCTCTGCTTCCTCGTAGATATCCAGCTGAAAACCGATCAGCAATTTGGCAATCATTGCCTGCAAGGCATGATCCATGATGAAGCCCCAGCTGGGTCTGGAGTATTTCAAGTTTGCACCGAAGGTAGACTTCAAGGTGTCATCCAGGCGATAAGCCTCGTGCTGAAGCTCATTGAAATCTGGAAAAACATGGGCTAACCTCCGAAAGCGCCGAGCACGGTTCAGATGCGTGAGCTTCAGCATATGCAAGAACATCGACTCACAACGTTGGAGAAAAGGCTCCGCTTGTTTCTTGCAATGCTGCATGGCCTCTGGGGGAAACAAATGCGTCTCAAGAGACTCCTGCAACAGCTGTCTCATAAAGCCAGAATCTGAGACCACCAGCTGTGCCACTGACCGGCTAAGCACATTGGGCTTGTCCTCTTGTATCACACTTATCACACCTTCAAGAAGGTCGCCCAAAGGCCTTGTTAGCAAAGTGCAGCCAAGGCTCAGCTCGTTGATATGCTTGGCCCACATGCTGAAGACCACCTTTGGATCCTCTATGGGCTCAACCTGTCGAGGAGGCCCTGGAACCAGCAGTTTTCTGTTCAAGGAGGCATCAAAGCGTTTCTTCACGGCATCACTTGGAGCCTTCGCCGATTTCTCAATCTTTGGCAGGAGCTGTGCGCATTTCGCTAGTAGCCCCTTGGCACTGGGCAAGGTTGAAGGCCTCGGCCTCGACAACGCCACCAATGCTGACATGTATTTACCAATGAAGTCCAGCCGCCAAAGTATGGCCTCATCCTGCTGCCTTTCTTTCTCGATCTTGAGTTTATCATTGACCTTGATGGGATCCGTGCTGAACACACTGGAGTCCTGAAAATCCACGTTGAACATGGTAGGCATAAAGTCCTCATCATCCCAGACTCCTGCACTGTTCACCGCATCTTTTGCATTCTGGCAAGTCACAAGCAGGGCATCCACAAAGCTGCCCAATGCTGGGATTGGTTTCAGCAATCTGGGGGCATCTTGAAGATACAAACACGAGAAGCATGTCTGAACAATAGTATGCCCATCAAGCCAGAGAAAATAGTACATCAAGAGGTGATCCATGAGGCCAATCAAAACTTCTGTCTCGAGCTGATCAGAAACAAGGCCAAGCGCTTCAGCCTTCTCCAGGGTCATATCCTCTTGGCTTTTGTAGCCTGTGTCCATCTTCGGATCCATGATCTCAATGGCTGACATGGCGTCATAAAGACGGAAGCTAGAACTCTCCATCATCTCCCCCAGATTCATACCGGAGACTGCAAGGTCGCAAAGGGAGGTGATGTCTACCCATTCCTCGTCCTTGGGCCTCTCATCAAGGCCCATAAAGTTGTCTGGAGCAGGCCAGTAATCACGCGAACTGTGCTGGGTATCTACTCCAGCCTCGTCCTCATCTGCATGAGAATCCTGCGATGCATTTTTCTTTTTCTTCTTTCTTTTGTTCTTTTTCTTTTTGGGATCAACTTCACCGGTCTCTAATTCGTCCTCTTCGTCGTCTGGCATTGCATATCCTGGCGCTTCTGAGAGACGTGCTTTCAAGCCTTGACAAGGCTTTCACGTGACGCACATGAGGCCTCAATGGCTTCTTGGCCAGGCCAGCGCCGTGAAACCACCTCGACACTCTTGAGCCAGCACGCCAAACCGCATGTCAAACAACATGTCACAAAACAAAGCAATGTCAAAGCAATGCACTGTGAAGACTTGCTCCAGGGATGATCACGCATATGCAATATACCTCTCCCACGATTTCCACATATATTCCTGTCATGCTCATTCTCGGCGGTGCTCCTGGAAACAAACAGTACCTCTACGATTTTCACGCTCTGCCCAATTTCGAAGCCTGCTCGTCCACAGAGTCTGTAGCGACACAGGTACGAAAACTTCCAAGCAAAACCTGTTGGCTGTGGACTGCAGTGGTGCGGTGGTAGCTTTCTATCGGTGCATCCAGGCAGCTTGCTGTCTCTGGAGTACCTTGTCAAATGAAATGCTCTTTGACGAATGGGATTCCAAAGGGGGGATGCCACATATCTTGTGTTCTTTTCTGTTGGTGAAATGCCATTTCCACCAAAACCATTCGGACAACTCCCACAACTTCCAAAATATATAATAAGTATTAATAAGTGAATGAAGTACACTAAGTACACACCCACACACACCATGACACACCTTTGCAAAGCCTTTGCATCCATGATGCTGCGAAGAGTCAATTTCCCAGACAGACATTCCTCAGGCTCAGGAAGGTAACAGACTGCAGACGTGTGGAGCATCCTCTCCAGCGAATGCAAATAAGTTCAGATAAGGCACCAGCTGCATCAAACCTCTCAAAATTGCTCAAGCCAAGTTATGCCAAGTTGTAGCACCCAGTTGAGTCAACCCCCACCGCAGCACAAAGCAGCCCGTATACATCGGAAAAGCATTCTGGCAGCCATGTGGAACATGTTGGGTGCGCCAAGTTGCTCCCGGCGTCTCTTCCATCCAAGCGCGATCAAAGAGTCTTCAGCAACATCTCGGACCTTGAAAAATTTTGAACTTGGCATTGAATGGCAGACTTCAAGGAGCATCGGCTACATCACTTGTATACCATGCATAGTCATAGCCACGCACAAGCCTGTTTAGCTTAGAAAAGTGTGGATCTCATTTGGCTGCTACGGGCATTCACTCTAAAACTGCTGCTTTCAGGACTTGACGGGCTAGTGAAGAAAAACAGCAAGCACTTTGCTGGCCTGGGAATGTATTCAATTCTTTCGCCAGGTAGCGCGCAAAGTCACCGGAAGTGCAGAGCGCAAAGATTCCCAGAAAGCAGCCTCAAGGAGGCATTCAAACTATACTATATATATACACCCACGTATATAACTATAAGTGAACCAGTACTGGAAAATGCACACAACGCTGGCAACATATCAAAATGCAGCTTTGTTTTTGTGGCACATAGGTCTGAAAATCTCCAAAGCACACGGTCGTAAGCAATTTCTTAGCCGCCACCAAGGAGAAAAACAAAACGATCTTTAGCGAACTCGGAAACAGCTTTCTCCAGGGATGACGGGGTCATCCTGTTGGACAATCCCTAGAAGGACCATTGGATCAAGTCTCAACGATGATCCGCTGGACCATGTTCGCTGCTGGCCTGTTCTTCACCTCCCTCTGGCCCGAAAAAATCCTGGGAGTCGTAGTAACCTTCTGCCAACACAGAGCATGCTGGGCATACGAGTTGAGCATGCCACAGCAATTCCCAATCAAGCGATGCACTGGGCCAGTCCCGAAAAAATAGAAAATGCAAGAGATTGCTTGCAGCACGTGTGTGTGTGTGCAACAAAGAGGCTGCGAAAGTCTTCTTCGGCTTTCAAGAGTCCCCCGTCCTGAACAAAGCACGCAGTCGTATCAGCTGTTTTTGCTTCGTGTGCACACTGCTTTTGCCATCGTATTCTATGCATTGTGCTCGAAGCACACAGTGCGATCCTCTTCTACATCTGCACCACCTCAGCCAAAACATCGCTCAAGAAAGCATAGATCAAATATCATCAGCAGTCCAATATGGAATACCAGTTTGTCTCAAAATTGTCGGTTCTGACCCAAAGATATGCCAATCAAGCAAGCCTAAATTTAAGCCGATCTCAAGCAGCCGGTCTTTGCACAATGAGGACCGATTAGAGTGTGTCGCATCTCATCATCTTATATACAGGAGTTAGAGCTAAGAAAGGATGGTAGAGGAATGTAAAGCAAAAGAAATGGCAATTGCTTGAGACATCTTGAGGCATCTGGAGGGATCTTGAGGCAAAGAGGCGTCGCTTCTCTGAAAGCCACTGCTTCTGGGCCTGCATTGGGCTCAGAACAAAGGATAGAAATTTGATGAAAGGAGATCAAAGGATATCAAAGGTGTCTCTGCTCCACTCTTGGAACGTCAGCGCAGCAATGAATAGGTTCATCGTTGCGGATTTCCTTTGCAGATCCACTTTGCCCGTTCTTCACCTTGCCTTCTTGTCTCGGTTCCCATGGCGACCCATCTAAGGGCATGAAGCTGGATGTCAGCCACACCATTCGAAGCTAAATGATCATAAATCATAAATGTTATCTCAACAAGCTGAAGGGATCAAGACTTTGCGGTTCTGTTCCGGACAAGCTTCATGCCAAACACTGTATACATTGTATGCCCCATTTTGATAGCAGGTTCACACAAGTATTAGCATGCTCCCTAAAGCATTCCTAGCTCTTGGCCGTCTGAAGTCGCCAGAACATTGCCATGTCTGCTCAGTCGTTTTGATTGCATCGGGCCGTTGGTTTTGAATCCAAGCACCTTGATTCGGAAGTATTCGGAGCTACAGCTGCGGTTAGTGCAAATTTACTGCATTTCCCTCCATGTTGTCGACACGCAAACTTTCTCAAAGTGCAGGCAACATGTTGTTCCACAAGACACAACGGTCGTCAATGTTTGTGCAAACATACAACACACCGTGCCTGGTGTGACCACACCACTTGCCGCTGTGGTGCCACTGGTTTTGATCGGGGCCTTGCAAGATTCGCTTTCAGGATATTGCGACCCTTTTAGCACAGCTGAAGCTGCAGTGTTGTGGTGTTGTGGGCCGCCAACTGGAGGAGCTTGTGGCATTCTAGGTCTTGTAGCCCTCAGAATCACCAAGCTGAACGCGGCTACAGTAGACTCAGTAGACCAGATGTCTTCACGTTAACCCCTTAGAGCAAGGAGGCAACAACGGCAACAACGGCAACACCGTGTAACACGGAGTCCCAAACCCTCCGTCTGCCCCAGGTATTGCCAACCTCAGCACTTCTCTCAGCGATCGTCTGTAGGTCATCGGTCCAGTGAAGCATAGCAGGATACTGAAAGTAGCGAACGTTCAAAGACAGTGTTTGAGGTCAAGGACGCAGTTGACCCTGATGCAGTTTGCCTGCAAGCCAAATGCTACCCGCCACAAAGTGAGCTTACGCGCTTCTCATTTCCCTAAATCCAAGTGCACAACCATTAGCTAAAACATCTTCAGTACTTCCTTTTGGATTCTTTTGGTTCTTTGGACTTGAGGAATGACATGGAATGACCAAGACGTAAGCCTTTAGCGCCGTATTAGTCCTTTGCAAAGGCACCTCCCAGCACCCTTAGCAGGCGCTCCTCGAAGCTCCTAAGTAAAAACATGCTGACAGAATCTGACAGAAAACACCTGGAGGTGGAGCATGTGTTTGCACGAGGAACCCCAAAAAAGATCACAAAAGACATCAAAAGACCTCCGCATGGCCAGGGCCAGATCCCGATGCCAAAAATCCAAACCAGAGTCCAAACGGTCCAAACCCATCACACCGTCTCACACTCCCATCACACTTCCAAACAAAGACAGTAACATACAGTAACCAAACTAAGATCCAGGGATTCCAAGGTCCACACATTGTCAGCCAAATCTAGTCGGAGCTTCCGGCCTCACCCAATTTCTCCCACATATGGCGTCTGCGATTAGACAGTGCTGGTCAAGGTTTGTTTGACCTACATAAATGCTGGCGTGCTTGCCTGTGCCTTTCAAAGGTTTCTGACCAGCTAGTTCTGTACATTCATACCCAATGTGTGCCTGGGTTAATGGATTTTATATAGCCTATGTATGTATATATATGTGTGTGTGATATATATATATATAAAAATACATATATATATATATATATATATTAATTTATATATATGATTATATATGCACACCGGAAATAATCATGTGTTTCAAGTCTATAGATGTGTTTCAAGTCTATGCTTCGCAGTGTGGAAAAACACAACATGTTCGAACATGGCTCTCTCTCTCTCTCCCTTCCTTGCAGGGCCTTGTCCACTGCAACTACTGTAACACAAAAGCGAGTCAAACTGGGCAATCCTATCCCATATTTAGAAAAGTCTGAGGGAAAGGTTGGCCTCGAAAGCACCTGAACACCAGCCCAAGATCCCCGAATGATCCGAAATGCATGTTTCTCGGCTCATTTGCACTCTGTCCTGTGTATTTGACTGACATTGTAGGTCTGAAACCACTCAATAACTCCACCATACGTATTGTTGTAAGGTTCATGGTGTTGCTCACTTATTGCCATGCCGTAGCGAACCAAGGAAATTCCTGGCCACAAATTGCAATTCAACATTGAGTTGGCCGCAAAATTGCGGACATAGATTCGTTTCAAATGCTTGCTCAGGACAGCTGCTGCATTCGACAATGTTGAGAAAGAGACCACCATATTCTGGGATTTGACAAGGGCACAAAAGTCCTCTGCTAAAGAACTTGCCTGTATTGTCACTTTCAGCTTTGAACTGCTCGACCCGTTCGACTCCAAGAGCTGCAAGCGATCTGGAAGTTGCTCGAACCAGGGAATGCATGCGTGCCTCTTGTCAGGAGAAGTGACGACTAAAACTTCGGAGTAACCTTCTTCTTGAATGATCTTCTCATACATACTGCACGGAGGGTTGGCCCACAGCCAATGGTGAGCACCAACAGATGTATTCAGTGGCTTCTTTGGGACAAGATCAAACTCACCCATGCTCCAAAGATCTTGGCCACGCAAATGAACGGTCAGCCGTTTTTCTGCCGCATCATCCACCTTCTCAATGCATTCCTTGACCTCTGGTTTCAGCAATGGCCAAATATACTCGAAGGCCAAGTCATGATACTCACTCCCTGGAACTCCTGCACATCGTGTTGTCCAAAAGCCGCTCGCATAAGTATTGGGCTCTTTGTTCATTCGGGAGGCCTGAGCAGCTTCATTGCATTCCTTGGGTATGTCGCCGCGTTGGCTTCCAGCATCTGGCAAATCTAGAGTCAAATCTTTCAATTGCAAAATTTGAGGAATTTGACCACCAGAAGCAACAAGTTGCACCTTGTCTGCGTGAATGCGCCGTGCGAAAGCAAGGCCATGCAACAGTTGCCCGATGTTGTTGCCTAAACGACCATTTCCGCCAGCAAAGACCCTGACGATGATCGTGTCGCTGGATGGTTTTGACGTTGTCCTCACTGGTGTCAGCAAACCCACCGTCCTGGCAATGATGGTCGGGGCAGGTGTCGATGCACCTCGACCTGGCGGAGATGGCGTTCTCGTGGTAACCTTCGCCGGCACAGCTGTAGTTGTAGCATCAAGCTCTGACCTACAGGCACAAGGCGTTGGTATCCACAAAGATGAGGTTGTTGGAGTGGCTATCCTTGGGCTTGCAGCTGTAAAGCCACACGCAAAGCCTGCCGTGAAGGTGGCGGCCAATATGACCACTCGTCCGATCTTGCAACTTTGGCCGACTGGAACAGCAACTCCGTCCCGGGCGAGCGGTAGCATTCCTGACATACCCCTAGCACAGCTTCATCACAGCGTTGCAACCATGGCCAAAACGCGTGATACCCCGCACATGTCCAGTTCTACGCGCTTGGGGTTGTTTGGGGTTTGAGGGGCTTGGGCTTCTTCCTGCCCGTTAATCAGTAAGTCTACTATGATCTACTCGTTCTTTCAGAGCAAGTCTGTCCTGCTCTTGTGCCATGGCAAGCCAGTTTGCATATGTTTGTTTGCGGCATGGTTGGGTGACTTCAGTTTCAAGTTTCAACAGGCATTGGACTGGCGTTTCTTATCTTTGCCTTGTCGTGTCATGGGCTTTGAAAGGCCGCGGGATTTCATGAACATGCAAAGACATGAATCCACCTGGAGAAACTGGATATCAAAGGGCCACACTCTGCACATGCTCAGATGTTCTCAGCCCCGGGGTCTAACAGCAGCATCTAACATATAAGCAGGGGAAAAACATAGAAAAATATAGAAAAATGCTAACGTTCCACCGGTGCAAAGATGTGGAAGGTAATTCAAGAATTTCCCGGTGCCAGTCGGCAAACTAATGCAGCAAACTGTAGCACTGTAGCAATCATGTCAATGTGGAAGTAGGACCCTCGCCGTTGCACTCCTTCTCCGAAAGAATCTTGATTGCATTTATCGCGATATCGGGGTCCTAGTTGCAGTTCGCAAGTTGGCTCTTGCAGGAGCCAAGTGATCTGACAAGATTGCTGTGAAGTTTGGGAGGGGGAATTGGCGGCGTTCGAAGGATCAAGAGCAAAAGCATCATCCCCCAGTCCGAGAAGTCGCAGAAGCCATAGCCTTTTGGCTGAAGAGTCTCCTTGTGCTATGGCAGGTCCGCTTTGATGATAATGTTTTGGCTGCCAGAAAACTATGCGCATATCTCAGCAACAGAACTCGGAAAATACTCCACCTCCACATGGTGTGGAAGTCTGATTGGAATGCTGCAGGTCCTTATCAAAGACCATCCGAAAAGATTCCACCTTCGCATGGTTCAGTTACATCAGTTACAGGATATGTGCAAAGGGTCAAAGAACATGGCATCAATGTAGCGGCGCATCCCAACGCCTTGCCGCCCTGGGCCAAGTGCCCACGCACATCCTAACAAAATTGACAAACGCAATGCCTCTCTCAAATTTTGTTTCTCTTAATGTGTCCAATTGGCATACCCGCATATATCAGTGTGTATCAGCATCTATCAGCATGCATCAGCACATATCAGCGTATAATTTTATAATCATCAGTATCAACGTACCAGTAGTGCCGCACAAGGCGGGAGCGAAGCCACTGATGGATCGACATGTGGTTGAGGTCTCCTCTCTTTCTCTCTCTTTTTCTCTCTTTCTCTGACTATCTACCTACCTACCTACCCACCCACCCACCCACCTACCTACCTACCTACCGATCTATTTATCGATCTATCGATCTATCGATCTATCGATCTATCGATCTATCTATCTATCTCTCTCTCTCTCTCTCCCTCTATCTCTCTATCTCTCTATCTCTCTATCTCTCTATCTCTCTATCTCTCTCTCTCTATCTCTCTATCTCTCTATCTCTCTATCTCTCTATCTCTCTATCTCTCTATCTCTCTATCTCTCTATCTCTCTATCTCTCTATCTCT
>Ga0126342_10019496_pt1 | contig 11514 bp, 11 predicted proteins | sample Cyp1metagenome_FD_92528 | JGI IMG/M metagenome (GOLD analysis project Ga0126342, IMG submission 92528) | Coral microbial communities from Lord Howe Island, Old Settlement Bay, Australia - Cyphastrea 1 metagenome | ecosystem: Host-associated > Invertebrates > Cnidaria > Coral ... | reverse complement strand
TCACACGTGCATCACATGTGCATCACACGTGCATCACATGTGCATCACACGTGCATCACATGTGCATCACACGTGCATCACATGTGCATCACACGTGCATCACATGTGCATCACATGTGCATCACATGTGCATCACATGTGCATCACATGTGCATCACATGTGCATCACATGTGCATCACATGTGCATCACATGATGATGGGGGATGGTCTTGGCATGTTTCCATAGTCTTTTCATCTCGCCTAGACAACCATCACACTGGAGCCATGACCGATTCCTTGCGATTCTATTGCTTCATGTTGCTGCCATCCTTGTCCACAGCTCTTCAACAAGTGGGGTGCATTGCTGGAACCTTATCTTACCTTGGAGGATCCGCTATGACATCTGTGACTTGCAAATTGTCGGCTTGGGATGCGTCAGCCAGTGGCAGCGAAAAGAAACTCTTGCAGCGCTGCCCAACGGGTTGCCCTTTGTGGCACTGGTCAAGGGTTGGACACATGCAGGCGTGCAGGCTTATGTCATGTGCATTGTAGTAAGTGAGTTAAGTGCTTTGCAGACATTCTTGTTCTATTTAGTGAAACTCTGACATATTCTGACATTCTTCCTCAGGTTCTCTTTCTGTGCGCCATGATGCGGCATGTGTTTTAGCGTGGCTGAGGCATGCTCTTGCAGCCATCTGTATGCGCAGCTGTGACATTCAAGTGAGCCATCTCTTGGGGGATCGTGTGGGTATGTTGACTAGCAGCACTGTGCAGCACAAACATTGCCAGATCAAGTGCTCGTGCTTTTTCATCCTTTTCCCAAGGGCTAGACTAACATAGACTAACCATATGTTCGACGCCCCAAAAGCGGATCTCTGAGTTTTCATGGCCTCGTATGGCGCAAGTTCTTGCGATACCAGGGACGAGCCGCTGCTGGCACTATCACACAGCCTTCCAGCGACCACAGGCAAGGGAAACGGACTGAAAACACCCCTGATATGTAGATAGGTAGCTGGATAGCTATATAACAGAGAGATAGATTTACTGTAGAATGATTTAGAGATAGCAATATATTGTACACATGTAGATATAGATATGGACTATGGATACAGATCCTACATGTATATTGGATGAATATGCACTTGCATATATGTATACATATTATGTTATATGTTTGTTTTGTTTTGAGCTCACAGATCCAGTCCTACGCGTACTTTAATCATATTTGATCATTGCTTCCTGGTTTTGGCAGACATCGTCATGAAGCAGTAGCACTGTTGAGTGGGGTTGAAAGCGTGGGAGAACCATGCAATGCACAGGACTTACTTGCCGCACTCCCATCCATGTTTCCTTGACTTCGCTTAGAGAATTCTCAAACGCACAAGAGAGTCAGTTGTAAAGCTGCTTGTTCTCATGACATGTTCATATGATACATGTTCTGTCAGCAACGCACACTTTACTGAATTTTACAGTTTTTTTTTACTTCAAGGTCTGACATGAAACAAGAGATGTTCTAAATAAAAGCTCGTGAAACTTTTTGTTGGTAGGCCTTGCCCTTCAAGTTCCATAGTCCTGCAGTTTTTTGTTTCGAGAGATTTTTTTTCGCAACAGTTTTCAACTGTATTCAAATGCAAATCAGCCACATACTCCCGGAAAGCGCATGCTGTGGTATGCGCTTTTGTTGTGCAATATGGTTCGGCAGGGCTCTCGACCTCGTACTATTTCTTTGAGTGCTGGAGCCACAGTGTTCTCCTCTGTGTCTTCGGTTTATGAAATCATTCGAATTGGATTTAAGGTGGCGACATGTGGCGACATGATTTGACACAATTGCATGGTTATGACATGTTATGACAACTGTTATGACACTCGAAAGATGTTGACTGTCAATATAGAATAATATAAATAAGCTGTTTTAATGAGCCCGGCAAACAGACTGTTCAAAAAGCTATGCCGGCTTTGGCTCTGAGGAGGTGGCAGGGCTTTTTGCTGTGCCTTTCGGTTGTCAGAGGCACATGCTGATAAAAACCTTCAGAAAGTCCAGTCGTCTGACAGTTTGACATGGTCTGACGGATTTGCGATTTGATGTTGTCTTAACTTGTTGCAGTTCTGTTCACATCGAACTGCCATGTCCAGTCACAGATTGAGACTGACAGAGCCCAAAGCAAAATTCTGCGTGCCTTTGGCAAAAGATGACAAAGCACAGGCTACTTTCTCGCAGGACAAGCATGCGAAGAACATCTGTAGGTGGCAACCCAGCTGTGCTTTGTGGACCAAGACCCCCCCTAGGCTACTAGTAGTGACACATAGTGACCAGGGAATGTGGAAAGTATTGTGGTCCCCAAGGAACAATCCCGAACATATGCAGATGGGTAATTATACAATATTAATAAATTATACAATATTATACATATCCAAAGGACAAGCCTTTTTGCAATTCTGCCCTGCATGGTATTGCCTACGTATTGCTTGTCTTTCAGCATGTTGAATTTGCCGTGGTGGCCGTCGAGACATTGTGTAGAATTCTACGATTTCTACGTTCTTCAGGTGCCTGGAAGCAAAAGCATCTAGCGGCATCCTCAACTGACCGGGTCAATACTGGAATGCCATGGTGTGTAGAAGGATATTTTTGTAGGACATCATGTAGTCTCGAGGTTTCCCATGGTTTCCCACATTTTGTGACTTTCAAAACTTTCCAACCATTCCAACACTTTACACAGTTAGAATTTGTCCGTTGCTTGTCCCGAGGCCGTGAGACTATCAGAGCTCCCGCGGCATCCAGCAAGAAATCCCAAGCTGGAGCAGTTGCTCGGGTGGCACTTAGGGCCAACAGGCCAACACTTAAAAGACTTAGGGCCAACGTGGGACCAACACTTTCATTGACACTTGGGACCAGCGTGGCTCGATTGGCAACGCTGTAGGCCTCAAATTTACCCCAACCTTCCATGCGGATACATCCATGCTCTTGGTACTCCCGTTTGAGTGTAGTTTCCAACACTGCGCCAATGCGCATTTTGAAGAGACCAGCTTAGGTATGCCACCGATGGTGACACTGCAGCATGCTGGCTCATGGGCATAGACAAGCAGGCCAAACAGAACGGTTGTGCTGAGACTTGCCCCACCTCATTAAGGTTGATGGCCGATTCAATTCTGCTAACAAACCGGAAAGCACGATACTGCTCCAAGCTAGAAAACAAATGAAAACAAACTGGAACCTTTTTCAATTCGCTTGAAACTCAAGAGCACTTTGTTTTTCCTGGCCAAACTCACAAATCTTTGATTTGCAAAACAGGATCCTTTCGCAGATCTTGACGAGGCACCTGTGCGTAATAGTTCAAAACTCCTGCCGCTTGCCAGTGTTTGTTCAGGAGCGGAACCATCAGGCAGGCTATAGCCCAACCGGGTTTTACATCTTATGTATGCACAATGTATTCACTTCTGCTTGATTCTCATCACTTGTTTGGCCGCTCCTCTGTCCTTGGTTTGTCACAGAATTCTTGCTACACCGACAGTTTGAGCCCATGCATCATCAACAAAATTTTGGGAACATAAGACAATTTTACCATTGGTGTCCTATAGCTAGATTGCATTTTTATGATCGACAGGAACAGCATGGAACATCCGTTGCTGCAGAATACAGACAGTTAGGGAAAAGGCCGAAAAGGCGGGTTCCCTTACCTTTGCCCATTTTGCCCTCCAAAAGATGCATTTCAAAATTTCTGGCGCCAAGTCCCAACCCAAATCCGTTAGGCAGTGGTGGATTTGGGAGCTGGCAATGGCATTTTGGGTATTGGTGCTTTGCTTCTGGGTGCGCCAAGAGCCATTTTCGTGGAAGTTCCCAGGCTGCAAAGAAGAGATGGAGACAGGTCTAGCGATCTAATCCCTCAAGACAAACAGAGAGACTCTTATGTCTCAGAGTCATCAAACGAACTCGAGTGAATAGCCTCCGATTTCCCTTGCATGAAAGCTGCTCTCATTAAGATGGTTGGATCCTGTGCGTGTGCCCTGAAACCCATCAAAGTTACCAGCAGCACAATTCATGCAGAATTGAGCGGCACACCTCAACATCCGAGAAGCTCCTTACGGTCGGAAGTGGGGACTTGGACACACTGGTGAATTCAATCATGGACTAGATTCCAGATTTTGAAGATATATCCTGCATGCAGTTTGTTCATATTGCATAGGTGAAAAATATTGACAAATTGTAAAAATATTGTTAACATTTGTTAACGTGGTTCAAAGATGTTCAAAGTAGGTAAGCCATGGCAAGCCTTTTTCCGCTGAGCGCGTCCCAGGTGGACGAGGCGGTGTGCGAAGTGTTGGAAGAGGCCTTGGAGAACGAGGACCTTCGAGGCCGAGCGCAGATTCTACGGAGGGATGTGGCAGAGGCCGGCGCCACTGCATCCTTGAGTTCCTTGAGGAACTTTATGAGTAACTCATATAACTCATACCAGTAGTGACATATAGATCATATAGTGACTTTATGAATCAATGACCTGATTATGAATGATATTCATTTTAATTGCAAAACAATATATCAAACGGATTGTAATCAATATAATCAATGAAATTGAAGAAAAGACCGGAACAAGGGGGAGTTTTCATCCTTTCGTAGCCTCTTGATTTCCTGCGTCTTTCATTGTCTTTCTACTGCATGCTCATTTATTTTCCGGCGCACTTTGGAGTCTTGGTATTTTGGTTCCTAAAGCCCGACTTGGGCATTTTGACAGCATATGAATGGGTAGTATGTATATGTATATGTATATGTTATGTATGTGTATGTGTATGTGTATGTGTATATGTATATGTATATGTATATGTATATATATATATATATATTATATTACGTTACATTACATTATATTACATTACATTATATTACATTACATTATATTATATTATATTATATTATATTATATATTTTATATTATATTATATTATATTATATTATAATGATATTACATTATATTATATTATATTATATTATACTATATTATTTTATATTATATTATGTGTATGTATGTATATGGACTGGCGCATGAATGTTACATCATCATTATATTACATTGTAATTAGCATTTGAATCTATCTTCTTTGCTCATTCAGGTATCACTTCACTTTCAATATCTTTCAACTATCTATGTGTTCGGATGTGTTTGGTATTTGTGCTTGTGGAAGGCCCAGATTGATGCAGCACCAGAGCTTGTCTTGATGAATCCGCCCTGGGGGCAGCAACGACGTTCAGCAGATCGTCCCTTTCTGGAGGCTGGGACTTGCAGCCGCCCTAGGACTTGCCATTGAAAGTAGCAGTTTCCAATTCTGGCGCCAAGCAGCGAAAAGTCATGCAAAAGAACTGCACGGAAGCAGAAACATGTTTCAAATTGTTTCAAAATATTTCAATGTATTTAATCTTTTGTGGGACCCGACAATGCATTGCGGGAGGCATCCATTGCCATGTCACCACGAGCGGTGCACCTCATGCACAGTCAGGACCTTACTCATATCCAGAGAAGGACTCGGAATCTAAACAGGCACCAAAACATCAGAAACCAACTTTTCTGTCTTTGGAATGTAGATTCCTTGGCTGTGCGCACTCTGCAACTAGAGTACCTTTGATGTAAAAGCACACGTCGCCACATTTCATATTCTGAAAAGCCCTCGGGGTTTTTGATATCCTGTCGCTGCAAATGAATTTAGAGTGACACTGTTTTGATACATTGTGCCCAAGTTATTCATTTGCATCCATTTTGCATCCGTGCATCCATGTTGCATCTGTTTTGCATCGTTGTGGCGGGCCTTGCGGTTATACCGTGATGTGGTCGCGTGCTCTCCTGCCCTGTGCTCAAGGCTCTGGTGCAGTGCATGTGGAGCCCTGGGCAAACGACATGGGTTGGCACGCTGTTCGTTGGCATTCCGGCGAAAAGATTTGAGCAAGACATAGCAAGACACTTTTCATATGTTTTCATGAACATGGGCGCTTTGTGGATCTTTGCAGAAGTTTGTGGATGTTTGTGGATCGTTGTGGTTTTGTGCTTGAAGTTTCTTGATCTTCTTCCAGCCCATCAGTGTCAAGATCCTCTACTGTTTAGGTTCCTGTCCTGGCACATATCGTAGTTCAGGGGTCCAAGTTGCAGTGGTTGCAGGTTCCTTTCTGCCACTTAGATCACTTGGATCACTTTGATCCACTTGCATCACAGGTTGGAGATGGACTTTCCATTGCCGCGCACCTATGCGCATCAGAGCAAGCGCCGAGGCACCTGTTTCACCTGTTTAGAGAAGAAGCTTTGAAGTTGACATGTGATAGACCCTGATAGACCTGCAACTTGCTGTGTGACGTGCACAGCCACGACACGTTCACCAAGCCAGTCAACGTGCCTCGCAGGTTACACAACAGCAGCAATGTGGAGGATATCGAAAGAGCCTCCAGCGTGAGACAAAAGCTTTGCGCAAAGACAGTCCAACTCAAAGCAACCTTTTCAAAAGTAAAACGACGCAAAAGGATGCAAAAGGCAAAAGGTCCAACAGTCCAACAGTCCAACAGTCACAAAATGAACTTTGGTGCACTTTACATATCGGGTCTTGTGGAATGGCTTGCGTGTTTTCACGTGTTGAAATTGTCCTGGACATGATTGGACATGAAGATATCACAAGATGCTTCAGAATATTCAGAATTCAACTCATTTGCAGCCGCAAGCTCAAAGCTGATCTCGCTGCAATGGCTGAGACAAGTTTCTCAGTGGCATTTGGGTTGCCGGTTTGACTATGGAGTAAACGCGTCTGACAAAGAAAGAGAATCAGGAAACCATTCCATCGATTTTGGCATCTCTTATCATTACCAAAATCACTCCGTCATCGGAATGAGACACATTCCATAGATTTCGATGGATGATTGGATGCTTCCAAGTGCTGGATCGCATCGACATAGCAAGTATAGCAAGTGATCCTTCAGGGCTCCCTCTATCACAGCATAGAAAAGCTACAGAAACATCAGCAACTCTACTGTAGCTGCTGAAGTTCTCTTGCTGATCTTATCTGATCTTTAAGAATCTCTGTTTTGGAGTTCTGATAGTTCTGATATTTCTGCATAGTTCTGCATCTTTGTGAAACATGTGAAACCTTCACGGTGACGGCACCTCTTGGCGGTTCGATCCCTGCGTCAGAAAAGATTTCGGAGTTTTGAAAATGTTTGGCTTTGTGGAGAGAGATGTTTTTTCTGCGGATACCTGTATAGATCTGTATAGTAGATTATAGTAGACCAAAACAACGACTATGGGTACTTTTTGAATGCAATGGAGGCATGCAGGGTGCTTGCATCGCGAGATTTGGTGTCCTATGTGCTTCAATTCTTGTCTGCAAACATGGCCTTGCATCAACGACATTTAGTCATGCTTTCTTATTCAGCACACGTGTTGCATAAAAATGTATATAGCTCCACCTTCGCTATCAAAGGAGAGGTGTTTTTCCTGGTATCCTCAAGAGTGAGCTTTGCCAGTGTTAACTTGATTCTCCCTATTACATATGCTTAATACTCTTCCAAATTTACTCAACTTGTTGAGTCTCTGAAGCCTAAGAACTACGGGTGGAATCCCTCAATGCGAATACCTTCGCTTTGGGGACAGACAGCCCGCACTCGAGTGGGATGAGCCCAATCCGATCTGAATGAAACTTGTTGAAACCTGCATGAGGTTCTTCTCCGGGTATTTGGGAACGTTTCCTTACTGCAAGTCGTCCCAAAGGTGTGGAGACGGAGTTTTGCTCTCCCCGAACATGTGTAGTGTAAGGATCAGTCAGGTAGACCTGCGTTCACCCACTACCATTAGGCTCGCAGCTTGAATCTCCGATGAAGTAGTTGCAAGATGTTGCAAGTTCATTGAACAATGCGGTTGAAACTTTGAATTATGTTCTTCTAACACCGACTGATTCAGCTGGAAACACGTGTTCCATCCCGGGTCCAACACCAAGAAGATTTCAGATGTGCAGTGTGCAGATGTATGCAGTTGGCTTGCGTTGGCACATGGCACACATTGGCTGTTGGCTCGTGGCACTGTGGCATATGGCATGTGTTGGCACGTGTTCGGGGAGGTGACTTGGCCAGCTTGGACTTTGGCGCAAATCCAACTGGTTTGCCTCGGCGGCGAGCGCCAGAGCATGTGGACCTTGAGATTCTTCGAGGCTTTGGGTGTCGTGTAGCAGACCTTGGAGAACGGGGGTAACAAAGGTCCGGTTAAAGCTCGATCAAACGTTCACAATCTCTCGCAAATCCTTTGAAGGGAAAGTCCAACCCATTTTGCGGTTTCTTGGTGTCTTGGTGGTCACAAGTGTTGGACCATATTGGATTATTCCAGTCATCCATTGATGTGATTATTGTCCAGCTTGATGGATTTTCAAAACCTGCATGTTGGTAAGAGTAGTGCTTGTCTATGCAGACGGATGCAGACGGGGACCTCCTTTGTGACGCTTTCAGGTAGTGACAATGTAAGGAGGGCATTGTCTGAGAGCCCAGCCCCATTAAGCACCCGTGAGAGCGCTATGGAATCTGTCCGCAGGCGCTGGCAGGGTCAATTTTCTCCGGGAATTTCACAGATTCCACCTTGACAGAAGTATTGTCCTAAGGTGTAGTATGGTGTAGTACGTATACGATCGTATACGTAACTATTGTTCAGAAGTTGGGACAACCTGCAATCGAGTTGAACCAGAAGGATCTTGGAGTAGATGTTGCTGTCTTGATCTGTTTGGGCTTTCGCTCTTGATACTCTTGTTGAATAGATTGAGCTGAGTTGCAGCCTGAAGAGCACACCATGTTTTTCGGACGCTGGCCGTGTTTGAATCGTGTTTTTTAAATGCGGACACGCCTAGTGCTGTTTCAAGTAGGCTGTTGCATCAAAATCTTATTGTTGTATATTGTTGTTGTTTTAATTTGTTTTATGTTGTTTCATCATGTCTGATCTTTGCGTCCAGATTTGTCCAGGCGCTCCAAGACACCGCTGTCGGGGTATGGCGAACGAAGTCCTCCATGCAGCGCACGAGGCCAGAGCTCCAGAGAGCCCAGAGGGTGTTCAGTGATATGGGAAGATATAGGAAGATTATCAGGAAGATATGTCAAGATATCAGGGTTGTTGAAGGCGATTTGAGGTTTGAACAGGCATCATCCTGTGAGATTAGTGCGTTTCACTGCTGCAGTTTGCTCTAAAGTGCAGGAAACGAATCTGACGTCATTGAAGCAGGTGACTTGCCCAGGCGTCGGCTCTCAGTGCCTTGAAAAGACATGAAGTCATTTTAAATCTGAAATGTTCCAAACTCATGTGAACTCTGCATGAAACCAGGCTTGAATGCAAAGACCTTGCGGCAGATGAAAGATGTGGATCAGTTTAAGCTTTGCACATCAAACTCTTTGATCAAAGTTGCAGCAAGCCGCCTGGATTCTCCGTGTTCTGGAGCGCTTAGGAGCTTGCAATTGCGATGCAGAGTGGCCAGGGGGTTCGAGATGCGTTGTCGCCCCCCGTGCGACGCTTGCGTAGAGGCACTGAGACTGTTGGTATGTATGGTGCCATCAGAGGACATTTCAGACGCCCGTTCGGCGTCGCTATCAGAGTCATATGTTGTTACATTCTGAGACATTGTCAGCATTGATTTCTGGTACTAGTATGTTGGACTGTCCAAATTAAGCGTTGATAGCGGTTGATAGATGTTGATAGAGGTTTAGAGTTGAGATGCGTCGATAGAGGGTCCTTGTGTCAAGGCTCTCCACCGCGCCGCAGCCGCACCGCTGAAGCGACAGTGGGCATGGCCCCATCTGTGCTCTGCGGATATGGGGAGCGATCAGTTCCTCCAAAGCGCCAGCTTACGGTAACTTATTTTGGTTAGTATATACATGCATGTATATATAATATATATAATATACAGTGCAATTTGTTTGGATATGATATGTTTCTAAAATCGATACCAAAGACCACTTGTTCAGACCCTGAAACTGACATCGAAAGGTGGGAATCTGGGGCAGCTGATTTTAATCTGTTCATTTTGTCGTGGCTGAGTGCACTGAGGTCAGGGATGAAGGTGTTGAGATTCGTGACAGGGGAACGGCCTCTTCTGGTATCCCATGGCGATATGATGACAAAGGTGGCGGCAGGGCGTCCGTGCGTAAGAGTCATAAGAGTGGATAGATGTGGATAGGGCAGCAAATATGCTCTGATAGAGAGCAGAGAGAGGGAGAGAGAGCGTCAGCAGCAAAACGAAATAGAAGATTGGACGCATTTGCGCTCACAGCTTTCTGCCTCCGGCCTATTGGTTCACACAGGCATCACCGGCGGCACCTTCGAGACTGAAGTACCCCTGCGGAAAGTGACGCCCTACTCGCAACGTTTGTGGAGTGGTGATGGCGTTAAGGTCCTTGCTCTCGCTACTATTCGCTCTTACAGTACTGTGCAGCGATGAATGAGTAACTAGCAATGAGTCCATTCAGTCCCTTGATTTCCCAAACAAATCAAAGCTAAGCGTGATAATGTGCAATGATGTGCAAAGAAGAAAGCTTGCAGCTTGAAACTTGACCGCAGGAACTAATGACACCGGAGCGTCCACGTCGCACTGACCCTGTAGAGAACACACGAGACAAAACTGGAGATGGTGAATCTCAAGCTGTGGTGGATGTGGCAAAATCATCCGTACGAAGGACAGCGCAATCTGCTGGACACTCGCCGAGCAGATTTAATGTTTTTGATCGCAAGCAAAGAATAGAAAGAACATGTTTGAAGCAAGAGCAATGGGACGAGGTGAAGGATTGGGAACAGACAGATAAACAACTCGAACAAGGTGTGATAAGATCAAATTATCACATCCGGTTTTGAACTCTTGATTCACTTCTGGATCCTTCCTTGACGCATGGATACGTTTCATAGCAAGCATGAACATCACTTTGGCCGCAAATCTTTGGCAAGTCTTATTCCTACTGAGTCTCACTAAGTACACTACAAAATTCTGCGATGTGCTGAGGCCACCCCAGCCGTACCGTAACCATGGCGATATCCAAAGCCGCACGTGCCAGCGACCAGCAACTCGAGTCTGAAAGGCCAAGTCAAAAGTGCGTCCGGTGAGGAGATGTTTTGGTCAAATATACTTCAATATACGTCTATCTATGTATGTATGTATGTATGTATGCATGCATGCATGCATGTATGCATGTATGCATGTATGCATGTATGCATCTATGCATCTATGCATCTATGTATCTATGTATCTATGTATCTATGTATCTATGTAATGTATGTAATGTATGTAATGTATGTAATGTATGTAATGTATGTAATGTATGTAATGTATGTAATGTATGTATGTATGTATGTATGTATGTATGTATGTACTGTATGTACTGTATGTACTGTATGTATGTATGTATGTATGTATGTATGTATGTATGCATGTATGGATGTATGCATGTATGCATGTATGCATGTATGCATGTATGCATGTATGCATGTATGCATGTATGCATGTATGCATGTATGCATGTATGCATGTATGCATGTATGCATGTATGCATG